>Ga0209311_1000822_pt1 | contig 26657 bp, 25 predicted proteins | sample AD_UKC045_MetaG_FD_184417 | JGI IMG/M metagenome (GOLD analysis project Ga0209311, IMG submission 184417) | Active sludge microbial communities of municipal wastewater-treating anaerobic digesters from USA - AD_UKC045_MetaG (SPAdes) (version 2) | ecosystem: Engineered > Bioreactor > Anaerobic >... | reverse complement strand
TCACAGCCTGTATTGCAACGCTGAAGTTACCGCAGAGACCTAGCCGAATTGAGCCCCGTGCGAAGAAGCGGCGACCAAAAAAGCTTCCGCTATTAACCATGCCACGACAAGAGGCGCGTGACTTAATAATTGGTCAAAGATTGCTTAACCTAGTGCCATGAGGGTCAGACACGATTAATTTGATTAGTGTTCAAAAAAATCAACTATTCACAAAGCTACTTTCACAAAATTTTTGACTATTGCTCATCGTACTAACAAAACTCAAGGATGTGTTAGAATCTTGCGTTAATTTTTGTGTCTCTTTTTTTTGAAGGTTTTAATATGTTTATTTCTAACGCCTACGCCGCCAGCGCCGCTCCTAGTAACGATTTAATGAGCTTTTTACCGCTTATCGTGATTTTCGTTTTATTTTATTTTATGATTATTCGCCCGCAAATGAAGGCAGCAAAAGAGCAACGCGCGATGATTGCCGCTTTGCAAAAGGGTGATGAAGTAGTCACCAGCGGCGGCATTGTGGGTAAAGTGACCAAAGTGGCTGAGGCTTTTGTCACCATTGAAATTGCCGCAAATACTGAAATTACTGTGCAAAAACAGGCTATTCAAACCGCCTTGCCTAAAGGCACTATTAAAAGTCTTTAATAATCACTTTTAATGAATGCTCGCTTTAATAAAAAGCGCACAATAACACCCGCTATCCTAGTATTTTTGTCAACTTAACCCTGTTACTTAAGTAGAGCTAGACTATGAACCGCTATCCAATGTGGAAAAACATTCTTATCGCAGTCATCATTTTGATTGGGCTAATTTATACCGTGCCCAATTTTTTTGGTGAATCGCCCGCGGTACAAATTACACCAGCAAAAAGCACAACAAAGCTTGATACCGCGCTGTTGGGCCAAGTTGAAGAAATATTTAAAAAACAAAACGTTGCCTACGATGGCGTGTATTTAGATGAGCGTGGCGTTAAAGCGCGCTTTGCCAATACGGATACTCAAATTCGTGCAAAAGATGTGTTAGAAGCGCATTTGGGCAAAGATTTTACCGTGGCACTGAATTTGCTATCGCGCTCTCCTGACTGGTTGCGTGGGTCTTTTAACGCCAAACCTATGTATTTAGGCCTCGATTTGCGTGGCGGCGTGCACTTTTTAATGCAGGTGGACATGAAAGCCGTACTCAAAAAAGCGGTTGAAGGTTACGTGGGTGACTTTAAAGCATCGCTTCGTAAAGAGCGCATTGCCTACACCAGCGTTTCAAACGAGGGGCAAGAAATTCAAATTCGCTTTAATGACGCAAATGAGCTTGCCAAGGCTAAAAAGCTCATCGGCAGAAATTATGCGGATTTAACGCTAACAGACACCACCTTGGGTGAAGATAAAGTGCTGAAAATCACTTTAAGTTTGGTTGAGCAAAAAGCCTTACAAGATGCCGCCATTAAGCAAAACATTCAAACTTTGCACAACCGTGTGAATGAACTTGGTGTGGCCGAGCCGGTGATTCAGCAACAGGGCGCTGACCGCATTGTGGTGCAACTGCCCGGCGTACAAGATACCGCAAAAGCCAAAGATATTATTGGCCGCACCGCAACACTACAAGTGCGTATGGTGGCGGCGCATGGCCTAAATAACGGCTCACGCGACTACAACCCACAAAAAGTTGAAGCGGCAATTAACGGCACGGTTCCAGCTGGCACTGAATTACTCAAAGTGCGGGGCGACCGTACCGGCCAAGAAGAGCCGTTACTGGTTGATAAAGAAGTAGTGTTTTCAGGGGATAACCTAACATCAGCCAACCCAAATACTGATTCACAACAAGGTGGTGCCATTATTAGTATTCGCTTAGATGCAAAAGGTGCTGCCGCCATGAAAAGCGCCTCACGTGAAGGTGTGAAACGCCGCATGGCTGTAGTGCTGATTGAAAAAAACGAACAAGAAGTATTAACCGCACCAGAAATTCAAACCGAGCTATCTTCAAGCTTTCAAATCACTGGCATGGCCAACTTGCAAGAAGCGCAAGACTTAGCCTTGCTTATGCGCGCTGGCGCGTTAGCTGCACCAATGGATATTATTGAAGAGCGTACCGTCGGCCCAAGCATGGGTGAAGAAAACATCAGCCGCGGCATTCACTCAACACTTTGGGGCTTTGCCGCCATTGCAATTTTCATGGTGATTTACTACCACTTGTTTGGTGGCGTTTCCGTGTTTGCGTTAAGCATTAACTTGCTATTACTGGTGGCTTTGTTATCCATGTTACAAGCCACGCTGACATTGCCGGGCCTAGCCGCGGTGGCGCTCACATTAGGCATGGCGATTGATGCCAACGTTTTGATTAACGAGCGTATTCGAGAAGAATTACGCAACGGCAACACGCCGCAAGCCGCCATTCATGCAGGTTATGAACGTGCCTGGGATACTATTTTAGATTCAAACGTTACCACCATGATTGCGGGGCTAGCCTTGTTTATGTTTGGTACTGGCCCGGTAAAAGGTTTTGCGGTGGTCCACGTTTTGGGGATTTTAACTTCGATGTTTAGTGCGGTGCTGGTGTCACGCGCTGTGGTGAACTTGATCTACGGCTACCGTCGCAAGGTTGGCAAAATTTCCATCGGCCAAATTTTTAAAGCTTAAGCGTCAATTACTTAGAGTAAATATTATGGAATTATTTAGAATTAAAAATGACATTCCCTTTATGAGCTATGGCCGTCTCACGACGACGATCTCATTAGTGACTTTCATTCTGGCGGTATTCTTTTTAGCCACGCGCGGCCTCAATTTTGGTGTGGATTTCACTGGCGGCACGATTATGGAAGTGAGCTACCCGCAAGCGGCCAATTTAGAGAATATTCGTAAAGCCGTGGATAACATTGGCCTGAAAGAAGCCACCGTGCAAAATTTTGGCTCGAGCCGCGACGTGCTGATTCGCTTACCGGCAAAAACAGACATCTCGGTTGCTAATCTCTCAGAACACGTCAAAGAAGCGCTCGTCTCTGCTGACCCAGCCGCTGAAGTTCGCCGAGTGGAAGCCGTAGGCGCGCAAGTGGGTGCTGAACTTTATGAAAACGGTGCGCTTGCCCTGTTTTTTGTGATTGTCGGCATTATGCTCTACCTGTGGCTGCGTTTTGAATGGCGCTTTGCGGTGGCGGCCATCATCGCCAACATGCATGACGTGGTGATAATTTTAGGCTTTTTCGCGTTTTTCCAGTGGGATTTCAACCTCACCGTATTAGCCGCCATATTGGCAGTATTGGGCTACTCAGTGAATGAATCTGTGGTGGTGTTTGACCGTGTACGTGAAAACTTTAGAAAAATGCGTAAAGCCAGCGTAGTGCAAGTCATTGACAATGCCATTACCCGCACCATGTCACGTACCATCATCACGCACTTTTCTACACAATTGATGGTGTTATCCATGCTCTTGTTCGGCGGCGAAGCATTACACAACTTTGCCCTCGCCCTCACCATTGGTATTTTATTCGGCATCTACTCATCGGTATTGGTTGCAAGCCCAATTGCCATGTACCTTGGTGTAAGTCGTGCCAACTTAATGGGCGACACTGAGAAAAAACCAGAGGCCGCTGAAGCAGCGCCTTAAAGCACGTCAAAAATCATAAAAAAGCGCAATATAGAAGCACAACCCTTTTGACATGCCCTGAGAGCCTTTATTTACAAGGCTTCCAGGGCATTAAAATTTCCTCGGGGATTTTTACGTTTTTTAACCTATATTTTAAGGTTAGTATTTATCGCCATGTATTGCATCGTTTTTACCATTTTCTCTAAAAAACGTGTACTTGTTTAGGTGTGCGCTTCCCTGTAAACTAGAATTCACTTTTTTCTGCATCACGTAAACTTTGGATAACATTCCACTCTCTTGGCAATTTGGCGCACTTGGCGTCTTGCTGTTGCTGTCTGCATTTTTTTCGATGTCTGAAACCAGCTTAATGTCGCTGAACCGTTATCGGTTAAGGCATTTGGTCAAAGAAGGTCATCGTGGCGCAAAACTAGCCAGTGCTTTGCTGGCAAAAACAGATAAATTATTAGGCGTTATCTTACTGTGCAACAACTTTGTCAACGCCGCATTGGCAACGTTATCTACTGTCATCGCGGTTCAATTGCTTGGCGAAGGCGAATGGGCATTGATGATCAGCACTACCAGCATCACGTTTGCGATTTTGATTTTTAGTGAAATTTCACCCAAAATTATTGCAGCCGCCTATGCCGAAAAAATCGGGATATTTTGTAGTTACTTGCTATACCCATTATTAAAACTGCTCTACCCCGTGGTGTGGTTTGTGAATCTTTTTGTGTCTGGATGGCTCAAAATTTTAGGCATTAAAGTCAACTTTTCTGAAAACATACAATCACTTAGCATGGATGAGCTACGCAGCATTGTGACCGATGCAGGTAACTTTTTACCTAAAAAGCACCGTACTATTTTGTTAAATTTGTTTGAGCTTGAAAAAATTACCGTCGATGACGTGATGACCGCGCACACCTTAGTTGAAAGCATTAACTTTGATGCGCCACTTGAAGATATCTTACAAAAAATCGCCAATAGCCAGCATACGCGCCTGCCAGTGCGGCAAGGTGAACATGAAGAAATCATTGGTATTTTGCATTTACGTAAGGTTATGTCGCAACTGCGCGCGCATCATGAAAGCAATGATTTAAACAAAGAAACCCTGCGTGAAGTGATTACAGAGCCTTATTTTATACCATCAGGCACACCGCTTTATACGCAAATTCAACAGTTTCAAGAACACCAGCAGCGTGTAGCGCTGGTCGTAGATGAATACGGCGAATTTAAAGGCTTAGTCACGCTCGAAGATATTTTAGAGGAAATGATTGGCGACTTCACCACCCAGTCACCAAGCCGCACAGGCAGTTATCGCCAAGATGAAGATGGCGGCTGGCTGGTAGATGGCAGCAGTATGCTGCGCGACTTGAACAAAAAATTAGATTTACAATTACCGCTCGATGGTCCGCGCACGTTAAACGGCCTGATTTTGGAACATTTTGAAGACATTCCGGAATCAAACACCAGCTTTAAAATGGGTGATCATGTGCTTGAAATCATTCAAACCCAAGACCGTATTGTGAAAAGCGTGAAGATATTCCCTTAATCTTAGCAATTGAATCGTACAAACGCGTAGTATCATCCTCAATAAATCGGCGAAATTAAGCTTGAATTTTTTCCAGTTTAGCCCAAAATAGATTCTGATTATGGCAAATGCTCCACTTGATGCAAATACCGTACTGAAGCCTGAGGTTGCAAAACCAAAATTGCCCCCCATGTTTAAAGTACTGCTACTGAATGACGATTACACGCCCATGGAATTCGTTGTTGAGTGCTTGGAACGTTTTTTTAATAAAAACCGTGAACAAGCAACGCAAATCATGCTCAAAGTACATACAGAGGGCGCAGGCGTATGCGGTATTTACCCGCAAGATATTGCAGAAACCAAAATGAATCAAGTGCTTACACTAGCTAAAGAGCACCAGCATCCTTTGCAGTGTGTCATTGAGCCAACTTAATGGCGCTAGCAATTACAGAATACATATTGAAAGTTAGGAAATAAAATGATTGCCCAAGAGTTAGAAGTGAGCCTGCACATGGCCTTTATGGAGGCAAGACAAAAACGCCATGAACTCATCACGGTAGAGCATTTGCTACTTGCCATGATTGATAACCCGGCTGCGGCTGAAGTGCTTCGCGCTTGTGGCGCAACGCTTGAAACACTGCGGACGGAACTCAGCCAGTACATTGAAGAGCATACGCCAACTGTGGGTGGCCAAGAAGATGTTGATACACAACCAACGCTAGGTTTTCAACGCGTGATTCAACGCGCCATGTTACACGTGCAGTCATCAGGCAAAAAAGAAGTCACTGGGGCCAACGTATTGGTCGCGATTTTTGGTGAAAAAGATTCACACGCGGTGTTTTTCTTACATCAACAAGGCATTACGCGTTTAGATATTGTTAATTACATCTCGCACGGCGTTTCAAAAATACCTGATACTGAAAAACCAGAAAGTGCAGACCAAGAAGTTGAAACCGAAGCGCCACCCGCCGGTGCTTTAGAAAACTATACGCTTAACCTCAATGTGCAAGTGGCCGCTGGAAAAATTGACCCGCTGATTGGCCGCGGCCCAGAATTAGAGCGCGTCGTGCAAACTTTATGCCGTCGCCGTAAAAATAATCCGTTGTTAGTCGGCGAAGCGGGTGTTGGTAAAACCGCGATTGCTGAAGGCTTAGCGCGCCGCATTGTAGAAGGCGACATTCCAGAAGTGCTGGCGAACGCCACGGTTTATTCGCTTGATATGGGCGCTTTACTTGCCGGCACGAAGTATCGCGGTGACTTTGAGCAACGCTTAAAAGCCGTAATGAAACAACTCGCTGAAAAACCAGATGCGATTTTGTTCATTGATGAAATTCACACTTTAATCGGCGCTGGATCAGCCAGTGGCGGCACCTTAGATGCCAGCAACTTACTCAAACCAGCCCTTTCAAACGGCTCGTTAAAATGCATTGGCGCAACGACATACCAAGAATATCGCGGTATTTTTGAAAAAGACCATGCGCTATCGCGCCGCTTTCAAAAAGTGGATGTGACTGAACCGAGTGTGGCTGAAACCATCGAGATTTTGAAAGGCTTGAAATCACGCTTTGAAGAGCATCATCATGTGAAATATTCAGCGTCTGCGCTCACGACAGCGGCAGAACTTTCAGCCAAATACATTAACGACCGCCATTTGCCTGATAAAGCGATTGATGTGATTGATGAAGCCGGGGCGGCACAACGTATATTGCCAAAATCAAAACAGAAAAAAGTCATTGGCAATAAAGAGATTGAAGATATCATCGCCAAAATTGCGCGTATTCCGCCCAAAAATATTACTGCGGATGACAGAAGTGCGCTCAAAACGCTGGAGCGCGATTTGAAAGCCGTGGTGTTTGGCCAAGATAAAGCCATTGAAGCCCTCACATCTGCCGTGAAAATGGCGCGTAGCGGCTTGGGCGGCAACAATAAGCCTGTCGGCAGCTTTTTATTCAGCGGCCCGACCGGTGTTGGTAAAACCGAAGTTGCAAAACAGCTGGCCTATATCATGGGCATCGAGCTCATCCGCTTTGACATGAGTGAATACATGGAGCGCCATGCGGTCTCGCGCTTGATTGGAGCGCCTCCGGGCTATGTGGGTTTTGAGCAAGGCGGCCTGATGACTGAAGCCGTAACGAAGCATCCGTATTGCGTATTGTTGTTGGACGAAATTGAAAAAGCCCATCCGGATATTTTCAATATTCTGTTGCAGGTGATGGATCACGGCACGCTCACAGACAATAACGGCCGAAAAGCGGACTTTAGAAACGTGACGATTATCATGACGACTAACGCTGGTGCTGAAAGCTTATCTAAATCCAGCATGGGCTTTACCACCGCCAAACAAGTGGGCGATGAGCAGGCCGATATTAAACGCTTATTCTCGCCAGAGTTCCGCAACCGCTTGGATGCGACTGTGTCATTTGCGCCATTATCACAAGAAATTATCATCCGCGTGGTAGACAAATTCTTGATTCAACTAGAAGATCAATTGCATGACAAAAAAGTGGAAGTGACCTTCAGCGATGCCTTAAAAGCCTTTTTGGGCAAAAAAGGTTTCGACCCACAAATGGGTGCTCGCCCAATGGCGCGCTTGATTCAAGACACTATTCGCAAAGCGCTGGCAGATGAGTTGTTATTCGGCAAACTTGCCAACGGTGGTAGCGTGCATGTGGATATTGATAGCAAAGACGAAGTGAAATTGATTTTTGCGGACGATAAAACACTTTCAGAAAGCGCTTTAGCCGAAGTTTAATTCACCACACTGTAGGAGCGATTTTTTAATCGCGAATTGCACTAAGTCACATTGCATTCGCGATTAAAAAATCGCTCCTACTTTTCAATATAAGTTGGCTGTTTTTCCATGATGCTCACAAACAGTTGAGAATCTACTAAAATTTTTTGCCAATCTTTCAGTTTAGAGTAAGGCGAATCATCAAACCAAGCGGCATCTACCGCAGCAAATTGCCGCACAAATGGAAAGATTGCAATATCAGCCATACTAAACGTATCGCCAAATAAATATTGATTTTTTTGCAGTAAATTTTCTAATTTTTGCAAAAACACTTCGCCATCGGCCCGATATTGAATTTGCGTTTTATGTGGGTAACGCTCAGGATATTTGTAAGCATCTAACGCGGGTTTAAACTCGCCATCATTCTCTGCAATAAGCGCTAAAACAGATGCTCCAGCACCCGCATGAATATTGGCGTTCACGCATGAATAACCCGCTTTAGCTGGTATATTCTGCGAGGACAACCCTTGCGGTTGCAGGGCATGCGTTTTTAATGCCCATTGCATGATTTCTAAGCTTTCATCAATTACTTTGCCATCAGGTAGCACCAACACAGGCACGGTGCCTTTGGGGGAAACTTGCAACATATGGGCTGGTTTTTCGCGTAGTGAAATTTCGCGAATCTCAACGTAAACGTTTGCCAACTTAAGCGCCATACGCGCACGCATCGCGTAAGGGCAGCGACGATATGAATATAGAATTGGTAGTGCCATGACAGCTAAAAGCTAGCCTAGCGAGCTACAAACTTCGTGCACCAGTTTAGGCCCCTTGTAAATTAACCCACTGTAAACCTGCACAAGGTCTGCCCCTGCGGCGATTTTTTCTACTGCATCTGCACCGCTTAATATACCACCCACGCCGATAATCGGCACAGCACCCTGCAAGCGTTGCGACAATTGCTGAATGACTAATGTCGATTTTTCACGCACAGGCGCACCTGACAAACCGCCTGTTTCTTCGGCATGCGCCATGCCTTGCACCATGTCGCGCGCCAACGTCGTATTGGTCGCAATTACACCGTCAATGTTATGTTGCATCAACAAATCAGCAATTTCATTCACTTGGCTCTGCGCTAAGTCTGGCGCGATTTTTAAAGCCACTGGCACATAACGTCCGTGAGTGCCTGCCAGTTTCAACTGCTCAAGCTTGAGCGTGGCGAGTAAATGAGACAACGCTTCTTTTTCTTGCAATGCACGCAAATTCTTGGTGTTGGGTGAGGAAATATTCACCGTGATATAACTCGCATACGCATATACTTTACGCATGCAGATTAAATAATCATCCACCGCATTTTCATTGGGCGTATCAAAATTTTTACCAATGTTAATGCCCAGCACACCTTTATATTTGGCAGCTTTCACGTTTTCAATTAAGTGATCCACACCTAAGTTATTAAAGCCAAAACGGTTCACAATGCCTTGTGCTTCTTCCACACGAAACAATCTCGGTTTAGGATTGCCCGGCTGCGGACGGGGCGTCACTGTGCCAACCTCTATAAAACCAAAACCTAACGCAGCCATTCCATCAATCACCGCTGCGTTTTTATCCAAGCCCGCGGCTAAACCCACCGCATTCGGAAAAGTAATCCCCATCACCTGTCGAGGCTGACAAACAGGTGGCGCAGGGTAAAACTTCAAAGAGCCCAAACGTTCAGCAGTTTTTAAGCTGTTTAAGGTAAAGTCGTGAACAGTTTCAGCATCAAACTGAAACAAAAGTGGGCTGATAAGTTTGTAAATATTCATGCTGCAATTTTACTTGTATTCTGCAATATCACCAAAAATCACAGCGCGCGTGTAGGCAAAAAACCGCTGCCAAAATTGCACTAAAAAACCGAATAAAAATACTCAATATTCTACGTGAAAAAAATAATGCTCTGGAAGCCTTTATTTACAAGGCTTCCAGAGCATCAAAAAAGGTTGTGGTTGAATTTTGACTAAATTAACCATTCATTCATAGTTTATTTTGCCAGCGCCACTTCCACCAAATTGTCACTAAATGTGGTGGAATGCCCCATATCACCAAACTCTGCAGAGCTAATGCAATTTACCGTGCCATTATTTAACTGGCGCCAATAACCAAGTGTGGCGACAATAATCCCTGCATTTACATCGTCTGAGATTTTTGCCACCCCTTCAAACGTACCTCTATCATTAAACACTTTCACGACACTGCCTGTATGAATGCCACGTGCTGTGGCATCAAACTGGTTAATCAGCACAAACTGCTCACCTTGCCCTTTAATTTTCTCCTCCACATTGGCATAACAAGAATTTAAAAAGCCATGACTTTTAGGCGAAATTATATTTAACGGATATTTCGCGGCTAAGGCTGAGTTAGTTGCTGGTGTCTCGCGTGATGGCACGTAATCAGGCAAGCTATCTAAATCTTCACCTGGCTGAAAACCTTCATACATTTGCCGGAAAGGCCCTGCGACAAAGTTTTTTGCCCCTTCTACCAAAAAGTGACATTTACCCGTTGGGGTAGGAAAATCTCCGTTGGCATGGCGGGCGCGTACGTCTTTATCGCCAAAAGCTTTTAAGCGCGCAAAGCCATGTTTGCGTAAATACGCTAAATCGATGCCCTCACAAGTTTGTGCATTCCAATCAACGTAATTTTCGAGGCACTCGGTGTCATTCCACTTAAAGTTGTCTTCTTCATAGCCCATACGTTTGGCTAATTGCCTGAAAATTTCATTATTAGGAATAGCTTCACCTGGTGGGTCAATACATTTTTCATTGTAGGTAAGGTACAAATGTCCCCATGACAGCACCATATCTTCCATTTCGGCACCCATGGCCGCGGGCAGTACAATATCGGCATAGGCTGCCGTGTCTGACATAAAATGCTCAGCCACAACTAAAAACAAATCTTCATTCGCTAAGCCTTTGGCAATTTTGTCAGTTTCTGGTGCTTGAGTGAGTGGATTAGTGTTCCATACCATCATCGATTTAATCGGTGTTTTAAGATTAAGCTCACCTGTAAGCGCACGCCCTAATTGCAGATTATTTACCACTGGTGTGCCTTCCGGAATTAAATCTGGGCGCGAAATGATATCAAATTTGTAAGGATGCTCCCACACCGGAAACTGCAACGCACCGCCACCCACATGGCGCCATGCACCAATCAATGCAGGTAAACTGCTTACTGCGCGTATTGCTTGGCTACCGCCATAACTTCTTTCAAGCGCGACACCCATGCGAATCGCCGCTGGTGGCGTAGTGGCATATTCACGGGCAAGTTTTCGAATGTCATCTGCAGCAATCCCTGTGATTTCAGCGGCCCATTCAGGGGTGCGCGTTTTAGCACGTTCTGCCAATTCTTTGTAGCCTATGGTGTAATTATCAATGTAATCTTGGTCAACCAAGTCTTCTGCAATAATCACATTCATCATCGCCATCGCAAGTGCGCCATCAGTGCCGGGTTTTGGGGCAATATGCCAATCGGCCTCTTTTGCAGTTTTAGACGCATAGGAGTCAATCACCACCACCTTAGCACCTTTTTTCTGCGCTTCGTGAATGATGTGCCAGTGATGTAAATTTGTACTGACTGAATTACATGCCCAAATCACAATGTAGTTAGAATGTATAAAACTTTCTGGATCTACCCCCGCGGTTGGTCCAACGGTTAATAACCAAGCGGTACATGAGCCTTCTCCACAAAAAGTTCGTTCACATACAGTTGCCCCCATACGGTTAAAAAATGCATCACCCCCATTAAGGCCATGTACCAAGCCTTGGTTGCCTAAATAGCTATTAGGCATTATCGCGTGCGGGCCATCCTTGGCAATAATCGCCTTCCACTTAGTAGTTATTTCATCTAGCGCCTCATCCCAGGTAATACGTTTAAACTGTTTACTGCCTTTGGGGCCTGTGCGTTTGAGCGGATAGAGTAAGCGGTCTGGGTGATAGTGGCGTTTTTCGTAATCTTTGAGCTTGACGCATAGGCCGCCACGCGTCATGGGATGCTCTTTATTGCCAGTGACTGAAATCAGTTTTTTATCTTTAACGGTATACACCATGCTGCACGTATCCGGGCAATCATGTGGACAACCACCGTGAAAGGTTTTTATTGAAGTTTCAGCTGGTGCATTCATCGTTCTCTCCTCAAAAATCAACTTACATACAAATGTAGATGACACATATTCTTATTTTTTCAGTCAATATATACCAACCTGTATAGCAATGCAATGGCATAATAATCACTCAGAAAACTCAAGCCAATTTGAACGAAATGAACACAAAAAATAAACCTTTGCCACTCCTCGGCGGCATCACGCCCAAAGCATTTTTGGCTGAATACTGGCACAAAAAACCGTTACTGATTAAAAATGCGATTGCCGATTTCACCGGCTTACTCAGCCCAGAAGAACTGGCCGGGTTGGCGTGTGAAGACGAAGTACAATCGCGCATTGTGGAAGAAATCAATGGTGTTTGGCATGCCAAGCATGGTCCGTTTGATGAAAACGATTTTGCCGCACTGCCTGACCAACCCAATCCAAATCATCGCTGGACATTGCTGGTGCAAAGCGTCAACCATTATCTGCCTGAAGCCAGCGCCTTATTGCAGCAGTTTGATTTTATTCCTCACGCAAGGCTGGATGACTTGATGGTGAGTTATGCACCAGAGGGTGGCGGTGTGGGCCCACATTTTGATAGCTACGATGTGTTTTTGCTCCAAGGCCAAGGCCAGCGTTTATGGCGGATTAGCGAGCAAACCGATTTAAGCCTCATTGAAGGTGCACCTTTGCGTATTTTAAAGCACTTTGACACTGCACAAGAGTGGTTACTAGAAGCAGGCGATATGCTTTATTTACCCCCTCATTTGGCACATTGGGGCATTGCCGTATCAGACGGCAAAACTGATTGCATGACGTATTCCATCGGCTTTAGAGCGCCCAAACAGCAGGAACTTGCCAGTGAGTTTTTAGGTTTTATGCAAGATAAAATTAACCAAGAAACAACTGCTTACACGGGCGTTTACCAAGACCCCGATTTAAGCCTGCAAGACCACCCAGCCGAAATCAGTGATGACATGGTGAATATAGTCAGCACCATGCTCAAAGCGATTCAGTGGTCAAACTTGGATATTGCTACTTTTTTAGGGACTTATCTTTCTGAACCCAAGTCTGACGTTGTGTTTGAAGCCAACAAAAAGCTAAAACTCGCCACCTTTAGTGAAAAAATTGCAAAAAGTGGCTTGCGCCTTGACCTTAAAAGCCAGATGTTATTTTTTTCGAACCACTTTTTTATCAACGGTGAATGGGCTGACTTTTTTGGCGAGCCTGCCGAGTGCCTTAAAACATTAGCAAACCATCGCAGCTTAGACGCAATAAGCATTGAAGATGACAAGTTGCTTCAACAACTATATGATTGGTATATTGTCGGTTACATTAACATTCGCTAACTTGTTTGCTGATTAAAATACGTTATGAACAATTACACCGCATTAGCACCTAATCAAATCATTGTAGGCGAGCGCCTTTATGAAGAGGCCATTGACCTCATTTTAGCCAGCGCGCAAAACGAACTACTGATTTTTGACCAAGATTTGCGGCAGGGTGACTTTGCCAGCCTAAAAAAGTTTGAGTTTTTTCAACGCTTTTTAAGTGACAACCTCAATAGCCGTTTAACCATTATTTTGCAAAACACCGCGTTTTTTCAAGAAAAATGCCCGCGACTGTATAAGTTACTGTCAATTTACGGTCACAAAATGATGGTATATGAAACCAATAATACCGCCAAACACGCCAAAGACTGCTTTATTTTGGCGGATCAGCAGCATTACATTAAGCGCATTCATATCGACCAAGCGCGCTTTAAATATGCCTTCAATGATGCAGAATCTGTTTTACAACTGCAATCACGCTTTCAAGATTTACTTGAAGCCACTGAAACCACGGTATCTGTAACGCGGCTTGGTCTTTAATATGGCCAACTTAACATTACGTCACTTTAGAGCTAGCCTATGTTTTTTATTTGCCATGCTGTTTTCAGTCACGGCAATGGCTGCCACCGAGTTTAAAATTATTACCTTACAGCACCGCTTTGCAGATGATCTGCTGCCTATTATTCAGCCTTTAGCAGGTGAGGATGGCGTGGTCACTGGCATGCAAAATCAGCTAATCTTTCGTACGAGTCCTGAAAACATGGCCGAGATTGAGCAAGTCATTGCCAGTATGGACGTGGCGCGTAGCAATTTAAAAATCACCGTGAACCGACAAAACAATTTAGATTCCACTCAACACGGCGTAGACGTGAGCGGCCGTAAGCGCATTGGCAATGCGGCGATTAGCACCAACCGCTACCCAAGGCAGGCGCGGGATGGTGTGCAAATAGATATTCAAAACAACAGCAGCACAACAAAACAGAATAACCAGCAATTTATCAATGTGGTGGATGGCGAATTTGCATTTATTCAGGTGGGGCAATCTGTGCCGTTTACGCAAGAATGGCGTACTTTCGCACACCGCTATACGCATATTCAACGCACCACAGAATTTATCGAGGTTTCAACCGGCTTTGCAGTTCGTCCCCGTAGCATTGGTGGGCAAATTGAACTCGACATTACACCTAGGATTGCACAACTCAACCAGCAGGGCTTTATCGATTTTGAAGCGCTACGCACCGTGGTGCGCGTCAATAAAGGTGAGTGGTTTGATTTAGGCGGCGCCATGCAGCGAAATGATGAAGTGAGCCGCGCCATTTTAAGCTTTAAAAACAAAGCGCAAACACAAAATAATGTGCTCAATATTCGGGTAGACGACTAAAAAGTTGTAAAAATAAGACGTTTTCTCACCTGTATTTGCTAACTCTTTAAAAATAATCACTTTATTTTAAAAATTTACTGGTTTTATTTAAAATTACTGGTAGAATTCGCGCCACTCGGTATAGCGTTTAAGGACAACCTTATAGCAAGTATCGAAAAAAGTTTTTTAACTCGTGATTTAAACCTTAAGGAAATAAAATGACACGTTCTGCTCTACTTGCTGCATTGTTGGCTCTTGCTTTAACTGCTTGCGGCGAAAAACCTGCTGAAGCCCCTGTTGAAGCTGCACCTGCTGTTGAAGCTGCACCTGCTGTTGAAGCTGCACCTGCTGTTGAAGCTGCACCTGCTGTTGAAGCTGCACCTGCTGTTGAAGCTGCACCTGCTGCTGAAGCTGCACCTGCTGCTGAAGCTGCACCTGCTGCTGAAGCTGCTCACTAAGTAACTTTAGTAAAAAACAAAAAAGCCGACTTTTAGTCGGCTTTTTTTTGTCTTATTCACGGCCATGTTTACAAAATTCACGGCCATGTTTACAAAAATTCCATTCAAAATTCAGCCAATTAAATGGCTCATTGTCAGTCAACCAAACACTTCAAATTGACATTAAAATTGTTAAATTTACCGCCTTAAAACCTACGAGAAAAAAATAATGCTCTGCAAGCCTTTATTTATAAGGCTCTCAGAGCATCAAAAAAGGTTTGGCTTAAATCGTGCGCCAATCAAAGCCTAATAGTTGGTCTGCAATGCCAATAAAATCATCCTCACAACCAAGCACTTTAGCCAAAGCTGATTGCGCTAATTTTGGCGTGTTATTTTTGGCACTTAAATGCGCGGCCACAATATGGCGTAATTGCTGATGATTTAATTTTGAAAGCAACTGCGCGGCATCTGAATTTTCCAAATGCCCTAATTCACCGCCCACGCGCTGTTTGAGTGGCCAGCTATAGGGGCCAGTTTTTAGCATATTGGCATCATGATTGCACTCCAGCACCAGCGCGTGGCAATTTCTGAGATTTTCTTCAATATGTGGGGTTGTGCGGCCAACATCCGTCAGCACGCCGAGTTGCATTTGACCATCTGAAAATAAACATTGAATTGGCTCACGCGCATCATGCGGCACCGGGTAAGGCTGCACTTCAATCGCATCAATCGCAAATGCTTGGTGGCTATTGATAATATTGAGTTGGAGTTGATGCTGGTTCGGCATGTAGCGCGACACCATTTTGTGCGTGCCGTAAGTAAGCCATACCGGAATTTGATACTTTGCCGCAAATTTGAACACGCCACCAGCGTGGTCATCATGCTCATGCGTGACCACAATGCCGGAAATACTTTCCGGCTGTACATTTAAGCGCGCAAGCCTTGCAACGGTTTCTTTGATACTAAAACCGCAGTCCAGCATTACCGTGGTGCGGTTCACTTCAACAAGGAGGGCGTTACCTGCGCTGCCGCTACCGAGGGACGCAAACCGCATGTTCAGTCACTAGCGCAATTGCTCGTACATTAACGCCACAATACGGTTAGCCGTTGTCGTGCCCACGCGTGCGCCGTCTTTATCTACCACCGTTACCGAGGTTTTATCTGACTCGCCATCAGCCACTTTAATGCGGTATTGTTTTTCTAGGTTACCGCTTTTCTTGTCATCTTTACCCCAGAATTTCAGGCTATCCATGATGCTTTTTTCTTCTTTTTTAGCGGCGGTTTCTGGTTCTTTTTTGTCGTCATCTCCCCAGAATTTTAAGGTTTCTAACAAACCTTTCTTTTTCTTAGGGCTGTCGTCAATGTCTACATCGGCATAGCGCACATAAAATACGCCTTCAGAACGATTTTTATCTTCAATCACAAAGCCAATGCGGTCAAGCGCCAAGCCAACACGGCGCCATGCGCGGTCAAACGGGTCGTTCACATAAAGCGTTGCGCTACCATCTTTTTCTTTCACAACTTCTGCACGTTTAATTTCAACCGTGTTAGCCATCACCGCTTTGGATTTTTGCTCTTCAACGCCTAGTTTTACCATCAAACGACGAAGCAACTCTGCATCAAGTTCATCATCACGCGCATCCGCCGTTGGTGCTTTTTTGGCATCGGCTTTGTAGCCCGTGTCAATTTCACCCAGTTGAGTTTGCACCCTGTTCTTACCATCATCAGGCGCGCCTGCAACTGAGCGATGCGTCATGTAAATTTCAGTAGTGTCTGGCTCTGTGCCGTGGTCTAGCCGTGTTTTAAATTTTTTCTTATCCGCAAATCCTGATAATTTATCTAACCATTTATCAAATTTATCGCCAATATTGCCGGATGTGTCTTTTTTAATCGCGTCAGAATCAATCCATTCGGTTTCCATCACGCCCAATTGCGCATCTTCTTTACGCACGGCAAAGCCTTGGTCTGTCCAAAATTCGCGTATCACTGGCCAAACTTTTTCTGCTGGTGCATTGACGACCAACCAGCGCTGCGCGCCCGCTCTTACCAAACGCACCCCTTCAGGCGTCGCCAACACTTTTTCAACGCCCGCTTCTTGGCCTTCTTGCGCCTGACTATAAGTAGAGTAACTTGTGCTACCAGGAATAGAATAAGCATCGCTCACAGGGCTGGCTGTCAAATCAGGCGGTACTTCCAGCGGCTTAGAGCGGCCGGCGCCTTTGTAATCAGACGAGTTATCAATAAATGGAATGGAGTCACAAGCTGCCAAGCTTGAAAGCAGCAGTGCATAAATGGCAGTATGTTTAATCATATTCGTTTTGTTCAATTGTTTCATGCAGACCTCTTGAGAAAATGCTGTCAATTTTTTGGCGATGGCACTCATGGTGATGATAATAGTTCAGCGGGTTTACAAGCATCACGTAATACTTCATGATACTGCGCTGACAATTGCACCATGGGCAAACGAATGCCGGTTTTAATCAAACCCATTTGTGCTAACACCCATTTCACTGGAATCGGGTTAGCCTCTATAAATAGTTTTTGGTGTAAGGCAAAAAGTTTGGCGTTTATCGCGCGCGCTGTGGCCACATCGCCTTTCAGGGCGGCCTCGCACATCTCATGCATGAGTTTTGGTGCCACATTACCCGTCACCGTAATCACGCCTTTGCCACCGAGCAACATCAAACTTAGCGCTGTTGCGTCATCGCCGCTCAACACCACAAAATCTTTTGGCGCACGTAATAATAAATCTGTACCGCGCTCTATGCCGCCTGTGGCATCTTTAATGCCCACAATATTGCGATGTGAAGATAGGCGCAGCGTTGTGTCGTTGCTGATATCGCAACCCGTGCGCCCCGGCACGTTATACAAAATTTGCGGAATTTCTACCGCATCCGCCACCGCTTTAAAGTGCTGATACAAACCTTCTTGCGTTGGTTTATTGTAGTAAGGAGCCACCAGCAGGCAGGCATTTGCGCCTAACTCTTTAGCCTTTTGGGTAAGGACAATCGCCTCTTTCGTTGAATTTGCCCCCGTGCCCGCGATGACAGGCACACGACCGTTGACTTGACTTACAGCCGTTTCAATCAACAAGCAGTGTTCATCAAAATCCACTGTCGGTGACTCGCCCGTTGTCCCTACAATCACAATGCCATCAGTGCCTTCTGCAAGATGAAAATCAATCAACGCGCGTAGCGATGAAATATCTAAACGGCCATCTTCAAACATCGGCGTAACAATCGCAACTAAACTACCTTGCAGCATACTTAAACCTAAATTTTGATAATCCATTATTTTAACTCATATTTCCCATGACAACACGAAATGATAGCGACTAATCTAACGTAGATGTTATTCGATATGCTTATACTCTTATAAGCAAACGTACTAACCTCGATCAGGTTTACGCGCTATATTATGCTGATAAAATACCGTGGAAGATTAGCGAGTACAGGCGCAAACGCGGTATAATTTCACGCAGATACCGCATAAATTCATAACCATGACCTTCAATTTACAACATTACTTCATGATTTTAATTGGCACCGTGTTGGTGAACAACATCGTGCTGGTTAAGGTGTTGGGGCTTTGCCCATTTATGGGAGTTTCTAAAAAATTAGAGACTTCGCTCAGCATGGCTGGGGCAACGGCGTTTGTGTTGAGCATTGGCTCTATGACAAGCTGGGGGGTTAATCATTACTTACTCGAACCCAATAATCTTTTTTATTTACGTACCTTGTCATTTATAGTGATTATTGCAAGTGTGGTGCAACTCACTGAAATGGTGATGGAAAAAAACTTTCCGCCGCTATATCAGGGCTTAGGTATTTTCTTGCCACTCATTACCACTAACTGCGCGGTACTGGGCATTCCACTATTAAACGCTCAGGCAAGCCATAGTTTTTTAGAATCCCTATTATTTGGCTTGGGCGGCGCACTGGGGTTTTCGCTCGTGCTAATTCTATTTGCGTCGATGCGAGAACGACTCGAAGCCGCTGATGTGCCCAAAGTGTTTCAAGGTTCAGCCATCGCCATGGTAACAGCCGCACTCATGAGCCTTGCGTTTATGGGCTTTGCGGGTTTAGACAGGTACTAGCCAAACGTATGCTCACGGCGCTCTACATTATGCTTGGTCTTGCCTTGGTATTGGGCTTGGGGCTAGGTTATGCCGCACTCAAATTTAAAGTAGAGGGCGACCCGCTTATTGCACGTATTGATGCCATTTTGCCGCAAACGCAATGCGGACAATGCGGTTACCCCGGTTGCAAACCCTATGCAACAGCCATTGCCAATGGCGAAGCCGATATCAACCAATGCCCGCCTGGCGGCGATGCAGGGGTCCACGCGCTGGCAGATTTATTAGGCGTGGAATATAAACCGCTTAACGCTGAACACGGCGCGCCTAAACCTAAATCCGTTGCGTTTATTGATGAAAAAACCTGCATTGGCTGCACCTTGTGCATACAAGCCTGCCCGGTGGACGCAATTTTGGGTGCAGCTAAACATATGCACACCGTTATTAGTAGTGAATGTACAGGTTGCGAACTCTGCGTAGCGCCCTGCCCTGTGGATTGCATCACCATGGAACCGATTGCTGAAACGCCTGACAACTGGAAATGGAAATATCCTGTCATTCCCATTCGCGCCGTGCCGTTACATGAAGTGAAATGAAATGCGTCTTAAACCAGTGAATGATATATGAACGCTATTCTGAATTTTTTTAAGCCAGACTTTTTAAAACAAAAGCGGGGCGTGCATCCGCCGGAGCATAAGGCGGAATCAACGCAACTGCCGATTGCCAAATTAGCCATGCCGCAAAAACTGGTGCTGCCGTTGCGCCAGCATATTGGTAATATGCCTAAAATTTTAGTCAGCGTGGGTGAACATGTACTAAAAGGGCAATTACTCGCCACGCCAGAATGTACGGTTTCCGCGGCGATTCACGCGCCCACTTCTGGCACTATTTTATCTATTGCAGACGAAATTATTCCACATCCTTCAGGGCTGCCCGATAAATGTATCACGCTGATTCCTGATGGAAAAGACCAGTGGGCCAATTTAACGATGATTGACTGGCGTAACGCACCAAAAGAAGCACTGATTGCCAGTTTATGCACCTCTGGGATTGTTGGTTTAGGCGGCGCTACTTTTCCAACCCATATTAAATTACGCAGCAGCGGCAAATCAAACATTCAAACTTTAGTCATTAACGCGGCGGAATGTGAACCCTACATCACCTGCGACGACATGCTGATGCGAGAACATGCCGAAGAAATAGTACAAGGCATTGAAATTGCGCAATATTTATTGGGCGCAGAAAAAAGCGTCATTGGCATTGAAGATAATAAATCCATCGCCCAGCAAGCCATGCAGGCCGCGCTGACGGGCAAGCCAATTTCAATTGTCACGGTGCCGACCCTTTACCCCAGCGGCGATGCGCGGCAGTTGATTCATCTGGTTTCTGGCATTGAGATTCCGCATGACAAACGTGCAACCGAAATGGGCGTTCAGGTGTTTAATGTGGCCACCGTGCGGGCGCTTTATCGGCATTTTACTTTTGGTGAACCCGCTATCAATCGGGTGGTGACAGTCACGGGCAACGTCGCCCAGCCACAAAATTTTGAAGTATTATTTGGTACGCCGTTAACTGCGCTTACACAAGCCACAGGTGGCGCAAAACCTGACACAACGCACTATATTATGGGCGGCCCCATGATGGGGTTTGACTTACCCACACCCGAAGTGCCCATTACCAAAGCTACCAACTGCATTATTGCGGCTTCACCGCATTTATTTGCCCCGCCACCGCCAGCCATGCCTTGCATACGTTGCGCCCGGTGCGCAGAGGCCTGCCCGATTCAATTGCAACCGCAAGAACTTTACTGGTTTGCCAAATCGGACGCTTTTGAAAAAGCCCGGGATTACAAACTGTTTGACTGCATTGAGTGCGGCGTGTGCACGTATGTGTGCCCAAGCAATATTCCGCTTGTACAATATTTTAGGTACGCAAAAAGTGAAGTGATTGCCGCTGATAAAGCCAAAGAAGCGGCCGATTTAGCGCGCGAACGCAACGAATTCAGGCTGGCGCGTATTGAGCGAGAAAAACAAGAACGCGCACAAAAACATGCTGAACGTGCGCTGGGTACAAAAGCTGAAGCGGCTAAGGCTGCAAGTGCCAAAACAGACGCTGCAAATGAAGCCCCAACAACAGAAGCACCGATAAACAGCGCGACTGACGAGGCCGCCAAGGCGGCAAAACAAGCGGCCATTGCCGCCGCAATTGAGCGGGCAAAAGCGGCCAAAGCTGCGGCCGATGCAACTGGGTTAGCACCTAAAAACACGGCGCCAGCCAACCCCGCTGTGCAGCAAGAAATCGCTGAAATAGATGCTCGGCGAAAAAATGTTGGTCTAGCCAATACAAATGAAGCGCCAATGACGGCAGATGCTGAAAAACAAGCTAAAATCGCCGCAGCCATTGCGCGGGCGAAAGCAGCCAAAGCGGAAGCCGAAGCTGCAAAACAGGCGCAAAATTTAGAATTGAAGGAATAACTTGAACCGCTCTCCTTACATTTCAGACGCACCCAGTGTTAGCATGATTATGCTGAAAGTATTGCTGGCGCTTGTGCCGGGCATTTTTGCTTATGCTTGGATTTACGGTGGCGGCATTTTAGTCACCATTGCACTCGCCACCCTCACGGCGCTTGCTGCTGAAGCGGCCTTATTGAAAATTCGCCAACGCCCAATCAAACCCCATCTCATGGACTTAAGCGCAGTGGTCACCGCTTGGCTATTAGCATTAGCGCTGCCGCCGCTTGCGCCTTGGTGGTTGATTGTCGTCGGCACGCTGTTTGCCATTGTGATCGCCAAACAACTTTATGGCGGCTTAGGCTACAACCCATTTAACCCGGCGATGGTGGGGTATGCGGTGTTATTGATTTCATTTCCGCTCATTATGACCAAATGGTCTGCGCCTTTAATTTTGGCGCAAACAAAATTAAGTTTTTTAGACCAACTCTATTTCATTTTCAACCAAGTGCTACCAAACGATATCAAAGTTGATGCGATTACCTCGGCTACGCCATTAGATTATCTAAAAACACATCTCAAACTGAATCAAACCTTGTCCGAAATATCTCAAGCGCCCATTTTTGGCGTGTACGGTGCCAAAGGCGGCGAAGTCGTCACGGGCGCCTATTTGCTTGGCGGTCTTTATTTAATTCAACAGCGCATTATCGGCTGGCATTTACCAACGGCATTTTTGGGTGCGCTATCGGCGATTGCCCTGGTTTTTTATGTGGCTAACCCCGAACACTTTGCCAGCCCGTTATTTCATTTAACCAGCGGTGCATCACTACTTTGTGCATTTTTTATTATTACCGATCCCGTGAGCGGCCCCACCACACCGCGTGGAAAACTCTATTTTGCTGCGGGCGTCGGTGTGCTGACTTATCTAATTCGCGTTTATGGCGGCTACCCTGATGGCGTAGCGTTTGCGGTGTTGATCATGAATATGTGCGTGCCGCTGATTGATGCGCATACGCAACCTAGAGTGTTTGGCCACGAGAAATAACATGTCGAAGCTTTTCTTTAAAAACCCGATTGTTAAGCACGCTGTACAAACGGCGCTCTCGTTATTGGCGTTTGCCTTTGTGGGCACACTCATGCTGGCTTATGTGTTTGACATTACGCGCGCGCCTATTGAAGCGAGTGAAAAAGAGGCGCGTTTGGCGCTTTTTGCGCAAATTCTGCCAAAAGGCAATTACGATAACGATTTGTTAAAAACCACTGTGCAGATTCCAGCCAATGCGCAGCTGGGAAACCTGCAACCCAGCACGGCCAATGTTGCAAAAATCAACAACAAAACAGTGGCCGTGATTTTAGAAGCCATTGCCCATGATGGTTATAGTGGCGACATTAAATTACTCATCGCGTTACGCGCTGACGGCACCATTAGCGGTGTACGCGTATTAGCGCATAAAGAAACACCCGGGCTGGGTGATTACATTGACATTGCCCACGGCGACTGGATTAAACTATTCAACAATGAATCTGTCCATAAAACACCTGAAGCGCAATGGCAGGTTAAAAAAGATGGCGGTAAATTTGATTACATGGTGGGTGCAACCATTACGCCCCGCGCGGTAGTAAAGGCCGTGTTAAAAGCCACGCAATTTTTTGAGGCCAACAAAGCGACTCTTTTTTCAATTCAAACAACACAAGCTGAAAAATTAGCCCAGTAAAATACGCTGAAATATTTTGCAAAAAGCAGTGATTATTTTGAATTGAAAATTACATTTTACGCATTAAAAGTAACACAACCCTTTTACGATGCTCTGGGAGCCTTGTAAATAAAGGCTCACAGGGCATAAAAAAATCCTCGGCGGATTTTAGGTGCTTTTAAATGCTTTTTTGCGCAAAAAAATTAAAGTAAAATTTCAGGCATAAACTACGCCGTTTGGCGCAAGTTTTTGAAGGATAAAATATGAGTAACATTTACAAAGAAATTGTCGAAAATGGCTTATGGAAGCAAAACCCCGGGGTGGTGCAACTCTTAGGGTTATGCCCAACGTTGGCTGTCACCACCACAGCCGTAAATGGCATAAGTTTAGGCCTGGCCACGGCTTTAGTCATGGCCGCTTCAAACGGTGCCGTGTCTCCGGTTCGCAAATGGATTGCGAGTGAAATTCGCGTGCCAGTGTTTATTTTAGTCATTGCCGCGCTCGTGACGGTGATTGATTTATCCATCAATGCGTTTGCCCACCCGCTACACAAAGTGCTGGGCATTTTTATTCCGCTGATTGTAGTCAATTGTATTGTGCTGGCCCGCGTTGAATCATTTGCCGCTAAAAATGCGCCTGTGCCTTCAATTTTGGATGGCTTGATGATGGGCATTGGTTTAACGCTGGTGTTAGCTTTGCTGGGTGCCATGCGTGAAATATTCGGTCGCGGCACGCTGTTCTCAGGGCTGGATTTAGTCTTTGGTCCAGCTGCCAAGCAGTTCATATTAACCGTAATTCCAGATTACCATGGCTTTTTACTGGCCGTGTTGCCACCGGGTGCTTTTTTGGGGCTGGGCATTTTAATTGCAGGGCGTAACTGGCTTGAACTCAGAAAAGCCGCCAAAACCAGCGCGCCTACACATCCGCTAAAACCTGCATTAAGCCACTAAATATCATCACCTCATTTAAGTGACTTATGAACGCTGAGAAACGCTTTGAAATTTTTAACCGCCTAAAACTCGCCATTCCCAACCCCGCCACTGAGCTCAAACACAACAGCACATTTGAGTTGCTGATTGCCGTGATTTTATCTGCCCAAGCGACTGATAAAAGCGTGAACCTCGCCACAGAAAAACTGTATGCCGTTGCCAATACGCCTGAGTCCATATTGGCATTAGGGCTGCAGGGCTTAGAAAGCTATATTCAATCGATTGGTTTATATCACGCAAAAGCCAAAAATGTGCTGGCCACTTGCCAGCAACTCATCAGCCAGCATCAATCACAAGTGCCTAATACGCGCGCCGCTTTAGAAGCACTTCCCGGTGTGGGCCGAAAAACGGCGAATGTTATGTTAAATACCGCTTTTGGCCAGCCGACCATTGCCGTGGATACGCATTTATTTCGTTTAGGTAACCGCATTAAACTGGCCACGGGCAAAACGGTGCTGGAGGTTGAAAAAAAATACTTAAAAACAATTCCACAAGCATTTATGCAAGATGCGCACCACCTGCTGATTTTGCATGGCCGCTATACCTGCACGGCGCGTAAGCCAAAATGCAGCAGTTGCTGTATTGAAGATTTATGCGAATATAATGCTAAGGAATACCATTAAGCCCATATGGAAACACAAAGAACCTCATGAAAGTTGCCACCAGCATCGTCATTGGCCGCACGGCTAACCCAAACCTTGCCGCACAAGCCGTAATGCAGGCCATGCACAAGGCCGATATCTCGATTGCGAATAGCGTATTACTGCTATTGAGTTCAGAGTTTGCCAATAATCCGCAGCCTGCTATTCGCGCTGCGGCCAAAGCAGGTAACTGTACGCAGGTCTTCGGCTGTTCTGCCGCAGGCATTTTTACAGAAGACGATTGGGTGCTGGATGCGCCCGCCGCTGCCGCGATGGTGTTTAGCGGAGACGTAGGTATTCAACCGGCCAAATCAAACCTCACACAACAATCACAACAGGCACTGCTCACCCTCACCGCACCTAATGCTATCAACAGCACTTGGCTAAATGATGGCCATGACCGCTATGGTGGCGTTTCTGGCGATGTGGTTGGGCAAGGGCCTTTTTCAGTTTGGCAAAATAGCAAAGGTGAAAGCGCAGGGCGGGTAGAAGCCATTTTTTCAGGCGTAAAACTTGCCACGAGTGCATCGCACGGTTTAAAGATACTGACCAAACCTAAAAAAATTCAAAGTACCGAGACCTTTGATATTACGCAACTTGACAATAAACCACCCTTTTTTGCCCTTCAAAAAGCCTGGGAGGCCGAGAGTAAAGGCAAGCCAGCCGCCAAAGACGCCACACTACCGCTTCATTTGATGATGGCGGCTTACGCCAATAGTGTGGAGGCGATCATGACAGGCGAATTCAACCAAACACATTTAATTAGTTTTGACGAAACCGTAGGCAGCGTAACGCTCGCACAGACCTTGCAGCCAGGCCAATTTTTAAGTTGGGGCATTCGTGATAGTGAAACAGCGCAACAAGACTTGCGCCAAATCACGCAACAGCTCACCGAAAACTTAGGCAGCAAGCCCGATTTTGGACTATTGTTTTCATGTATTGGTCGCGGCCCTTTTTATGATGGCATTGACCATGACTTAAATATCATTACACAGCAACTCCCCAATATGCCGCTGCTTGGCTTTTATGGCAATGGCGAAATTGCGCGGATTGGTGAACATAATCAGTTGCTACCCTACTCAGCCGTCTTAAGTTTATTTGCAACGCATCATACAAAATGAGTTTATTTAACCCCAGCCGCGATCAGGTTCGCCAGTTTTTTTTCAATACCTGGCAACAGTTTAGCCAACAAAAACCGCTCACTGATTTAGAAAAAATTGCGCTTGAAGTCATTCAAATGCACCCTGAATACCACGCCATTTTGAGTCATCCAGCGCAAACTAGCCAGCAGGAATACTTTCCTGAAATGGGCGAAACCAATCCATTTTTGCACATGAGCCTGCATTTGTCTGTCATTGAACAAATTGGCATCAATCAGCCCATTGGTATTGCCAGCATTTATGAAAGCCTCAAGGCCAAACATCAAGAAGCACATCATGCCCAACATGATATTTTAGATTGTTTGGCCGAAACCATTTGGCAGGCGCAACGCAACCAGCGCCCGTTAGATGCAGAACATTATCTTACTTTACTCAACAAAAAGTTGATGTGAGTCCGCGTGAAAATATAGCTTAAAACCTGCTTAAAAATCACCGAGAGAAAAACACTGCCCTTGAACTGCACCCCAAAAGTTGGACACTTTGTCCAACTCATTAAGGTGCAGTTTTCATGTCTAAATACACAAAAGAATTCAAACTTGAAGTCGTTCAAGACTACGAATCGTTCAATGTTGGTTATACA
>Ga0209311_1000820_pt1 | contig 26672 bp, 29 predicted proteins | sample AD_UKC045_MetaG_FD_184417 | JGI IMG/M metagenome (GOLD analysis project Ga0209311, IMG submission 184417) | Active sludge microbial communities of municipal wastewater-treating anaerobic digesters from USA - AD_UKC045_MetaG (SPAdes) (version 2) | ecosystem: Engineered > Bioreactor > Anaerobic >... | reverse complement strand
ATACCTTATAGCCCAACAATTCGTTGATCGAAGGATTATCGTCTATCAGTCCGAGAATATTTTTCCCTTGCGATTTCAGAATATCGATAATAACTTTAGCATGTCCACTTGCACCATATAAATACATTTTCCTTTATTTGTTGTGATATAGTCAATTTATTGAAGACAGTTCATTTTGCGAGGTAGTGGAATTTCCACTAAATGGTTCCATTGTTACATAGGTTCCTGAATTAATTCCTTCGCGTTTAAATACCTTTTCAATGGTTTTTAAAAGGATTTTAATGTCCAAAGATAGCGAAAGATGATCAACGTACCATACATCATAGTCAAATTTTTGTTCCCAGCTGATGGCGTTCCGCCCGTTCACCTGTGCCCATCCGGTGATGCCCGGCCGCACCTCGTGACGGCGACGCTGCGATTCATCGTATAACGGCAGGTATTGCACCAACAAAGGTCTGGGCCCTATCAGTGACATATCCCCTTTGATTACATTCAGCAACTGGGGAATTTCATCCAGTGATGTAGATCTAACAAACTTTCCAACCTTGGTCAAGCGTTGTGCATCCGGCAACAAATTTCCTGAAGCATCCTTCCGATCATTCATCGTTTTGAACTTGATCACTTTGAATATCTTCTCATCCTTCCCCGGTCGTTTTTGGAAGAAGAATGGTTTGCCGTTGTTGGCAATGGCGAGACCAATCATCACAAACAAGAAGATGGGCAATAACACTAATAACCCGATGAGGGCTACTAGAAAATCGAGGGTGGGTTTAAAGAAGTTTTTGTACATATATTATTTCTCAGCTTTTAAATGGCAAAGGTATATATTAATAGACCGCTATTTTTTAAAAATTGCATCAATTAATCTTTTTCCTTTGTAAGTTAGTTTGTAACGTTGCAATTTGCTTGTGGGCTTATCAGGGATGGTCATTTCAATAAGACTCTCATCCAATGCAGGTTTCAGATAATTCAATCTAAAGTTTTCTCTATCTTTTAGTTTTAATATCTCCTGAAGCTCTTCTCTCATAAAATCTTCCCCGTTATTCATACACTCAATTAATGCTTTGACTTGCGGGGTGACTTGCGGGATATCTTGCGGGGTGACTTGCGGGGTGACCTCTTGACTAAAGCTGTTAGATAACCTAACAGTCACCTCAAATGCTGTCATTAAGTCGAAATTAAAAACCGCTTTATCATTCCCGTTCTGAAGTAGTTCTTCATTTACCCGTAACACACCTCTACTAAATCGATTTACATATCCCAGCACCTTCATACTCTCTGAAATTACAGAATTGCGATAATAATTCACATTAGGAAAGTTCTCAGGGCGTGCATTTCCAAACAAACCTCCAGCATTCATTATTTCGATACGATCTTCATACTGATACAAGCGAATAGGAGTATTCGATTGATAGTCGCGATGCATCACTGCGTTCATCAGAAGTTCTCGTAATGCCCAGTATGGATAATTCAACACCAGTTCTTCGCGCAACACCGACACAGGAACAGGTTTTCTCTCTACCAATGAGTTATTTACAAAACTATCCAACTTGTCCAACATTGTAATTAGATTGCCCGTAAACTTTACTTCACGCAATATATTCGAATGCCTTCCCGCACCATCAAATCGAACATATTGTACTTAAGCACCCGATAAAAAATACTCTGGATTTTTCCCTAATAATAGCAATCCAGCAACTGTTGGCACATTAGCCTTTGTATCAAAAAGACGCAACGATGCCATCTTCTCTTTTATATCTCTTGTATCATTCTTTAATATCTCTTCGTCTATTGCTTTGGGTAAATAATGATGATTAAAAAGCTTCAAATCTAAATCTTCTAAAGTGGCGCCATGCAATGGACATCCATCAAACGTAACCATATGGGCTTGACGTTTTTCTATCAAAATTCTCTCTTCAGCTTCATTAGCTACAGCTTTTCTTGGTCCTATACGCACCCAAATCTTACCTTTGTACCGTACGGGTGGAAAAAAAGAAGGCTGCACTTCTACAACTGCTACATCTCCATCTTTAAATGTAAACTTCTGAACTTTAATAACAGGGGGTGGCAATATATTTCCTTCAGAGCGTAACGAACCCATATTTTTCAGCAATTTATCAGTTACTTTTAACCCCGACAAGGTACCATCATCATTCACACCAATTAATAAATAACCAGGCTTGCCATTTTTTGGCAAATCATTTGCGAACGCACAAATGGCTTCCGAAAATTTATCTGTATTGTTGAAGATATCGTGCGCTCTATCCGATCACTCTCATCTGATTGTATTAGTTTTTTTATCTCTTCTATTGTCATAGACAAATTGCTGCTTGGCGAAGCAGTCTTTTTAAGAATAAATTAATAATTGGTAAGTAAGGTTTTCAACATCATATACTAATTTGCCTAGTGCATCTTTCTTTACAAGCATGATTTACTTGAATAGCTTTAAACAACAAGCTCAACGTATTAGCCGCCTCTTTGCGTATTGCAGTTTTATTGATATTTGGTGCAGTCAGTTTATCAATGTGCTTTTGTTCTTCAAGTTGCTTAAACTCCTCTCCCTGCTTATATAGAATCACCACACTACTCATTAACTCTAACTCCATCAATGCATTGGTTAGTGTTGTGTCATTCTCTATTGTTTGTCTAATTCTCTCTATCGTCTTAATTGTAGCAGCGGTAGATGTCACATTTTTCAGATCAACTAAACCATCCAGTCTTCCACTTATATATGCAGCTTTCTCTCTATTATCGTTTAAGGGTGATAATAAATCACTCCCCAACATCAACTTTATATGTCGAATTAAATTTTTAATCTCAATATGTAATTCATTCCTCTCTTTCACTGTTTCTAATGCCACATTCAACTTCACATCCAATTGTTTCACACGCTCCACCTCCTTTTGCATATCTTTATATATTCGTTGTATATATTCATTCTTTGTGGTGGCTGCATATTGTTCTGTTAATTCCATCAGCTGTAAATAGAGTTGCATAAATTCTTTGTTGCGCAAATTTTTAATGGTGGATATTAGGTTTAATTGGATGGTGGGCATAGTGTTGTAATTGGTCACAGAGTTACACGGTGGGATGCACAGTGTAAGAAGTGTGAGGTGTTTTGTGTTCTTTATTTATTGTCTATATCGACACTAATAGAAAAATTATTCATGTAATGGTTTATTCATCAGTCTTACAATTAGTTTTTACTATCTCCTCTATTCTATTATTGAAACCATTAGTAAGAACTTCATAAGTTAAGTTTTTCATTAAATAACTCTTCCCATTCATCCCTAATTTATTCAGCTTTTCAGCTTCTTCTTGTTTTATTCTTAATATTGCTCGCTTTAATTCTTCATAATCCTGTGCAGGTATCTGCCAACCGCAATTAGCTTCATTAAATATTTTTGAATAAGCATTTAAAGCCAATAAAATTGGTCGTCCTGCATACATGTATTCAATCCATTTATTCGGACTAATACCAAATCTATATATTGGTATATCAAGCCAAGTGTTTACCAATATATCACAATGTTTAAGAATCTCTGGCACGAAAGTTTTTTCAACTGCAGGGAAAAAAGTGCATGAATCATTTCTAAACTCTTCTTGGTATTTCATTTTTAAAGGTCCCTCTCCTATAAACACGAAATGAATGTTGTTTTTCAAAACTTCTTTATCCTCTGTAAGATTCATTAGTTCATCAAGTGCGTTTGCTCTGCCTATAGTGCCAGCATAAGCAACAACAAACTTGTTTTGAGCTTTAAGGTTGTTAATGCTATAAATAATTTTAACAACCTGAGGACTTGGTACTGAACTATAAGTCTCTTCACTAAATCCCATAGGCAACCAAAAGAAATTGATTTCACTTTTTGCTGTATCACGAAAGTAAGATTCTGTATTCTCCAATGTGCTTACGATAAGATCCGCATTCTTATAACCAAAAATTTCTATTTGTTTTAAAAACCAAATAAACGGATTTCTCTTCGAAAGGGCTCCAACTTCAATCAATGTTAATGGATAAAGATCACGAACTTCAATTATTAGAGGAATTTTCAATTTCCTTTTCAAAAAAACACCATACACAAATGTAAGAATAGACAAAGATGAGACTAATATAACATCTGGGTTCCATTTCTTTACTTTACTATAATAACGAAAATTATTTACTTCAAATAGCAACCAACTCCAGATTCTTTTTAAATTGAAACCTACTTTGATTAATGGTCCATTAAGTATAACCTTTTCAATATTTTCATCTTCAATAAATTTGTAATACCCATTGAATTTTAAATTATAATTGTTTTTTCCATTAGAGCGAGAATATATAAGTCTTACCTCATGGCCCATCTTTGCTAGTTGATTTGCATATAAATATTGACGAGATGGGTTACCAGATTCTACTCCTGATGCATATTTTGATATAAATAAAATTTTCATTTTGCAAAATTATTGGCAAGTGTGATAGTATAATTCTAATTAAAATCGCTTTATTTTTAATTATATTTCCAACTTCTAGCCTTCTGATATTTAAATGTTAAGTCTATTCACAGACTCATTAAATGTAGTAAATTCATAATTTTCTGTTAATAAATAATCAATTAACCAATTATACCATTCAAATATTACAGGATATTTCTCTTCGTTGAAGTAAACATCATGAAAGTTTATAACAAATACATCAACATTTTGCTTTTTAGCTTGATCAAGCTTTTGAAGAGTGTTTTTTTTCCATAAATCCAAATTCTGATTCAAAGAAGCCTGTGGTACTAAAGAGGCATCCATTATACCTATAGGGAATTCCCATAAACCTGCAATCTTACATGGATTAAAAGCATCTTGGATACTTGAATCAAACAAATACCCAGTTTCTTTAAACAATTCAAATGAATAACCACTAAGCCTTAAATAGTGAGTCCGGATACCAAAATCATTTAGTCCACTAATTTCCTTAAACCTATTATACTCTTTCAGGACACCTTCTTTTTTTCTAACTTCTATACCATGAACACCAACATCGTGACCCTGATCGATAGCTAACTGAATTAAAGGTTTCGTTTTTTTATAGTTATATGAAAGCCTAAGTGCATTATCCATCCCAAAGAAGAAGCAAGCTTGTAAACGATTATTTCTATAAAAATCAATCAGTTCAGGAATCCTATGAATACGCCCCACCATTCTCAACCGTGTTAGTAACAAATGTGGTGAAATTTGTTTTTTAATAAAACCCATTGAATTACGATAAAGAGTAAAGGGTAGTGCCATATCTTTTAAATAGTGATCACTCCAATATAGATGATCAACATCATGTGATAGGATTATTTTCATAGTGCGTATTTTATCTTTCACGTTTTTAATTGAACTACTTTAGACTTGTGATGGGATTAAATTTTCCTGAAACATTTCATAAAGTTTCTTTGGGTAGTTGTTCGCATCAAAGTCTTCTCTTGCCTTAGCAACTGAAAACTCTATCATTGGGAGATACTTATCAAAATTAATAATCACATCTTCCAAAGCACTTTTCCATTCAAGGATATCATCTGGCTCTAGCAGCAGACCGCTAACATTATTTGTAATAATTTCTGGAATTCCACCAACATTACTACCTATCAATAAACAACCAGAAGCAATTGCTTCCACACCTACATTAGGAAGGCCTTCAGATAAGCTCGGGATAAGAACAACATCAGTTTTCTGCATTAAAGAAGGAATATCATCTGGTTTAAGTGTGCCTATCAATTGTACTCTTTCAGGATTTTTTAATTGTTCTCTCCAAGAATTCAACTTATCTGAAGAGCTTTCTGGTCCGCCTATTCTAAAAATTACATCTAAATTATCATTTTCATCCAATAGTTGAATAACTGCCTTTAAAGTTTCGCCGCCTTTTAAATTTGATCCCATTCCTGAACCACCACGATTAGGAAATCCTCCTAAAAACAGCATATTGACGCTATTATTGTTGTTATTTGATTTATTGTCAGAATAAAATTTAGATAAATTTGTCCCTCGATAAGCAACCCGAGATTTCATTTTAGGATATTTCTGATTTAAAGCTTCTTGTAGAGAAAGACTGTTACACAATACTTCATTTGTGTTTTGTGTCCATTTCCATAAACCAAAATATTTTTCTTTTTCAGGTAAATAAATAAGCAAATCACTTCCTATGGTTTGAGAAACATGTTTTTTATAACATGTTTTTGCTAAATAAGCAGCTAAAGGTGCTGAACCCAAGCCTATAGAATAAAAAATGTCGTAGTTTTTTAATTCTTCTTTCAATAATATTTTAGACAACCACATCCATACCCTGTTAAAAAAAGCATTAACAAAAGGAGAACCTGAAGGAATAATTGGAAGAGAGACTGCAACTACATTTACTCCTTCATATGTATAGCGCTTAATAAATGGACGTCCAAGTTTCCAAAAACGATAATGATAAACACATACACTTGCATACTTTTGTAAACCTTTTACAGCTCGTAAATTAAAAATACTTTTGGCTGGATTATCAGATGAGGGAAAACCTCCGGTTAAAACTGCTATTTTCATTACATTCTAAATTTACCTGACACTAATTTTAATCCTGCACTCATGCGGTTTAAGAAACTTTTTTGATAAATTTCAAATTTTTCTGCATAGATTTTAAACTCTTCAACTCTTGTTAAAGTGTAGAAATGTTTTAATTGGCAAATGTGCAAACTATGATACATGGCACTGGCTATGTAATGGGGTTTATCGGTTTCATCAAACCAGTAATTAGACCACCATCCTATATCAAATAAAGGTAAAGCTTTTCGAAGACTTTCTATTCCTTCTTCCCATAGTGTTTCAGCACTGACTAATTCAGGCATCACTTGCATAACATCGTATAAACCCATTAGAGCATAATTCATGCCGTTTAAAATGTGTTGATATGGTACTTTTGCTGATTCTTCAAACCAAATTCCTTCAATTTCTTTAAAATTTCCTTTAACTCCACGTTTTGGAACAAAAACGTCATAGGGTTGTATAATTTTTTCAGCAAATGCTACTAAGGTTTTATCCTGAGTAACTTCATAAGCACGAGCTACAACTGCAAGAGCTTCTCCTTGACTCATTGCACACATTCTTCCTTCCATCGTAAATAGTATACCTCCGTAATCTGTTACTTCATGGTTTTCTTTCAAGTAATCGAGAATTAGAAAAACTGGCTTAAGGTATTTTTCATCACCGCTTTCAAGATATACTTGCCAATTTGCCAATGCGTAGGAACAAAGTGTGGTGTAGTTATAAATTATAGTTCCCTTTTTATTTTTTCGGATTGGATACCCTTTTTCATCAAATAAATCATAATGGTTATCATCCAATCGATCTTTCAAACTTATATTAAAGTAAGAACCAAGTTTGGAAGAAACTACATAGTTCGGATTTTCTATTAGTCGCCAGTACTTGTTTTGACTGAAGTAAAGTAAAAGTTTATATAGATTGTGATTCATATTTGTTTGTTTTAAAATTAGAACAAAAAGTGATTAATACGAAGTTGTTATCAAAAAAGGCAGTAAAATAAATTAAATTGAAAAAATAACACTTTATCTTCATTTAATACTAGTCCATAATCTGACAGTAAAAGTCTATGGTGTTTTTTAAGTCTACATGATACCCAAAATCTTCAAATATAGCTTTTCTACCATTTTCGCCCATTTCTTTGGCTTCTTGGGGATTACGCAACAAAAACTCAAATGCTTTAGCCATCTCTTCTGGTTTTTCAGAACTGACAATTAAACCACATTTGGCTTTTTCTACAATATTTCGCAATTCAGGATAATCTGATACAACTATAGGAATACCACTGAACATATATTCAAAAATTCGATTGGGTGTACCTATTTGATTGTTTTGATTATTCTCATAAAACACACATCCACAAAGTGCTTTGGCCGTACGTTTGAAATTTTCATCCCAAGGTAACATTCCTTCTAAATGAAGTAATTTATCGGTTTCATCCATTTTTGCTTGAGCAAGGAGTTCTTCTTTAATTCCAGGAGAATATCGTCCTGCAAACATCATTCTAAAATTTAAATCTTTAGGAACATACTTCATACTTTGAACTGTTTGTAAAACCAGACGTGAATGAGAATGGGACCCTGAAGTATATATAGTCGGGATTTCAAAAGGTTGAATTTCTTCAGTTACGATATGTGTCAAACGATGAACATCCACTGTATTTCGAATAACCACTCCCGGCTTTTTTGCTTTGAGAAATAAATCTTTAAGAGATTGTGTTACAGTTACAAAGCCATCCATCTGATTGATTTTTCTTGTTTCGTATTTTCTAAAAAATCGTCCTAAAAATAAGGGTAAACCCCATTGATTAAAGCGTGATTGATAATTCTCATGAATATCATAAACTAATTTTGCATTTGGTAGTTTTTTCTTGATTTTCATAATATGTGGTAGCAAGTCAGGGTCATGAAAATGATAAATATCAGCTTTTACATTTATGGCTATGTTAACTGCTTGAATGGAAGAAAACCATCTTCTCTTCCACCCCTCTCTTTTGTCTATCCAGTGAAAATGAACTCCTTCTTCTTTAGGCAATTCATCAGGGCGTGTAAAAACTAAATGTACTTCAACACCTTCACGAGCCAATCCCTGACAGGCACGTTGGTAAATCCGGTCTTCTGCCCAATTGTTGTGCATACTGCTTATATGGCAGACACTTATATTTTTGATTTTCATTTTATTGATTATTTAAAAAAACTGATTTAAAAAAGACGCTGTTTCAAATACTTCAACAAAAATTTTCCAGATTGAGTATATGATATAGGTTTATACACATCTCTTCTTAGTAAATAGGGAATATAGTTTAAACGCAGTTTTGCCAATTGCATTGGGACTATAGCAGTGTACATCCAATATTGATACTTAGTCACAGGTGCCATTGCTGAAACTCCAATATAACGGGCAACTAATAAATGTCCGCTCAACTGTTCAATTAAACCATGCTGCATCCAAAAACGCGGATTGATTTCTATCAATTTGTATTCGTTACCCTCCGCTTCTTTTACAAATTCCGCTTCAAAAGGACCTTGATAATCCAATATTTTCATTACTTCTAAACATTGTTTTTCCAATATAGGGTTTAGTTTCATCAGTTTTACCACATCACCATTGCCTCTTTTTGGGGGATGTTGCAGTATTTTCTGAGTCTGATAAAACTTATGTAATTCTTTATCATACCAACCTGAAATTGAAATATTATCGCGAGTTTGGGTACTTAATAATTCTTGAATCTCCACATCATTTTTACTTGCTCCTAATTTTTCGGCTGTTTGCAGATAATTTTCCAGTTCAGAACTTGTTTTAATAACCGCCTTTTCTAAGGGTGTTTTTTTGTCACCCATAAAAGAGCTCTTTGGCTTTACAAAAACTGGGAAAATTATATTCCCTAATTGTTCTATTGAATAGGATGTGGGTACAGGCACATTTGAATTTACTTTTATATTTTCAAGAAACTTTGTTTTATCTAAAATTAATTCAGGATTTTGATTCCCAATATGGTAAATGACATTGTGTTCTTTGAGTCGTTCTCGATTTACCCATAAAGTAGTATGAAACATTTCATGAGTCAAAAAAAGATATTTGTTTAGACTTTTATCAAAGGATAGAAGGTAATCCATAAGTTTTTCTCCGTCTGTAATACCATCTAATACAGTTAGTTCTGGGAAAATTTTACCGGCCATATTTCTGCCAGAAGTATTGAATACAATAATTTCACCTGATACTTTTAGTGCTTTCAGGGATTTGTAAATTGAAATGCCGTTTACGTAATCGGCGGCTATAAAGTAAATGTTTTTAGTCATTTAAATCTATTTCAAAGTACTTAAAAAATAATTAATTCTTGCTGCAGCGCTATGCCCCGGAACAAAATCTCCTTCTTCAAAAACCCATTTTTCATTTTCACGCTTATATCTACCAGGTTTCCCATCAACTCGCATCAATTCCTGTGTACTTTGACCAAAAACAGTATGTAATTCGTTTACATAAAAACTTCCATCTGGAGTAGCAAAAACATCTGCATTCATACTTTTGAAACTTCCTTTTTCGGTTATAGAGTATAGCAAATCCAATAATTCATAGGGTGGTCTTTCCCAACCTTTCAATAAAGAACCAGAATGTTTGTGAGTTCCATCATCCATCAATTTTTGATGTCCAAAAAAGGCATCCCCAATACGAACCATACGCCACTCTATTATGTTTTCTAAAAATTCTTGAATGAAAATATAGCCTCTTGATTCCGCAAACGGGCTTGTGCTACTTGATCTCAAACCATGCGTAAAACTTTTGCGAACTATTTTATTAAAATCTGATTTTGTTTTGATAATGTAAACGCCCTTACCAGAAGCTCCCAAATTGGTTTTGATTACAAAAGGTAATGAATGTGTTTCTAAATGCTTTAATGCTTTTTCTTTGTTAAAATAAACATGAGTTTTTACTGTCGGAAAACCGTTAGCGTGAAGCCAATCGTATCCTCTAATTTTATTTTCATATAGCCAAATGGCATTATAGTCTGGAAAAATCGGTATATTTAAAACTTCTGTAATAAGTTTCAATCTACTATCATACACCATTTTCAAGTATTCATTAGTACCATTGGGCCAAATTAAAACACCATCGTAGTTTTGTTTCTGTATGTCTTCAAGCCATTCATTTGAATGCAAATCAATAACATCAAATGATATTTTTAATTGAATACAAGCTTTAACAAAGTGTTGGTGATATTGATAAGGCTCATAAATAATTCCTAATAAATATTTTGATTGAGGATATCGCTTACTCTCTACATCTTTTACTGGATTGGCTAAAGTACGTTTACGAATATCGCGTTTTGTTAAATCAACGTAGTTTCGGATAAGTCTATTCAATTTTACTTTTAAAGTGTTTGTTTTCATTTTAAATCGAGTTTATTAAGTTTTTGAGCTTCTATTAGAAGATAAGCTAAATTGGTCACTACATTTTTTTGTGCATAATGACTGAAACAATATTCTGTATTTATTTCAGGAAAATATAACTTCAAAAAACCTAATGCAGTTTGTTCTGTTGTACTAAGTTTTAAGTCACCTGCTTTTTTTATTGTTTTTTCAAGTCTTCTATTTTTCATACGCAATGGTATATGTTTCAACAGAATTTCTTTTGTTTTAAATTTAACGGGAACTTTTAAAAAAGAATAGCCATAATTACTTTCAACTGCAGCTAAATCTGGTTTAAGTTTACGAATAAAATCCATTTGAAACTCTGAACCACTTCCTAATTTTTCATAGGATAGGTATGCCGAAACTAATAGATGAGCATCCAAATAAGGAGCGATATAACGAGTTATTTTATTGTGTGCAGAAACTATGCTTGCCTCGCAATCGGCTTGACGAATTTCGCTGTAATATCGTTGAATATTCCAGCGACTCCATTTACCTTGGACAGAAACTCGTTCTAATATTTTTGATTCAATTCTTTTCAATAATTTCTTCTGTAGAACTTCCGAAAAAACATAATTCATACTGTAATAAGATTCTAAACAAGTAAACCATTCTTGAAAAGAATATTCCCGGTTGGGAAGATTGTAATAATTCCTAAATACCTCGCCTCCCTTACCGTTAATACCTATGGCTTTTCCATGCAAATGAAAATTATTGTATTCAAAAGTCCCTGTTTCTGAAAATGCGCCCGAATTATTTGCAGTACTACCATCATAATAGTATATTAAATCAATTAATAATTTTTCAGCCTCTTCTGTATTGAGTTGAGAAGGCTGACGAGTTTCTTTAACACTCAATTCTTCTGAAGCTATTTTGCAAAGAGCTTTTGCAATTTCCATTTCTTTATTGTGTACACCCGATGTGTGATGAGTAAATAAGTATTTATTTGAATAAGGCAAAAGCAGACCTAAAAGCATTCTGGAGTCAAAGCCTCCTGATAAACCTAAACTAATTGAACCCCCATTTGCTAATTGGAAGATTTTTTTGAAATATTTTTGAGACTCTTCGATCTGAAAAGAAAGTTCCTTTTTTCCTTCCTTGTAAATAGGAGTTTTAGTTTTTATTTTAACCAAAAATGAATTTCCTATTGATTGATAAGTACAGTCTTCTATGTCTTGAACTAATGTATCAGGTGCGCAAATGTAACCGCTTGCTATTTTTTCAAAAACCGCTATTTTTTTTAATTTTAATGGAGACAATGACGAAAACCATAAACCTAAAAATGAAGTAGAAATTTTCGTTTGAGAAGAATTGGAGAAAATGCGAATGGCTCCTAAAGCATCATTAAGAATATGATGCTTTTGATTATGATATATCAACAAAGCATAATGACCAAACATTTGATTATTATCATGACGGTTTTTAATGAAGTCTTTTAAAAAGAATTCAATACTTTGTTTAAACGAAAACTCCTTATAGAAAAATGTTCCTACAACGTAAATCCAGTGACCTGATTCTTCAAAGAAATAACCTTTTTCTTCTACATCTTGGCTGTCTTCTAAATAACAAATCGAATTAAAGGTTTTGATTATTTTTATATCCTTCGTATTCCAAGTATGATATAAAAGAGGAAGGTCAATATTTTCTGTTTTTGAAGTAACTAAAAATGCACTCATAGTTTTATAGTAGTTAAATTAATTTTCCACTTTTTATTCCTATTAAATAAGCAACCATCAGAAACATGCCTGTAAAACTAGTGGAGGTAAAACCCATAGAAAACAAGGTTGTTACAAACCAGATAAGCATTATAGTTAAAAGCACTAATTGTTTGTTTCTGTCCCAATACGGATTAAAACAACTTTTAAATCCGTAATAAAAGAGGACTAGATAAATTAATATCCCAATGATTCCGTTATTAGCCAACAACTCTAACCAATCGTTATGTGCAACATTTCCAGTCCCGCTTATTTTCATAGAACCCATAAAACCATAACCAAATATAAATTGTATAATAGAATCACTATTTAGCCATTCAGTGAAAATATTTACATAAATATTTTCACGACCACTCCAGATACCCGTTTCAGCTTGTTGAACACGAGTTTGCAAGAAAATATTTTGTGAATAAGATTTAAGGGTGAAAAAACCAAGTGCAATAAAGCCGACAAAAACTAAAGCATATACTCTGAGTTTATTCTTCTTTGGGATGGTTCTTATTTGATAATAAGCATACATAACCAAACCCAGAACACCTACAACAAGGGCACCACGTTTAGCACTTAGGATGATAAAATAACTGATGACTGCAATTGACAGATAAGCATACAGACGTTTTTTTATTATAAAAACAAAAGGTATCAAACCTACAAAAAGATAAGCCGTGTTGTTTACAATATCACCACTTGTACTTCTAATAAGCATTTCAACATTTGCAAAATTAAATTGCAGAATAGCAATTGGCAACATAAAAGCAAAGAAAATTACAAAATGTTTAATTTTTAATTCTCCTTTTAATGCAAAATAGTAAAATGGATAAAAAGGTAGTAATATTACAAGAATTGCTTTTAAATAATCGATATGTGTTTTGTTACTTAAAAACTCACCAGTAATAAAAAAACTAATCACATTAATCAGAATAAGGGCTGTCCAGGCCTTCACAAGTGGCGGAATCTTTTTGAGCAGTAAAACTTTTAATAAATAAACACCCGATATGCTCAAAATCAGCAACAAAGCAGCTTGAGTCAATAAGGTTCCTGATTCAAACAGCGCACCTTGGGAGTAATACATAATGATTAAGCCCAAGAGCAGGTTTCGTGTAAAAGGTGTAATTTTCATAAGTTGTTTCACTATAATTCTATATAATGATATGTGTATGGATTATCATTTTTCTAAGCTTTAATATCATCTTTCAAGTAATTGGATAATATTTTTTGTGATGTTTCGCTATGAGATTCGCAACGCATTAAGTTTAAGTATAAAGCAATACCTTTTTTATTGATGAAAGTTAATCCAGTTTTTCTAAGAAAATATTTTGTGTAACGATTCATCAAAAAGGCGAAAGGTGACCAATAGTTCAAATATGTTTTTTCTTTTTTATCTAAAAATTGATTCCAAGAATTATTCAACTCAGTTGGATTTATTATAACTTTATTTATTTCGTCAATTTCTTCTAATACTTTTTGTTTTTTAATTGTGTCTAATAAAGACAAATTATTTGTTTCTTTACTTAAACAAATAGGATGCAGTTTTGTATCTATTTTTTTTTGGAACACTTTAATTTCTACTATTAAGCCTATATACCATTTATCTTTTTGAATATAAGATAATGGATAAAGAAAATTACCCAAACTATAATATATAGGAACACCATTATAAACTTCATTACCACTAATGCAATGCGTGTGATGACCAACTACTATATCAGCTCCTTGCTCTGCATAAAACCGATACAGTTTTTGCATTTTTGGACTTGGCAAATTATAGTGTTCATGTCCTCCATGTACAATGACAAACACATAATCAGCTTTCTCCTTTGCATTTTTTATCTCCTTTGCATTATCTATTATATCCATTGGATGTGCACCCGCACTTTCATCTGTTGCACTTGCCCATTCGTTCTCTGCAAAGTTGATAATTGCAATCTTACCTTCATCTGAATCAATGTAGAGAGTTTGTGATGCCTCTTTTAGATTCATACCTGCACCCACAGTTTTTATATTGTTTTCTTTGCAAAACTCTAACGTATCGCCTACTCCTTGTTCATCATAGTCTAACACATGATTGTTTGCAAGGGTAACTACATCAACTTTTAAAGATTTTAGAATTTGTAGTGTGCTATTTTTATCTGCTTTTAAATGTGGACCTGTTTTTATAATTTTAGAAGTACTTGTTGTTACTGGTGCTTCTAAATTGACTATGTTTAAATCGGACTGGTTAAATAGAGAAATAATAGAGTCATTTATATTAGAATTGCAATATTCTCTATTGATTACTAAATCGCCGGTGATGAGTATTTTCATAATTAAATCTTTGGTGCTCCTAACTTCATTACCATACTAGATAACTTGCTGAAAACTTTATTAACAAAAACATTGTTGATAAGAGTATTCGCTTTATTTTGAAAAATAATTAAATATAATCCTAAATTATAGGCGTTATAATGTAAATTGTTTACATTATTCTTCTTGTATTTTTTATTATAAATTAAAAGTCCTTTAGCATAAGAAATACTCATTATATTAAACTCCCCCTTCGTTGCCGATTGAGAGTGTAGCCTATAGTTAACTGTTACAGCATTATTATAACTTATTCTATAACCGTTTTTAGTGATTTTACTCCAAAAAGACAAATCTTCCATCAAGGGAATATCCTCATCATAACCACCAACATTATTTATTACATCTCGCTTGATGAAAATAGAAGGTGCAATAACTTTATTACCGTAAATAATCATTCTATATTGGTCATCAGCGTTATTTGTTTTTGTAAAAAAAGGATTAGTTTCTACTGAAGAGGTCTTAATGAAGTTAGATGATTTGAAATTATCGTTATAGTAATCTACATTTGTTTGCAAGATAGAAATCTTATTGTTAGATAGAACAATACTTATGTTATCATTTATACATTTCTTCTTTAATGCATCATCCCCCGCAATCAACTTAACCCACTCTCCTTTACTAGCTCTAACACCACGATTGCAATTAGCAGGTATCCCACTGTTTTTCTCAACAGTAATCAGCTTAGTTCTTACAAATCTCTCTTTATTCTCTTCTAACCATTGCCTGCAAATTTCAACCGTATTATCAGTAGAGCAATCATCACTAATTATCAACTCAATGTTTTGATATGTTTGTGCTTTTGCGCTCTCGAGCGTTTCAAGCACGTATTTTGAGCTGTTATACGTGATAACAATAATAGAAACCAATGGTTGTTTATCCATTGTATTTTTATTATTTGTAATCTCCTCCATTTTCTTTCTTTCTTTTGAAATTACCTATTGCTCCCTTTATATCTAATCGTTTATTTAGTTCCACAAACGAGTGGAAGGCTGAAATTCCTATTAAAAGTGTTCCCCCTAAATATGCCCAAGGGGTTGGCACAAAGAATATGATGAAAAAACATCCTAATCCCAATAGAAATTGAATGAAAAAAAGCTTGAAAAATAAGCGACTGAATGAGAAACCGTATTTTTTTTGAGTAATGATATATACTTGGATTAAATATAAAAAATATCCGATCATAAAAGAAATACCCAATCCGTTTAATCCAAAAAAATGATAGCCAGCCATATTGAGAAGTAAAACATACATATTGGCAATAAATTCACTCCAAAAAAATAAATTTGCTGCACCTTTTGCCAAAAAAATGAAAGCAATAGACCAGCTTGCGGCTTTAAAATACATTCCTAATGCCGACCATTGGATCATTCCGTTGATCGGGGTGAATTTTGTTGAATACAGTAAAATCACAGCCCAATTGGCAAAAATAAGAAAAATGCACAATATGGGTCCTATGATGAGTAAAGCAATTTCTGCCTGCTGATTCATTAACTCTTTTGCTTTGACATTATTTTGAGCTATACCCGAAAGGCGTGGATAATAATCCGTTCCCATAGCGGTGAAAACCAATCCCACATAAATGCCGATAATAGCAAACCCTGCATTATATAATCCCACATCGTCCAAGCTTCCGGTATTGCTGATATAGGCCCGAATAATATATGAGGCTGCGGTCGCAATCAATCCACTTAAACTAAGCATAAACCCCAACGTCAGCATGGATTTTCCTTCGGAAAGTGTTTCCCGCTTGCTTACTTTTGTCGGCACTGTTTTGATACGTTTGGAGAACGACCATGCAATGATCAAAGAGGCAAAAGATGAAATAATCAGGGCAGGTACAATGCCGTCTATTCTATAGAAATAGTATAAAGGAACAGAAATTAACAATCCTGCAAGCGACCCGATCAAATTGGCCTGTGCCAAAAATTTGAGTTGGCGCATTCCCTGTAAAAGGACATTTTGGCCCGAAGTGAGTTGATTGAATAACAAGGTAATCGACAACCATCGGAAAGCAATCGTATAATTTTCATTTCCAAATGTGAGTTTGCTTAATGTGGGTGCCAAAATAAACGTTAGCAAAAGTCCCAAAACCCCGGTAATCCATACCAACCGCCTCAATACGGTGATTACTTTTGAAATCCGACCTTTGTCGTTTGTTTCTCTTGCTTCGGAAATATTTCGTACGGCACTGGTACCTAATCCAAAATTGGTCAAACTTCCGACCAGACCTGTTGTGGATGTAAACAATCCCGATATCCCCATTCCGGTTGGACCTAACAGCACGGCAATGATTTTGGAACGAATAATAGAGATAATGATGTTAAAAACCTGTACGCCGCCAAAAAGTGAAGTTGCCTTGAAAATCTGTCGGTAAGAAGAACGAGAATCAGCCACTCAATAGTTGTTTATAATATTTATAACCGTATCAATCTCCTTTTCCGTTAATACCGGGCTCATCGGCAAGCTCAGCACTTCGCGATGAATCTGTTCTGTAATGGGGAAAGATAAATCGTTCCACTCTTTGTAAGCTTGCTGCTTGTGAGGCGGTATGGGATAATGAATCAGTGTTTCTATACCGTTATCTTTTAGATATTGTTGCAATTTGTCTCGTTCTTTTGTGCGGATAACGAAGATGTGCCATACATGTTCGTTGTCATCTATCGGAATTTCAGGCAAAACGATGTGGTCGTTTTTTATTTCGCTAACGTATTTGTGAGCAATTTCCCTGCGTCGTGCATTATCGGCATCGATATATTTCAATTTTACATCCAATACGGCTGCCTGTATCTCATCCAAACGCGAATTGAGCCCTTTATATCGATTTACATATTTTTTATGCGATCCGTAATTGGCTATCGCTCGTACGGCACTGGCCAATTCGTCGTCTTTGCATGCTACGGCACCGGCATCGCCCAACGCACCCAAATTTTTTCCCGGATAAAAGCTGAAACCTGCCGCATCGCCCAAATTGCCGGTTTTTATTCCCTTCCATTCGGCTCCTATTGCTTGTGCATTGTCTTCGATAATTTTCAAATCGTATTCTTTAGCCAACCGATAAATCTCTTCCGAAAAAACCGCTCTTCCATATAAATGTACCAGCATGATGGCTTTGGTTTTAGCGGTTATTTTCTCTTCGATTTTCGAGATATCTATATTATAGGTATGGATATCGGGCTCGACCAAAACGGGAGTCAACCCGTTGTCGGAGATGGCTAATATGGTGGCAATGTACGTATTTGCGGGAACGATTACCTCATCACCTTTTTGCATTATTCCCATTTCGATATAGGCTCTTAAAATCAGTCGAAGTGCATCCAATCCGTTGGCCACCCCCACAATATTGGGTGAACCCGTATAGGCTTTCAAGTGCTCCTCGAAATTTTTTACTTCCTCTCCCAACAAATACCAACCCTTTCTGAAAACACGTAATAAATTTTCCTCTATTTCTTCTTGGTAGGCAAGATTTATTTTTTGAAGATCTAAAAATTTAATCATTTGATTTGGTTGAATTCTTTTTTAAAATAACAGCACCCAATGAAAGTCCGACTCCAAAGCCCGACAATAACAATTTATCTTTTTTTCCCTTATGTTTTTTTTGCTCTATGGCTTTGTGCATTGCAATAGGAATTGTATTTGAAACGGTATTCCCAATGTCTTCAATTTCTATGAAAAATTTGTTTTCCGGAATATCACAACGTTTTCTTGCTGTTTCCAACATGAATTTGTTTGCTTGATGAAATATAAATAAATCTATGTCTTCAATTTTCATGTTATTTTTCTCCAATGTTTTTTTAATTAAAGGAGGAACTTGAAAAACGGTAAAATTAAATATGGCTTTGCCATCCATATAAAGATTATTATCATTAGATAGGAAATTTCCTTTTTCATCATATTGATTTACACCATTATACAATGGGTGCCTATGAGCTCCGTTTTTTACGATCAAAGAATCAAATTGTGATCCATCTGTTCCGTAACTCAAATTCATCACCTCATAATTTAAACCGAAAGGAATATTTGTATTTGATATCAGCGTTGCGGATGCCCCGTCGCCGAAAATCGATTTGTTGCTTTTATCTTCTTTGTTTATGTATTTTGAGTAAGTTTCTGCTGTTAATAATAATATATAATTTGCTTGTCCCGATAAAATGAGGCCTTTGGCAATTCCCAGTCCGTAAATATAACCTGAACAGCCCAAATTAAAATCAAATGCCCCTATCTCCTTCGACAATCCAAGTTTGTCTTGCAGAATGCATGCAGTAGTAGGCAGAAAGTAATCGGGACTTTGAGTACAAAGAATAAGATAGTCTATCTTGTCTTTTGCAATATTGTATTCTTCAAATAGTTTTTCAGCTGCTTTAAAAGCCATATCTCCCGCAGTTTCGTCTTTGTCTGCAATATGTCGTGCATTGATCCCTACTTTGTCGGATATTTTTGTTATAGACCATTCAGGAAATTCTTCAGAAATATCTTGATTAGTTATGACATTTCTTGGAAGATAATAAGAGATGGCATTAACTATAGCTTTCATTTCTTCATATCTTGGATATAATTATATACTTCTCTAACTGTATGCAGATTTTTATAATCTTCATCTGTAATATCGATATTGAAATTATCTTTTATCATCACCAAAATAGCCATTCCGGTTAAAGAATCATAAGAATCAATATCTCTAAAGTTATCATCTGCATCTAAGATAATTGATTCTGCATCGAAATATTGTTCTTTAAACTTTGAGAGAAATTCATTGAGTTCCATAATTAGTAAAGTTTTAAAATTTTATTTTTAAATGCATCATACTTCTCTTTTGTTAGAGTATAATAAAAGTTATGATCATCTTCTTTTATTAGAGTGGGATTAAATCTCTTGTGATATGCAACGACAGATTTATTTTCTTTACGTACCTCGAAGCGACATTCGTTTAGTTTGTAATTTTCAAAAGCAAAATCTCTTGCATATAAATCGGCTAAAATGGCTACTCCTTCCGGTGTATTTCTATTAAATAACCAACTTCCGATTTCGAAACTAAATTCATTTATATTATATATACGGTTTACACCATATTTTATTTCGTTACTTACAAAAATGAAGTAGTATTCTTTGTTTTCTCTTTCTCTTTCTTTATAAGAGCGAATCCAATGACGTTGGGCATTAATATCATTTTGAGTAGGAGACAAAAATTTTGCTAAACGATCGTCCAATCTTAACGAAAGAATAAATTCGGCATCTTCTTCTGTCACAAAACGTGGTTTGATGTTGAATTTGCGTAGTAAAATATCTTCTATCTTATCCATGTTTATATGCTAAAAAATTGCTGTAATCCCTAATATAATCTTTCTCGTCGTATTTATGTGATGCAAGCACGAGACATACGGCACCGGAAGAAAATCCTTTTTCTGCTGCCCATATTCCAGGAGGAATATGAAGCCCGTAATAAGGACGATTGAGAGTAACTGTTCGTTTGTTTGTACCATCATCCATTTCAACTTCAAAACTTCCGCTCACAGCAATTAAGAATTGGTGGCAATCTTTATGAGCATGTGCTCCACGATCTTCTCCTCCCGGAATATCATAAATATAAAATATCCGTTTAACTTCAAAAGGAATATTATCGTTGTTGTTTACCACAGTAATATTCCCTGCCCGGTTTTTTAATCGTGGCAATTCGATAATAGAACAATCGTAAATGGATGCCTCTTTCATTGTTGTACATATTTTAGAAAAGCAGCATAATCACGGATGTAGTCGCCTTCGGAAAATTCGGTAGAACTCAACACCAAAGCCAGCGAATTGGTTGAAAAATTATTCATTTCCCGCCACAAGCCATTTGGAATGTAAAGCCCGTAATAGGAACGGTTGAGCGGAAAAGTCTGTTTCTGTTTCCCGTCATCTATCACGACATCGAAACTCCCGGAGAGGGCAACAATGAATTCCTGTTGTTCCTTAAATGCATGGCCTCCGCGTTTTTGTCCGCCGGGAACGTCATAGATCCAATACACCCGTTTTATTTTAAACGGTATATGATTTTCTTCCTCAATGAAAGTGAGGTTTCCCCGTTCGTCTTCTATTTTCGGTAAATTGATAATATGAGGCATAATCAAGATTATTCAGTTCTATATTATAGGATTTTATGCAAATATTCGAAATAACATCCTTTCATGTCGTTGATTTGATGCCTAAGCTGTTCACGAGTAATCCATCCCCAACGCAAGGCAATTTCTTCCAGACAGGCAATTTTCAATCCCTGACGTTTTTCGATCACTTCTACAAACGTGGAGGCTTCGGCCAGCGATTCGTGAGTACCGGTATCCAGCCAGGCGAATCCTCTGCCAAGGACTTGCAGCTTTAATCGGTTTTCTTTTAAGAACTCCTGATTTACGGAAGTAATTTCCAGCTCTCCGCGGGCAGAGGGTTTTATGGTTTTGGCTATTTCGACTACCCGGTTCGGATAAAAATACAATCCTACAACAGCATAATTCGATTTGGGTTGCCGAGGTTTTTCTTCAATGCTCAGCACATTGCCGTTTTTGTCGAATTCGGCCACACCGTATCGTTCCGGGTCGTTTACATAATATCCGAATACGACAGCTTTGCCGTTTTCTTCGGCTGTGGCAACGGCTTGTTCCAACATAGGGCGGAATCCTTGTCCGTAAAAGATATTGTCGCCCAATATCAGGCATACGGCATCGTCCGCAATAAATTTTTCACCGATAAGGAAAGCTTGAGCCAACCCGTCGGGACTGGATTGTTCGGCATATTGGATGCGGATGCCGAAATTCGATCCGTCGCCCAGCAGGCGCTTGTATGACGGCAAATCCTGCGGGGTGGAGATGAGAAGGATATCCCTTATTCCCGCCAGCATTAAGGTAGAAAGCGGATAATAAATCATGGGTTTGTCGTAAATGGGAAGCAGCTGTTTGCTGACCCCTTTGGTGATGGGATATAAACGGGTTCCTGCTCCTCCTGCCAAAACAATGCCTTTCATATTTTGTAATTTGTTTTTCTACAGTTTCCCATCAATATTACCTTGTAACATTCCTTTTACGTCGTAAATTACCGTGTGGCCGTTTTTGAGGGCATCAAGGTCGATCTCGTTAAATTGGATGTGATATTAATGTGTGTTCATTGCGAGGAAATAATTGCACGCAAAGGCGCAAAGTGCGCAAAGGTGCTGGCTATAAATTATTTACAATTCTGTGTACTCCATCTTTTATTAAATCAACATTAAAATTAACGAGTAATCCTAATTTCAAATCAGTTAATCTCAAATATGTCAATAATTGTTTATAGTGAACTGGTGCCAATGTTTCTATAGATTTTATTTCTACAATTACTTTATTTTCTATAATTATGTCTGCCCTAAAACCTAAATCTAATATTTTATCTTCATAAATAGCTACTATACCTTGTTGCCTTTGATAATTTATATTTAATTTATCTAATTCATAACAAATAGCTGCTTCATAAACGGATTCAAAAAGTCCTGGGCCAAATGTTTTATGAACTTTTAGAAATATATCTACCAAAATTTTAGCAACCTCATTTTCAGTCATAATCTTTGCGTTCTTTGCGACTTGGCGTGGAAATTTTTTCACCAATGCCCGCAAATGTTCTCAAATACAGCTTTATCATCTGTGTTAATTTGTGTAAATCTGTGGATAATTATAATTTTATGGAGTAAAACTCTTTGTACCATTCGATAAATTTTCGGATTCCTTCCTCTACTTTGGTAGTTGGTTTATATCTAATATCCTTTACTAAGTCGGTCACATCGGCTTCGGTTCGAGGGACATCACCGGGTTGCATAGGGAGAAATTCTTTTTTGGCTTTCTTGCCTAAAGTCTTTTCAATGGCAGAAATGTATTCCATCAATTGTACGGGTGATGAATTGCCTATATTATAGATTTTATAGGGTACGAGGTTGCTGGCGGAAATATCGTCCATGTTCTTATTGTTGGGTTTTGCAGGTCTATCCATCACACGAATCACGCCTTCCACAATATCATCAATATAGGTAAAATCGCGCACCATTTCCCCGTAATTGAAGACCTTAATAGGTTTGTCTTCCAAGATGGCTTTAGTAAACAAGAATAAGGCCATATCCGGTCTTCCCCAAGGGCCATAAACCGTAAAAAAACGTAGGCCAGTGGTTGGCAGCCCAAACAAATGGCTGTAGGTGTGAGCCATGAGCTCATTGCTCTTTTTGGTGGCAGCATACAGACTGATGGGATGATCGACGTTATCGCTTGTGGAGAGCGGCATTTTTGTGTTGTTACCGTAAACGCTGGAGGAGCTTGCATAAACCAGATGTCGGATATTGTTGTGCCGACAGGCTTCGAGAATATTGATGAAACCCACGATGTTGCTGTCGATATAGGCATAGGGGTTTTCCAAACTATAGCGTACGCCTGCTTGTGCAGCTAGGTTGCACACGTTATCGAAATTTTCTCTTTCAAAGAGTGTCATCAGTTGATTGCGATCCTCGAGATTCATCCGCAGGAATGTGTAGCAAGGGTATTTTGTGCTCCGTACAGGCGTATACCATTTTTCGGCTTCGTGTGAAATTCCCGTTTCGGCCAGACGTGCATACTTGAGATTGACATCATAGTAATCGTTGATATTATCAATGCCGACCACTTCATCACCCCTTTCAAGTAGTCGTTTGGCAATGTGGAAGCCGATGAATCCAGCGGTTCCGGTAATTAATATTTTCATTTTGGGGGTTGGGGAATGGGGAGTGGAGGTTGGAGAGTGGGGAATGGAGAATAGAGATTGGAGATTGGGGATTGGAGTTTGACAGTTATCAGTTGACAGTTATCAGTTATCAGTTAGCAGTTATCAGTTAACAGTTATCAGTTATTTGTTTTGAGTTGACAACATTAAGTTATAAGTTATCAGTTGATAATCTGTGGAAATCAGCGAGAGAGGAAATAATTTCTCGCAGATATCACAGAATGGAACTCTCGCAGATAGTCGCAGAAAATTGGGAATGGGGAGTGGAGGTTGGAGAGTGGAGGTTGGAGAGTGGAGGTTGGAGAGTGGAGGTTGGAGAGTGGAGGTTGGAGAGTGGAGGTTGGAGAGTGGGGGTTGGAGAGTGGGGGTTGGAGAGTGGGGGTTGGAGAGTGGAGGTTGGAGAGTGGAGGTTGGAGAGTGGAGGTTGGAGAGTGGAGGTTGGAGAGTGGAGGTTAGAGAGTGGAGGTTGGAGAGTGGAGGTTGGAGAGTGGAGGTTGGAGAGTGGAGGTTGGAGAGTGGAGGTTGGAGAGTGGAGGTTGGAGAGTGGAGGTTAGAGAGTGGAGGTTGGAGAGTGGAGGTTGGAGAGTGGAGGTTGGAGAGTGGAGAATGGAGACTGGAGGTTAGAGACTGGAGGTTAGAAAATGGTGATTAGCTTGTTTATATTTTTTTTGAGTGCGTTTATAAATGACCTGATTTGTTGCATTTGCATTTCAATGAAATTTTGCAATTCCTCCGTATTCTCTGTATAGTTTAATTCTTTTGCCAATTGTAACTGAGTATCAATTTCGGCCAATGAACCAAGTGAGATATATAGAAAATGAACGAATTCTTTTGTCGAATTTTTTACATACCCTTCTGCAATATTTGATGAAACCGATACCGCAGCCCTTCTAAGTTGTGAAGTCAATGCATAAAGTTCATGATAGAGGAACGTTTCCGTAAGCCAATAAATATCTTTTGCTAACTTAACTCCATTCTTCCAAACCTCTAAATCTTTATAAGATAATATTTTTTCTTTCATTTCCTTATAATCATCGACATAACTAACCGCCATCCGCCAGACACCAGTCACCGGCCACTAATCACCAGTCATCGAGCCTCTCAAATCATCTTGCTTTCTTTCACTTTCTTGACGATATCTGCTTTTACTCTTTCCCATTCAACCTTTTCAGTCATTTTTGGCATCGCCTGTTCCTCGGCATCTTCAAAATAAAGGAGTGATTTGATTAAATGATATTCATTGGAAAGACTTTTACCATATTTTTTTTCATAGAATCGAAAAATAGTATCTAATGAATATTTTTTTAGAATAAAAAATAAATCTATAAAATCTTTTTTATTGCCTCTGCCTGAAATAGCTGATAGTTTCATTGCAGCAATATCTAATTCATGGGCAATTTTTATATTCTTATAATTTAGGAATGGATTTAGGACGCTGTATTTGTAACTTAGGAAAGATATACGAACATGATTTAAGATTCCATTAAGAGTATTCTTTTCTTCACTTTGCAATTCGAAAGGACCTAAAGATTGTATGGATGGAATAATTTGTCTCGTATCGAAATCAGAAGGTATAAAAAAATCAAAATCTATTGATTGACGGTGTCCGATTTGTAAAGCCAATCCTGTACCGCCTGCAAGATAAAAATCGCTTATAAAGTCTGCATTCGAGAGCAATTCGAATAAATCGAGCTGAGATGATGGTAATATATTTAAATTCAAATCATTACTCATTTAGCATGATTTTCCAAAAATTTTTTGTTTTGTTATTTAAATTCTTACTATCAAAAATAATATTTTTTAATTCCGTTTTATTAACTTTTTTCAGGATATACCTTACAGCTTCCATGTCACCATAATTAAGTATTCGTTCGACTATAAATTTTTTATATTTATCGAGTGATAATTCATTAAAATTACAATCCCAGAAATATTTTTCGAAGGTTTCGGGAAGTTGCTCATTGGTCTGCATCATCCTTGATTTCTTAATTTTTTTAAAAGATATCTTTTTGTAAAGATGGTAGCTAATAGCATGCAATTTCAAATTACAAATTCAAATTAAAAACCCCAACGAAATTATAAATTTCAAATTCCAGTCTCCTCGTCTCCAATCTCCAGCCCCCAACCTCCAAACCCCAGTCACCACTCACCAATCCCCAATCCCCAATCCCCAATCCCCAGCCTCCAATCACTAATCACTTTCCCCTAGTGTTTCTGTTTTGTAAATCAGCAAGGCATTGGGTGTTTCTTTGAGGATGCTTTCGGCGTTATTGGGTGAGGCTATCAGATAATAGATTTTTCTTTCGATAAGATGATGAGCTTTTTGGATGAGGTAATCGAGGAAGGACTGATCGATTTTGGAACCCACGATAAAAAGATGAATCACATCTGAATCGAGGCCTTGGGCTAATTTTCCGGTGAGATAAACTTCTTCTATATCGCCCAGTTCTGCGAGCACTTCTTCGGCAAGTGTATCTATGCCCACATATTTACGTATTATATTCGAGATATCTGGAAAGAGTGGATGATGACAATTGGCCCTATAGATTTTTTTGTTGCCTTCTATAGATGATTGGAGAATGCCAGCTTCTTCAAAACGGTTAAGTTCTATACGTATAGCATTGGTACTTTCGTCGAACTCTTCGGAAAGAGACCGGAGATAGCCCGTATTGTTGGGATTGAGAAAGAACTTCAACAGGAGCTTGATGCGTGTCTTATTTGTGAGCAAAGGTCCAATCATGTGGGGGTTGGAGGATGGGGGATGGGGGATGGAGGATGGAGGATGGAGGATGGAGGATGGAGGATGGAGGATGGAGGATGGAGGATGGAGGATGGGGGATGGAGGATGGAGGATGGAGGATGGAGGATGGAGGATGGAGGATGGAGGATGGAGGATGGAGGATGGAGGATGGAGGATGGAGGATGACAGTTATCA
>Ga0209311_1000809_pt1 | contig 26909 bp, 30 predicted proteins | sample AD_UKC045_MetaG_FD_184417 | JGI IMG/M metagenome (GOLD analysis project Ga0209311, IMG submission 184417) | Active sludge microbial communities of municipal wastewater-treating anaerobic digesters from USA - AD_UKC045_MetaG (SPAdes) (version 2) | ecosystem: Engineered > Bioreactor > Anaerobic >... | reverse complement strand
ATTCGACCTGCACCGAGACCGGATTGACGCAGACCAGTTCCTCGATGTCCTTCCCTTCTTTGGCGTACCGCTTGAAGCCGACGGCGTCGCCTTTGACGAGAAGTTGGAGGACCATGTCCTTGACGAAGTCCATGAGGCTTAGGCGGTCGGCGGCGTCAACGGCCTCGCCCTTTACATCTTCGTCGTCGCACGCGATCTTGACCTCGTCGCCCACGGCAAACGAACGCCACGAGTTCACGCAATTCTTGACCAGCGGTTCTTCGAGGTAATACTCCCAGGCTTTGCGTGCGCGTTCTTCCCAAGTGCGTGGAATGACGTCCATCGCACTGATCTTGCTGAAGACGCTGCTGTCCAAGGCCGCTGCTGTCGCCATCGGCGACAAGATCGATTGACCGTCCGTGGCCGGGACGGAAGTATGCTTATTATGTGCATTCCTGCGTCGGGACATGCGCGCGGGGCTCCGGTTGCAGACTTTTCTCTGTGGGGTATCTACCGGAAACGGCGCTGTGGGACGCGAAGGGACTACAGGAACACGGGGTCGGTAATGACGGGAATCAGGCACACGGTTTCCTCGCGTGCTCCGTCCAGCCGGTTCTTCTCATGCGCCAGCATCGCGCACCGCACGGCGTCCACGATATGATCGTTCCCTTTGGAATACACCACATTGCCGTTCTGCAGCGTGTACGTGTGCGTCGTGAACTGGTCTTCGACCTCGGCGTCCTCGGCGGGCAACACCAACTGACGCCGCTGCAGCGCGCCGTTGATGAGGCTTGTCATCAGTTCCTTTGTGCGTTTCTTGACCTCGCGCCCGTCGCGCACGGCCAGCGTCGTCATGCCCCCGAAGTCATACCCATGCAGCCGCCCCTCCAACTGCTGCGGCTTGTACTTGTCCAGAGCGAGCAACTCCTGCACCACCGCAAGGCCGTTGCCGCCGTTGTCCACGCCGATACCCGACGGCGTGAAGAATCGTTCAAGCAGCGCAATTGTCTGTGCGATGAGGGGGTAGGCCACATGCTCCATGTGGATGCGCAGAACGAGCGTCAGCACCTTGCGTTCGCCGACCTCGCTCTCGCGGAAGACAACCAGTTCCGTCGGGTCATTGGTGTACCCGAGGTCGCCGCCCATCCAGAATACACCCGTCTGCGGCACGAGGTTCAGCAGCATCTCCAAGCGGTCGTGGGCAGCCTCCTCGGTCTCGCAATCCCGTAACTCGTCACCCGTTATTTCGATCTTCCGGTACTCGACCACGTCCTGACGGCATAGCCCGAGGAACTCCACGTTGAAGGCTCCATAACTCGGCTTGCCGTGTTCGCCCGCGACCTCGTGCTGCCAGCCCGCGGTGTCTCGGCCCCCGTAGAACTCGAGCAACTCGGACTCGCGGTCCGCCGTCCAATTCGGATTGATCCAGGACGGCCAACGGAATACGCGAAACTGCGCGGACGATGTGAGCCGGTAATAGGTCGTGTCACGCAGCCCGTTCGGCGTGGAATAGATGCGTAGCGTGCCGTTGGCGTTCAAGCACTGGCGCAACGCCTTCCATGCCCGCTCGGACAACCATGCGCCCTCATCGACCCAGATACGGTCCACGTGCAGCGACCGGAATGCGTCACCGTAAGGCCCAGCGGGGCGAAAATACAACACCGCGCCGTTGGCGAACTCGATGCGGAAATACGGTTTCCGGTGAATCTTGGGCTTGCCTTGCTGCGTGATCGCAACGCTCTTCATGAGCAGCGGGTTGGCGTCCAACTGAAACTCGATCTCCTCGACGACCGTGTCCAGGTGCCCCTGTTGCGGTGCGGCGACAAGCCCCTGTCCGCCCGTCGTCGTGAACGCGAAATGCAGCGCGTCCGTGGACAGGGATATCGTCTTGCCCACGCCGCGCCCGTCGAGGTGAATGATGTTCTTCTCCGGCGCGAGCAGGTCCTCGGTCTGGTGGAGCCAATATCCGCGGGGAGAGCCATTTCTGTTGCGCAGATAGTGCTCGCCCCATGACACGGGATTCCCCAGAACCGCGCGCAGGCGTTCCTGTTCCTCCGCCGTCAGAGATTTCACGTCACGGCCTCGTGTATCGCGCCCTTTACCGTTGCCCATACCAACCTCATGATTGCCCGCTCGATGTCCGGCATCTGTTCCTCTTCGCGCGTCTCCGCCCGCACCGCAATGGCGGCTTCTTCCAGTGCGGTCCACTCTGGGTATTTGCGCGACGCCGCGTCCGCCCGCGCCAGTGCGTCGTCGATGCGCCCCGCGACGAGTTCCGCGCCCAGCGCGACGAGCGTCAAACCCGCGCGCACCACGGCGCCTTCGTTGGCCTTGAGCACATCAGCGGCGTTCATCGGCGGCCTCCTGTGTCATGGCCCAACGGTCGAGCGCATCGAGTGCGTCGGCCAGGCGCTGCCCGATGCCGCACAATCGCTCGGCATCCGGATGCTTGGTCTGCTCAAGCGCCTTGTTGGCTTCGGCCACATACTCGGGGGCGTAGTGGTTCACGGTATGGATAGCCTTCACGACAGCGTCCGGCGGCCGGGTGTGAGCACATCCGGCAAGGGCAAGGCCGATGACAAGGGCAAGAACGAGGGGCTTTTTCAGAGGCATGTGTTTTCTCCTGTTTCCTCGTGAAACGACTTGACTTCCAAGGGCGAACGAAGCGTGTATGTGTACGCGCGGCGGCAAAGGGCCGGCGCGGAAACGCAGAAAGGAAAACGAGGATGAAGAAGAGCGAAGTGAGAATCGGCGAGACCTACACCGTCAAGGTGTCTGGGCAACTCGCGCCGGTCCGTGTCACGGGCGCCTGCCCTTACGGCGGATGGACCGGCGTCAACACGAAGACCAATCGGGAAGTGCGCATCAGAACCGCCGCCAAACTGCGCGGCGTAGCGGAAGGGAGATAGGCCATGAAAGACATCACATTGCACGAAGCCGCACAGGCGTATCTGGAACACCTGCGGGAGCAGGGGAAGAAAGACCGCACTTTGTACACCTATGGTCAGGACTTCAAACAGATGGAAGCGTTCTTCGGCGCGGACAGGAAACTCAAATCCATCCTGCCGCCACATGTCGGGAAGTTCCTCAAGAGCGACGATTTGCTCCGGTTGCCCAACGGAGGCGAACGGGCCAAGCCCACCGTGGAAAAGACCGTGCGCGTCCTGCGCATGTTCCTCATGTGGGCTAAGGAAACGGGCCGTATAGACAAACTCCCGCTGCCCAAGGACCTGCCCCTGGGCCGGAGCAAGGAAAAGGAGAACCCCGAGCATGCCGACAGCAACGCCCCTGACGCTCCTGCCGAGTCCTGAACCGTTCCGGGCCGCGGTGGACGCCTTCGCCCGGCGGCTCGAAGCGCAGGGCAGCTCCCCGCGCACCGTGTCCGCGTACACGCGCGATCTTGAACGTGTGGCATCCGTGCTGGCCACGCGGCGACCGGGCCTCGTGTTGGGCGACGTGACGCCGGCGTTGCTCGACGACGTACTGAGCGGTCCGGCCATCATCGCTGGAACAAGAGGCGCGCCGTCCTCGTCCGCAACCCTGCACCGGCTCAAGGCGTCGGTCCGCTCATTCTTCGCGTGGGCCGAGGAGACCGGAATGGTTTCCTCGAACCCCGCGCGGTTCGTCCGGCTCCAGCGCCTCAATCCCAAGCCGCCCGTGTTCCTGAGCGAACGGGAGAAGCGGCAACTGCTCAAGACGCTCCGCCAGACGGACACGCGCGAGGCCAGGCGCGACCGTGTCATCATCGAGATGTTCCTCGGCACCGGCATCCGGTTGCAGGAACTCGTGAACCTCGACGTGGACGACGTGGACCTCGACGCAAAGCACATCCGGATTGTGGGGAAGGGCAACGTGCCGCAGGTGAAGTTCCTCAAGACCGACCTCCGTTCATTGCTGCGCGGCTATCTCGCCGAACGCCGCCGCATGGGCGTGGGCGATACCACCGCGCTGTTCCTGTCCAACCGGGACGCGCGCCTGACCGCAAGGCAGGTCGCCCGGCGTCTGGACACGTGGGTCGGAGCGGCGGGCATCGGCAAGCATCTCGGCCCGCATGCGCTGCGCCACACCTTCGCCACGCACCTCTACGCGAAGTCCGGCGACATCCTCATCGTGCAACGGGCGCTTGGCCACGCCAGCCTGTCCACGACGCAGGTGTACACACACCTCGTGGACGGCGCGCTGGAGGACGCGATGGAACGTCTGTAGCCGCTTCACCGGCAGAGAACCTCCGGGCCTTCGGGTCCGTGTTCTCGTTTCTGCCGTAGCATTCATGCCTTTCCCCTCCGCGCAATCGTGCAGGCATCCGCCGGACAGCCACGCATCGTCACCATGTCCGCCAGCCGCTTCAGGTTGTCCCAGACCATTGCGTTCACCTTCATCTGCAACTCGACCTGCTCGCGCAGGCCGTCCAGAACAGAGTTGAGCGGGCATTGTTCCGTGCCGCATTTCACGTTCGGAAGCGTCACGCCAAAGTCTCCTCCATCAAGAGCTGTGTCTCCCCGCCGCCCTCACACGTCGAGCAGAGCAGCGCACAGAGAGACGAATGCATAGCTTGCCGCCAGCGGGACCACTCCGTTGCCGGTAAGGCGCAGCCGATCTCCGACCATCCCTGGGGCCAGCCCATCAACCACTCGACGAATCGCGGGTTCAAGCGACGGGTCGTGCGCAAGGATTTCCCGCCAGGCATCGAGGTCGCTGGGGCCGGGGGCGAACAATGGCGCACGAAATTCGGCAACTGGTCCAGATGCTTCCGGCCCGTTCCCTTCCCCAAATGTTCCGTTCCATTCGGTCCCTTCCAGTCCCGTTCCGCCGGTGTCGGCCAACGCGATGCCGTCTGATGGAGTTGAATGCCGCCCTGCGCCGAGCGCGTCTCCGTCCCGGCCATGGGTGTCGGCCACAGCGTCGCGGTCTCGACAAGGCCCACCGTGCTCGATGACATGATCTTCCGCCGGCCCGCGTGCTCGGCTTCCGCGCCCCTCGGCGTCGGCCACAACGCGGCTTGCATCGCCAGCGGCGGCGTGGACACACCGCCCTTGGCCTTGCGCTTGTTCCAGTGTTCGGCGTCTTCCGCCGTGACCTTGCCCGCACGCGGCGTCGCCCACAACCGAGCTTCGGTGGAAAGATTGAAACTCGAATCCGGGCGCTCCTTGTGTCTCCGATGCGCCTCGTCCGACATTCTGTCGGCCTTCTCTTCCCTCGCTGAAGGCGTGGGCCAGAGGGCAACCGCACCGTTCAGGCTGTCCACGGCGTTTGGGTGATTGCCGCAGCATTCCGCGTCCTCCGTTCGCGGCGTCGGCCAGCCCGAGGATGAACAGCCGCTCGCGGCGATGGCTCGCGCCGACTTCCTCCGCCGAGAATAGTCCCGCCGCAACGCGGTAGCCTCTGCGCTGGAGATCTCGCCGGACGCTCCCGAATCCCATCCGCAGGTGTCCGGGGACGTTTTCCAGGAACACGCACTCGGGTTTCGCCGCGCCAATGAACGCATCAATCCACGGCCATAGATGGCGATCATCGTTGACGCCAAGCCGCTTTCCGGCGACGGAGAACGGCTGGCAGGGATATCCCGCCGTGACGATGAGAGGACGGAACCGGCGAACGTATCCAAGGAATTCCGGTTCGCAGAGGGACTTGACGTCATCCCAGACAGGAGCGTTATCCAGGGCCGCATCCGCCATCCGCGCCACGAGAGCGGACGCGGCGTAGGCTTCCCGTTCGACGTACACCACGGTGCGTACCCGTCCGCCGAGGGCGAGCTTGACGGCGAGGCCGAGCATGCCGCTTCCGGCGCATAGGTCGACGTGGTATAGGGCGGGATGTATAGCCATGTCATTTCTTGTTCTCGAACTTCCGTTTCCCGCCGCCGAATCGGATGGTGTAGCTGAAGCCGACACCCTTGCCCAGAATCCAGGCCAACAGCGTCTTAAGCATTGGCGGACTCCCTGCAATAGCGGTTCCAGTTGGCGAGGTACTCTTCAACCGTGCCGCTCCCGGCGGGCGTGTTGTACCAGTGCTTCCAGTACGCAGCCTGGTCCGCGAGCGACTCCGGGATCGGGTCGTGGACGCGGAAGTAATGGAGGCGCGAGAAGAGCACGCCGAGCTTGTCGTTGTCGTCGAGGCGCAGCGCCCACAATAGGGCGTCCATCGGAATAAGGTCCGGCCACGCGACCGGCGCATGCGGGTCGGCGAACAGCCATTCCGTTGCGCGTGCGAGCACGTCGGGCCGTTCGCGGAGATAGGCCAGCGAGGCTTCCACGGAGCCGGGCTCCACCTGCCATTTGCTGAAGCCGCCGACCTTTCCCTCGAACCGGGGCGTGCGTTGCCGTTCCCACGTAAGATTGCTTTCCTGGGCGGCGGTCCCGAACAGCAACATCGCCGTGCGTTCCGCATAGGCGGGCGACGGCGGCTTCGCGCCATGTACCGTTACCGCGCAACCTTGGCAGAGCCGCCAGATGCGGCGGGCGTGTTCCATCATCGTTGAGGATTCCATCATTCGCTCCCTGTGGCGCAGGCGGGCAGTTCCCGCTGCGCTGTTTTGGATTCCGCGTCACGCAGTCGCGCCGCGGCGAGTTCGCAGTACGCGGGATTGAGTTCGATGCCAATGAAGCGCCGCCCATGTTCGAGGCAGACCGCGCCCGCCGTGCCGCTGCCCGCGAAAGGGTCCAGCACGACGCACGGAACCACGCCGGCGTCCGAACACGAACACGCCGGTTCCCAGCCGAGCGTCGTCCGGGCGGTCTCCCAGCCACGCTCCGGGGCGGGGGCCTTGCCGAGCCGTTGTTCCGGGAGGCTATGCGTGCGGCCGGTGTTGTCCGGCTCTCCACGCCTTACGGCAACCCTGCGTTTTCGCGGGGCGCCGCAGCGCACGCAGCATCCGTCCGCGCTGGTCCCGGCGAGGATGCACGGTTCGGCGAGCTTGGGCGGGAAGACGGCGAAGTGCGCGCCCTTGTATGGCTTCGTGGCGATACTCCAGACGGTGCGCCGGTTGCGGCGTGTCTGAGTGCGGGCGTATTCGCCGCCCATGTATTTGCCAAGATGGTTCTGCGGGCCGCCGCCCGTGTAGCCCCGTTGCGAGTCCCCGTTCCAGCCGGTTTGCACGCGGGTCATGGAGGAGACTTTCATCGGTTCGCTGACGGCGTCCGCGTCATAGAAGTACCGCTCGGACCTGGCGAGGAGGAACACGTATTCGTGGGCGCGCGTGGGCCGGTCGCGCACGCTCTCCGGCATGCAATTTTCCTTGGCCCACACGATGTCCGAACGCAGGTACCAGCCGTCCGCCTGCAAGGCCAGCGCAACCCTCCATGGAATCCCCACAAGGTCTTTGGCCTTGAGTCCCTTCTGGGGCAGGCTGTTCGCGGGCCGCCACGTGCGGTCGTCATAAGCCGCGCGCTTGAACCGCGTGCCGCTCCATCCCTCGGACGGGACCGCGGTATGTGGACTGTAGTTGCCCCAACTCCCGGCGTAGCTGTCGCCGAGGTTCAGCCAGAGCGTGCCGTCGGGACGCAGCAGGCGCCGGACCTCGCGGAACACCAGGACCAGATGCTCGGCGTACAGATCCGGCGTGGGTTCTAGGCCGAGTTCGCCACGCCATGCGCCGCACCGAACGCAGAAGGCGTTGCGGACCGGCTTGTCCCGGTCCAGCGACCCGATGTTCGCAATCTGCTGGCGTTCGCCGGTGCCGCCGTCGCTGGTCCGCCGGACATACGAGGTGTCGCGCCATTCGTGGTCACAGTTCTGGGCGCCGCCCCATACCTGGGACTCCGTGCCGTAGTCGCGCAGCCCCCAATATGGCGGGGAGGTAACGCAGCAGTGGACGCTCGCGTCCGGCAGGCCGCGCATCACGTCGAGACAGCCGCCTTGGTGCAGTTCCCAGTTGGTACCGGAGGCATGCATCATGGCCCGCCCCCTTCGGCGGGCGAACGGGCCGCCAACGTTGCCCCACGTGGCGCGAAGCCACCGGGAATGGGATGGTTGGCCGAAAACGGCCTTCGGGGGCCGTTTCCAGCCGCACCGAAGGGACTTGACTTCCCGCCCACATGCAAGCGATGAATCCGGTAGATGACGGCAGGAGAAAAGATATGAGCGGAACCAAACAGACAAGGCCCACCACGGCGGCGGACACCTATCGGCAGCGCAGGCAGACCGTTGACGCCCTGCTTGAAGAACTGCGCGGTAAACTCGACGCCCACGCCAAGCGCGCGGAGGCGGACCCGAAGAACTGGGGATACGCCGGCGACCTTGGCCATGTCGAGGAAGTCCTGCGCGACCTTGCGGCCTTCACGAGATAGGCGCGGCCCGCTCATAGCCGGTCCTCGTCCGTGATGCGCGGCGCCTCGGACGCAGCTTCCGGCTCAGCGCCTTCAGCCTTTTCACCCAGCGCCTCGTGCGCAATCGCCGCAATCTGTTCCAACTGCCCGCGCAGGCCGTCGAGCGTCTCTTCCTTTTGCCCGCACACCCACAGGATGTTCACCAAGGCGTCGCGGCATTCCTGAGCGTCGCCGGGAACAAACGCAGGCGGGTTTTCTTCGGCGGCGGGCGCGGGCGGTGCGGGTTTCTGTTTCCGCTTGCGCCATTGCTCGGCGAGTTCGTGCAGGTTGCCCCAGTCATGTGCCGTCGCAGCCAAACGCTCGCGCGGCATTTGCACAAGGGTGATGATGTCTTTCTTGGACAAGCCGGACGTACCGGCGAGCACTTCGCTTCGGAATTCCACGCCGAACAGTTGCGCCAAGGCGTCAAGAGCTTCCGCGAAAATGGCATCGCGCCGAATGGTCCGCTCGGTGACATTGTGTGCCTTGGCCAGACGCTCCGCGGTCCTGTCCTCGCTCTCCTTTTCCGCTGGCAGAGGGGACTCTTCCTCCGGGAATTCCGCCGTCGAGTGGACACTGTGTCCACTCGAAAAACATTGGGCTTTTTGCAGGTTCTCTACCGGGTCTCGCCGTTGGTCTCCGTACTCTTGGCCACGGTAATAGGCGGCTTGCTCCGGGGGCAGATTCCTGCGCCCCAACTGGTGGCCTATGATCCACAACCGGGCGGCGTCGCGGGAATCGAACTCCAGGGATGTCGCGGTGAAAGGGATGCCGTGCTGGCGGCACAGCCGCAGCCGGTGATGGCCGTCGAGTAGAATGTTGTGCGGCCCCCAGATCGCCAGGGGGCTCAGCGTCCCGTCGTCCAGCAGACTGCACTCGAGTTGCCGGAGTTCCTGTTCGGAAAGCGGCGGGATGAGACGCTCGAATTCGGGGTCGACGATGATGTCCACGGGAAACCTCCAAGGGATTCGCTCTTTGTACTCGGAGGTTATCTACCGGAAACGCTCGCGCAGCGGTGGGCGGCCAGGCCAGCGCGAGACAGTATTCAGACAGTCTCGGACAGTCGCTCCAAAGAGCCGTGGACGAACACATCCATCGCTCCGTGAGAATGGCGATTCCCGGCAGCCATTGTTTTGAGGGAGGGACCTTGGCGAAACGCCCGTGAAGGGAGAGCAAGGAGCCTGCGGTGGGTTCGACTAACTCCAGTTAGTTGACCTTCTACAGACCCGCGCCTTCGGAATCGCTCGTGTTTTCCGGGGTGTCGGACTCGGCGATCCCGGTGTTATCCGACGTTTTATCCGCGTTTTTCTGAGAGGCGCCGCTCTTATCGGCCAGCAGTGCGCTGGCCCACTCGGCGGGCGTGGTCTCTCCGTGGGATGGTTTGTCCCCTTCGCGGGAGACCTTGGTGACTTTCAGCCGGTCCAACATCGCTAGGATGGACGCCATCGTCTTATTGGCCAAGTCCTGCTCGCCTGCGACAACCGCGCGCCCGTGCCGCATGAACAGAAGCGCCGCTGCGTCCAGCATGGCCGTGTCCGGCCCGGTCTCATTTTTGAAGTCCCGCGCGATCTCCAATCGCAGTGCAAGAAACTGTTCCTTTTCCTCGGGCAGTACGAACGCGGAAGCGTATGCGCCGTGCTTGTAGCCGAACTTGTTTCCCGGCTGAAAGCGATGTGGAGGCTTCTTGGCCGACGCGTCCGGCTTCCGGTGGGGTACAACTTCGCCTCGCGCACGGGCGAGGTCATCTTTTGAAACACATCGTGGCATGCGTCATTCCTGCCGTTGCATTTTGCTCCATTCGGCGCGTCCGGCGGGGGAGGCGGATTTCGCCCCTCGGGCGGTCCCGTCACCTGTCATCTACCGGAAACGGGAAGAGCGTGTGCGGCGAATCTTTCGGGATTGTAGAATCGGAGCGGTTCGGCCCTGCCGTCGTGAAAGATCTCGATATACTCAAACGTCACGGCGCCCACGCGGCATCGTTCGCCGACAAAACACACCAACCCATAGTCCTGCCCGCAAGGGAAAGCGAATCGCCCCTGCGTTCGGTATAACGATTCGTGCGACCATCCGAGCGCGAGCGCCTTGTCCCGAAGGGCATCGACCTGCGCGAGGGCGTGCGGAGAGACGGCCCTCGTGAAATGGCCGGGACGTTCGGTGGGGCCGGTGGGCCGCCCGCAGTCGAATGCCTTCGGGGCATCATAGTTCTTTGGGCGCAACCGCTCGAGCGCGCGAAGCAGGTCGCGTTCCCCGAAACGGGCCAACGCCTGTGCGTGAACCTCATTGAACGCGTCGCGCAACCGCTCGAAAACATCGCCCGGTATTTTGCCCGCGACGTGCGATTCCTTCGCCAGCGTCATGCGGTGACGGAGCCACGCATAGTACTCGGGGTCCAAGACCCTGAACGCGACGCCATCGATGGTCACATCACGGGCGAAACAATCGGGCCGGTCAGTCTCCCACGCGGTCAAGTCCGCGGCGACATACAGTGCCGTGGCCAAGGCGGGTTCTTGAACGGGAGCAATCAGTTCGTTCATGGTGGGTTCTCCTCGTCGCCGGGGCTATAGTCCGGGTCCCAGGGATCAGGAACGCGGCTTCCGTCGGGAAAGGTCGGCTCGACGTAGTTCGGGTCTTCCCAGGCTTCGCCCCGGCTGTCTGGGGCGCGGGCGAGGGTGTCGCCGTCGGTGTTGCGGTTTTCAGGCCAGTGCGGACCTAGCGCGGACGTTGTGCGGACCTTGGGATGGCTGGATTCCCCAACGTCCGCACTCGTGCAACCCATTGATTCCGCTTTCGTTACGGGATGATTATCGTTGTCAGTGCGGACGTTTGCGGACGTTTGGAGCGATCCCCCGTGTGCATGTACATGCGCGCACGCGCGATCTACTTGCTTATATTCTATACAGTGCGCGCGCGCGTACACGCGTGGGACTGGGCTAAAGGTCCGCACACGTCCGCACTCGTCCAAACTGGTCTCGGAAGTCATTGGCGTTTCAGGACTTGCAATGTGCGGACCTTTGGTTTCAAAGGTCCGCACAACGTCCGCACAAGGTCCGCACTCGACGGGGGAATCGGCATCCGAGACGTGTTTTTCTGGTTCTTCTGCAAACAATTCCGTCTGCGAATTCCGGTGTGGCTCCCGAGAGGTATCGTCATCGTTCAGGACAAGCTGGTATAGGCGTCCGCCCTTTGCGTATTTTGCGTTCTCGGCTGCCGCAATCCTGAGATTGCCAAACATGCGATCGCGCATGGCGTTCAGCGCAAGCCCAAGCCGTGTTTCCTGGGACCGGAGCGACCGGTCGCCTCGGAGACTTGCCAGCAGGTTTTCCCGCTCACAAAGTTCGTTCAGTTCGGAGACCTTGCGCGGCGTATCGGCAAACTCACCCCACCATGTGGACACGAACTCCTTCCACGCTTCGGCGTCCGGATCCGCCTGCCGGTACATTTCGTCCAGACACTCGAGGAATCCGGGTACGCCCGCCACGCCGAGAATGCCGCCGATGACGCCGGCCCAATCTTCGAACGAACCCATGGACCCCTTGCCGTCGGGTTTGCCGGCGGCGAGCCACGCGTTCACGAGGACGTGTATCGCGTGGATGAGATCGCCTCGATGGGCCAAAGTCCACGCCTTGAGCTTCGGGTGTTTGAACTGGAGGGGGTCGCGTTGCCACGCGCGGTCGCGCCGGGGATCGATGCGAATGCGCAAACACCGCCGGGCCATTTCGGTCGTCATATTTGGATTGTTGCCCGTCATCAGCCACGCGGCCCGGTTGGGCAGGGTCAGCATCTTGGATTGGCCCAAGAGCCGTCCGGTCCAATGCTGGGCCGTGAGGACCGACGCGAGGGGCGGGCAATTCAGCCTGGACTTTTCATTCTGGTTGTCGAGGAGGATGATGGAGCGCCCGTCGAGCAGTTCGGCGGTGATGGTCTTGGCGGCCTCGTCATCGTGCGTGGGCAGAGTCTGCGCGTGCGCGGACTGGCCCGTCGCCACAATCGAGACGATGTCGCAGAGCAGGCTCTTGCCCGCCCCGTTGCAGGGGGCTTCCACGAAATGCAGCGGCGTCGGGCCGTTGATCATGCGGCGAACGAACGGGAGAATCAGCGCCGCCAGCCAGTGCGTCCGGTCCGACTCGCTCACAAAGGGAAAGTCGCCGGCCAGTTCCTCGACCAGCAGCGAGCGCGCCGCGGCGATATCCTCGGGGGCCGGATTGTCCGGGGCGTCCGGCACGGCCAGGTCTTTCCCCGGCTCGTACCACGCCTTGTCTTCCCGGTGATATCCCGGTCTGGAGATCAATGCGCCGGAAGTCCCGAACACCGGACACGTGAGCACGCTCTCGATTTCGGGAAGGGTCTCGTGCGGTTCCGCGAGCATCGCCTTGGCTATCTCGCGGGGGGCCAACGCATCCACCGTGGCTTCCTGCGTTTCCTTCACCCACGTGGCCGTGCGGGAGAGGTAGGCGTAGAGGCCGTTCTCCGTCATGTCTTCGATGCCGGGACCGTCCGCCCAGTGTCTCAGGCGGACCAGCGCGTCCTGGCGCAGGAAGATGTCCGGGCGCGTGTTCAGCCGAAAAACGCTCTGCCACGTGTCATGAACCATGTCCTGCAGTTGACGGTTGTTCACGCGGATGACGGGCAACGCCTGGCGCGCTGGCCCCCCAGACGCGGACGCTGGAGACGCCGCGGAAACCTTGCCTTGCCGCTTGGGGAATAGACTCTGCCCGGAGAGTTCCGCGACCCGGCGCAACGCATGGGGAAAATCGACCGCGAGACCGTGTGCGACCATGAAATCGAACACGCTCATCGTCTTGCCGCTGATGAACGAGTGAAACGACCCGCGTTCGGCATCGTTTGTCCCGTCGGCGGCGCCCGCCGAAGGATTCTGGTCGCCGGACGGGGAATCCGGGTCCCGGCATTCCAGCCATCCGGGCGTGGATGAACGTCCCGTCAGCCAAGGTCCGTACACGGACTCGAGGGAGAGCGCGGCCAAGGCACGCTTGCGCCATTCCTCCCAGTCGCCCGAGAAATCCTCCGGCCCGTTCGGCAGCGGAATGGCGTCATAGGCATTCGCCAGAGCGTCCGAGGCCGCGCGCTCGATGGCGGGGTCAATGTCCTTTGGCGGCACACACGCAAACTCGCCGGGAACGAAGGGACAAAAGCCGTTCTCACCATACTGGTAGAAGCGGTTTCCCCCGTCGCGCGCACCGGTCCACCACGGCAGCCAGACCAGATTGCCATACCCGTTGCCAGCGATCTTGTCCTGCTTGGGAAAAACCTCGATGCCCTTCTGCTTCTCAGGATCGGCATACCCTCCCCGCGCCAGCGGGATATCTCGCGGAATAACGGCGCAGGCCAGTTCGCGGGCTTTCGCCGCCGGGACGGGCGTTTCGAAGAGCAGCCAGACGTGCCAGCCCTTGCCTCCGCCGGAGCGTTCGAGGTAGGCGGGCAGGCCGTACCGTTGGAACCGTTCGGCAATCACACGGGCCGCGCCGTCGGGGTCGGCCACGGCTTCCGCATGGCCCGCGCCGTCGATATCCAGACACAGCCATGCGGTCATGCCGTCCGGCGCGGGGGTGTAACTGCCGACACGATAATGTCCCTTCATCACCCCCGTGGTTTTCTTCGTGACATACCGCGCGACGGCAGCCGGGGCGTTTTCCCCCAGCAGATGCGTAAGCAGCAGGGCGTCGAGCGATGAATCGTCCACCACGACAGGCATGGGCTTGCCGTGCCCGTTCAGAACGGCAGCCCGGTCGGTCCTGGAAAAGAAATGGCGTTTCAACAGGCCGAGCAGAAGGCCTGTATCGGTTTCAGACATACTATCCTCCTCGGTGGGCAGCGCCCCGTATCCACCAGATATCTACCGGGGAATTTGCGGCCACGCGGCTGTGCGTCCCGGTTTCTCATGGATGCGGCGCGGCCAACTCGGTGATCGACTCGAACACGGGAATCCCGTGCTCGATGGCGATGGCGCGTTCGTCGTTCGCGCCGCGGGACTTCCGCCAGTCCGCCGTGAGAAGCACCGCGTCGCAACGGAGCATCATGGCGATGTCGCCGTCGAGAAAGACCTGGTCGGGCAACGCACCGTCGAAGAACCGGCTGTTCGTATGCGGGCACAGGGCCGCGTGGCCCAGGCGCCACACATCGAGGGCCAAACGTTCGGCGGTCCGTATATGCTCTTCCCGGTCCCAGGCGTTGTCCGCGCGGTAGGGACCGGCGATGTAGACGACTTTGATCATGGATCCTCCAAATCCGGCCCCAGAGACAGGAAGGTCTGTCTCAGGGCGGTGCTGCGTTTGCGCGCGCATTCGCGGATGCCCCAGGCGTCGCCGAGGATGATGGCGGTCTCGCGGGCACGTGTTACGGCGGTGTAGAAAAGGTTCCGGTGATGTTGGAATGAATGCGACTTGTGGATGATGACGATGACGCAGGGATATTCGGAACCCTGCGACTTGTGGATGGACAACGCGTAGGCCAATTCGATGTCCTGTAGCCAGGGCGACTTGGCCGGTATCTCCTTGGACTCGCCGTCGAAATCGATCACGAGTCCGCCGCCAAGCGTGGCCTCCCGGACGATCCCGACGGCCCCGTTCATCACGCCCAACTCGTAGTTGTTCTTGGTTTGAATGACTTTGTCATGAACGAGAGGCCGTGGCCGCCGCCCCTCGGGGACGGGCGGCGTCTCGATGCCGTAGAGCATCTTCTGGAGCAGGCGTTGCAGGAGGATGTTCAACGCCCGTGTGCCCATGGGGCCTTTGTGCGTCGGCGTAAGGACCTGCACGTCCGTAATCGGATTGAAGTTGAGCTTCTGCGCGAGCACCTGCTGATACATGTCGCAGATGAACCGGGGAACGTGGTCAGGGATATCCAGGTCGTCGAGCACGTGCCATGCGCGGCGTCCCGCAGTGTCCCGCGCCGAACTCTTGGGGACGGTCCCGCTCAAGATCGCGATGCTGTTCTCTTTGAGTACTCCCGCCTGCCGGACAATTTCTTCGAGCACCATCGTCGGCACGAGGCGCCGCTGGACCAGATCGCGCAACACGTTTCCGGGTCCCACCGGCGGCAATTGGTTGTGGTCCCCCACGAGCACGACCGCGGTATGGTCCAACCGCAGCGCCTGGAACAGCCGCCAAGCCAGCGGCACGTCCACCATGCTCATCTCGTCTATGACCAGGACGTCGGCCTCGACGGGATTATCGGGACCGCACCGGTAGTCCCGTCCGTTGTACCCAAGCAGGCGATGGAGGGTGAACGCCTCATGGCCGGTCACCTGTTCCATGCGTTTGGCGGCCTTGCCGGTGGGTGCGGCGAGAATGACGTTCAGCCCTCGCTCCTCGCAGATATCCAAGATGGCCTTGATCGTGAACGTCTTGCCGCTGCCCGCCCCGCCGGAGACCAGCGAGATCATGAAGGACAGTGCGTTGGACGCCGCGACAAGTTGGCCGGGATTTAGCTGGGGCGCGTGGCGTTCGATGAGGCGGACCACATGGCGTTCATCCCGGAAATGGACGTTGGGACTGACCCCACGGCGGAAGGTCTCCGCCAGAAATTGTTCCATTTCCACCATGGCGGGAGTGGCGACCAGACGCTGCCCGGCGTGCGAAACCTCCGCCAGCGCCCCTTCCTTGACCAGCGCGTCCGTGGCGTCGGCCACCCACCGCCAACTGTCCAGGTCGTCCATGGTCAACAGCGTATTCGCGCGATCCACGAGGTCCTGGTACTCCACCCAGCAGTGTCCGGTATCCAGCGCGTCCTTCACACATTCCAGAACGCCCGCGCGAATGCGGCCCTGATGACCCTTCGGGACCCCTGTTTTAAGGGCGACTTTGTCCACGCGCTTGAACCCGAATCCGGGGATTTCGCCGGCCAGTAGATACGGGTTCTCCTTCAGTACCGCCACGGCATTGTTGCCGAGCCGTTGCAGGAGCAACGTTACTTGGTGATGCGTCAACTCGAAACTCGCGAGCCATGCACTCGCCCGGTTCAAGAGCGCATGGGCCTGCCAGAGGGAGCGCAATGCGAGAATGCTGTCCACCGGCACGTGCGCCGCCTTCGCCATGGCTTCGGGTTCTTCGGCGAGCGCGCGGTCAAACTCGGAGCCAAACCGCTCCGCCAGTATCCGGGCCTTGGCCGGACCAATGCCCTTCACCTCGGGATGGTTCGCGAGGTAATGCGCCAGCCCGTCCGTATCGAGGGCCATGTCGTATTCCATCGAGGCCACTTCGAACTGGCGGCCAAACTGGGGATGGCGCGTCCAGCGGCCCCGCAATGTCAGCAGGTCGCCAACGCGGGCGAACAGCTTCCCCGCGAAACGGACCGTGTCTCCATCGGACATCTTCAACCGGCCCGACGACCATTGCGGCGCGGCGTAGTAGACGGTGTCCACCATCCCGCACAGGACGTCGGATTCTCCCGCGTGCGCCGTCATGGCCGCCCCGCCTTTTCGTGAAACCGCAACAGGTACTCCTGGACAAACGTCCGCGCGATGGGGCGGTTCGAACAGAAGTACACGGGAACGGCGAAATCCACGACGATGGAGATGACCGCGCCCAGCACCGCGTTGGGATGCGCGCCGCCTGCGTATCGCCGGGCCAGCACGTCGTCCATGCCGCCCTCGACGACCACGCAGGCGGCATCGTATGCCGCAAGGCGTTTCAACTCGCGGTGAAACCGGTCGCGTCCCCGGATGACGGTGGCGACGAGATCGTCGAGCGATTTTCGTTCCACCGCCACCACGGTCTCGAGACCGGCGAGCGAATAATCGCCCGCGGGCAGGGCGGCCCGGATGCTCTGCGCGCGGGCGGCGTCAAAGGCGTAGGGCGCCTGCTCGCGCGTGTCTATCACGATGACGGGATTCATGCCGTGCTCCCGCCTAGAAACTGGACAGGCGGTCGTGCGCCGAGGCGTCGTACCCGGCGGGTCCCGCGCTGCCCCGGCCAATCAGGCGGTTGAAATAGATGCTGTATCCGTCCGCCCGTCCATCGTCGTTGCCTCCCCGCTCCTTCGTGCGCTTGGCCACCTCGATCTGGAGATCGAGCAGTTCCTCGAGATGGTTGGGCAGATCCTTGAAGTTCGCATGGTCGAAGCCGCAAAGGCCCAGATCCTGTTTGATGAACCTCAGACAGGCCTGCGTGAACACATGGTTCTTGAATAGCTTCCGCCCGACGCACGCCGGCGCGATGATGCGCAGATGCCATTTCAGCATCGTGTTGCCGGACGTCTTGGCCTTGACCAGTTCCACTTTGTCCACGTGGACCTGATAGTTGCCGTCCGGGACCTCCTCGCGGTCCGTCCGTTCGGCGCTTTCCTGTTCGTACTGTCCCGCCATCTCGTCCATGTCGTCGAGCCAGGCGTCATTGGCGCTTTTTCCGTGGTCTGTCATGATGCGATATCTCCTCTGGGTTTACTTGCCGTTGGTTTGTGAAGGAGAAGTCTTTGCGTTGGGCGCGCTCGCGCTCGCGGGCGCGGGGTTCTTCTGCGCCGGAGCGGAAGGTTGCGGAACCGGCGCGGGGGCGGTTACGGCGTTGAACGCGGCGACGAACGCCCGGTAGTCCATGTCCAGGATTTCCGGCAGACGGCCCGTCCGGTCGCCGGCCTCGTAATACTGCGTGGGCTTGGTGCGCAGTACGCGCCGGACCGTGGCCTGGCCGTTGGCGTCGCGGGTCACTTCGACATCGCAATACAGGATGATGTCCACCAGGCCCAGCACGATCTTGCGGGCCTTCTCCGGAAGCGTAGGCACGGTTTTCGTGAACTTGCCCGTGCGCGTCTCGACCTCGATCTCCTGCGCGTGGCTGATGAGGATGAGGCCGCAGGGAAGATGGGCGAGTTTCGTGAGCACGCGATGGAACTCGTTGTTGACCAGCGCGTAGCCCTTGCCGTAGCCCAAGTCGCTCTCGTGCTCGACGCTGTATTTCTTCAGCATGTGTTCGGAGCAGAAGCGGTAGGCCAAGTCCACCGTATCGACGACAATGGTCTTGAACGGGTGCTCGCCTTGGGCGATCTCGGCGCAGGCCGCGAGGAAATCCTCCCACGAGGTGACGGGAACCTGGAACGCGTTCAGCGCGTTCAGTCCCGGTTCCGTTGCGAGGAACAACGCGCCGTCCGCCTGGGACGCCGTGGTGGTTTTGCCGGCCTTGCTCGGGCCGTACAACAGGATCGAGTAGTCCGACACGCTTTGTTTTTGGGGTGTGGGTGCGGTTGGCAGCATGATGGTTGGTTCCTTTCTCTAGAAGGTTTGAAGGGGTTCGGTCGATTCGGGACACCGCAGTTCTTCGTGCGGGTCCTGGATTTCATAGAAGTTTTCGCGGATGTTGGGATTGTTGTTGGAACTGCAGAGCGGGAAGTACGGGCAGGGGCGGTTGTAGTGAAAGCAGAACGACGTGTTCTGGTAGAACATCTTGCGCCGCCGCGCATCCAGGAAGGCCTGCGTCAGTTCCCAGAGTTCGGCGCGAAGCGGCTCGTACTGCTCTTTCGAGAGGTACAGGAGTTCGCGATGGAACATGCCGGGGTCCGCATACTTCTCCGCGAGCCGCGCCTGATAATCCTCGTCGGATTCGGCAACCTTGCGCTTGGCCGACGTCTTGCCGGTCTTGGACTTCGCCAGCAGTTCTGTCCGGCGCGCCTCGAATTCCGCCTCGGTTTCGCCTTTGCCCTGTTGCAGCTTGGCCTTGCCGAGGATGTTGTACAGGACGCCCGCGACGGGGATGCCGAGGGTTTCCTCGACGTACCACGTGTACAGCGTGATCTGGAAATCCGTCCAGAGGCGTTCCAGGTAGGAGCCGTCGATCTGGGAGGCCGTCTTGTGTTCGAGCAGGAAGTACTGGCCATTCTGTTTCACGATCCCGTCGACCTTGCCGGCCAGCGTGAAACTTCGGGACAGCGCCCCCGTCGCGGGATTCACGATGGGACCCTCGAAGGTCTTTTCCAGCGAGACGACCTCAAAATCCTCGTGCGGATAGCGCGCGGCATATCCCTTCATCATCGCCGCGGCCAAGTGCCAGTCCCGGCGCTGATCGTCATCGGCGGAACGCTCCGGGTGGCTCCGGTCGATGGTCTGCAAAACGGCGGCGAACGGCTGGCCGCCATGCCATTGTTCGAGGCAATCGTGAATGATCGAACCGAAGCTCAGGCATTTGCTGCGCTGGATCGGCGCGAGGTTTTCCTGGTACCGCAACTGGCACGCGCGCCGGCAATCGCGGAACAACCGCCACATGGAATAGGTGGTCACAAAGGTTTCACTCATAGGATATCTCCCAAGTTGCATGTTGAAATGGAAAGAGACGGAAGTGCCTTGGCATCAGGGACCGCAGTACATCCCCATTCCCATCTCCGTGAATGAGGCTTTGAGACGAAGGCGGAACTCCCGCGCTTTCACCAGGGACACCCCGGTCTCGCGGGCCGCCGCACGCAGTTCGCCCGTCCGCGCAAATGCCGCGTAGAACGCGCCGAGATCGTCGGGAAGCGCCTCGACGGCGATCTGCAGGTCGACCCGCAGGTACAACCGCTCCGGCGCGCACCGGAGGTCCTCGACGGCGTAGGCCGGGTTTATGGTTGCAGGGGAATGCATTTGCGGTAGTCCCGTTTCTGGAAGGTGCGGTATTCGATGAGGTGGGAAATCTTGTTGCGAAGGACCCGCTTCAGGAAGGTGCTCCATGCGCCGCGACCGGGGTCGTATTCGCCCAGGCGTTCGAGCACGTGGAGGGCGAGATCCTGAACGATGTCATCGAGATCCGACCGGGTGTACCCGTGGCGTCCGACGAGGTCGCGGGCCGCCACGCGGATGGTGACGAGGTCGTCCGCCGTGATCTCCTGCCGCCAGGGAAGCAGCATCTGCTTCGGCGCGCCGGGGATGCGGCGTGGACGTTTGCCGCGGCGTTTGCCGCGCCCGCGCTTTCTGTCTCGTCCGTCTGTCTCTGCCATGCCGGTCTCCATCGGGTCCGAAAGAACAAGAAACCCCGAGAGGCGGTTCGGCGGAAGGCTTGCCTCTCGGGGTTCATGCAACGCCCTGTTCGGGCGTCAAGGGCTTGTTCGTGTCCGCCGAACGTTGCTCTTGCCCGAATAGGCCGGACATTTTTTGTCCGCTCCGGACATTTCGTGTCCGGCAGATGTCCACAAAGGGGGTGGAGACAGGCGTAATTGCGCGTGCAAAGCATTTATTTGCAGTAGGTTAAATGAAGGAGGGAGCGCCGGACTTTTCGTGTCCGGCGGATGTCCGGGAAAAGCCGGGAGCGGAAAAAAAAAAGATCGGGGCACGGTCAAAGGTGAGAAATCCGTGCCCCGATTGGTTCAGTTCGTCTGCCAGAGGATAGGCGATTCCGGCTCATAGAAGAGGGTGTATCCGCGTTTGATGGCGTCGCGCAGGTGGCGCGCCAAGCGGGGGTGTTCCGCGCCGATCAGGTCCGTTGCCCGCCGGATGGCTTTGGATACGGCGTCGCTGGCCTTTTCGGCCTCGTTGGCGGCCACACGAGTCTTGCCCTGGCTTCCCACGGCGGCGAAGATCTCGCGCTGCAGCACTTCCTTTTCCTTGGCAAGGCCGACCAGCCGGTCGTCGTCATGCAGGAAGCCTGCGTCTTCCATTTCTTCCTCTATCTTCTGAAGACGGGCGCGGTACTGACGCTTCGCCTGTTCGTCGATGACCGGGCCGGCGTGGCCTCCCCACGAATTGCCCACACGAAGGTCGGCGCCCTGTACCACAGAGGCCGATTCCACCGTCATGGTGGTGCCATTGCCCGCTGCGGCCAGCAGGGCTTCCACGGACCATTGCCGTCCGGCCTCCGCCAGAAGAAAGGAGATGTAGCGGAATCCCTTGGTGTCCGGGAGATGAATGGTCTCACCCGCGTAACTCATGGTCCAAGCGGCGCCGTCCAGCCTGAACACATTCTCAGGAAGAGGCGCTTCATCCACTGCTGCGTATTGCGAACGCAAGACATCAGCCATACTGTGCAACAGCACCGATTCGCCGTGGCCGCCAACGCCCACAAGATCCTCCATGATGAGGAAGGTACATTTGTGCCGGGCCAGCCCTTCCAGGGCGACGGAGTCCATGAACTTCGGGGTGAGAGACATGAACACGAATGGCGTTTCAGCCAGGGCGAGCAGCCCCGTCGCGGCCTGACAGAACTGTTTTCGCTCTTCGGGAATGGTGAGATAGACCTGCATCGCGGAGCCCTTGCCGCGGGAGCAGGTTCCGACGGCGTAGGTTTCGAAGAAATCCGTGGGGCGCAGTTCTCCGGGACGGACGCCCAATAGCCGTAAGGCTTCGCGCAGGATGCTCTCTGCGTCCATTTCGTATTCCACAATATCTTCATGCTTGAGTTTGTATACGCGGCAGCGGTCATATTCGTCGTCCACCGGCACGGCGGCGATATCCGTCTCCCGCCAGATGCGAATCTCGTGGTCGAAACCGCAACCGAACTTGTCCGGGCAGGGATACATGTTCACCTGACGGCCCGTGGGGCGTATCCGTCCCGATAGTCCTGCCTTCTCCACGCCAAGATACTTGTCCCAAGTGACAGATGCCGCCTTCATACCGTAAGTGGCCTCAATTGCGCGCCAGAAATCCGGAGTCTTGTTCATCAACCGCCCTCCTTCAGGTCGCCGCGCCCGTGCGGATGAACCCGCGCGCACGCAGCCACCGCTCCGTCAGGGCACAGTCCCCGTCCTGCGAGTACGTGGCGACGTTGGGCGGGCAAAGCGAAATGCTTTGCGGCGTTCTGGCGTGCCGGAACTTCACCTTGAAGCTCGCCCGCACTATCTGGGCATCGTCGGGAAACCATTCGCGCCAACACGTGGCGCCTTCGAACAGGTCCGAGGAACTGCGGCTGAGCAAGACCCGGCGTTGCTTCCGTTTCTGCTCGCATTTCACCTCGGTCAGACGCGCCCACTCAATTCCGGGCACATCGGTGACCGCAAGCGAGGAGGGGCCTTGGGCTCGCAGTGGTTCGCAGGAGTATTTGTTCGCTCCCCAAAACATGAACTGTGAGCCGAACAGGCGCTCGCCGATGACCCGGCGGTACATGTCCCGCTCTTCATCGCTTCCGGCGTAGACGCGCAGCTCGCCCTCGGACGCGTCGTACGCCACTGCATTGAAGCATTCCGGACGGAACACGAAGGTAACGGTCTTGCCGTCCTCGACGTTCACCTCGCGGCGAAAGACGTCGCCGTGGCGGATGGTCAGCCAGAATGCGCCGTCATGGCCGAAATGGTAGACGTGGCAATGCCGCCCTCGGTTATGTTCATAGAAATAGTCGTCGAGTTCCTTTTCCAGTGCGGGCAGTGCTTCCTGCACCTTCGACACTTCCAGAGAAGGAGGCGTTTCCAGCACGTGGAAGTACATGAAGGTGCGCCGCTTGAGCATGGCGTGCTGGTGATGGATGCGTTCCAGAATGTCGCGGTCGAACAGAAACGCGCTGACGGCCACGTCCATCGCCGTGGGCTTCGACGGAATCCGCAGATGAATGCCTGCGGCCCGGGTTTCCCGCAGTATGGCGTCCATCCCTTTGGGCGTCGCCAATTCGTTGATGAGGTATAGGTTCTCTACCAAGTCCAGCGGCATCGCCATGTCCGGCGACAGAAAGACCGCCACCAGCCCATCGCAGTCCAGCGGGACATTCTCCTGGGGTGCGGGAATCGCCAGGCCGCGCAAGGCAAAGTAGTCCCGATAGGGGGACAGCAGCGCCAGCAAATGTTCGCGGGACAGCAAACGAAGGGTTTCTGGTTTGGTGAAACGTCGAAGCGAAAATGCAGCCATAGGGTGCTTCCTTTCTATCAGTCAAAGCCCAAGCGCCAAGCGTTGCCGACAGTTTTCCAAGCCTGTTGACAACGCGTTGACCTTGAATTATACTACTGAAAAGATATTCAGTCAAGAGCTTTGTGTACACGCGTGTGCGGTACGCGCCTGGAAATGAGGTCTGAACCATGGATCACGCTTTTGTCGCCCCGGAAACCCTGGTGGCCGTCAGCCTGGAAACGACCGGCCTGAACCCCCTGCAGGACCAGATTACGGAAGTGGGGGCGGTCCGTTTCGACTATGGGGGCAATCTGTTGGACACCTTCTGGGAGCGTGCGAATCCGGGCGTGCCCATCCCCGAACACATCAGGAAGATCACGGGCGTCACGGACGAGAAGGTGGCCGGGGCGAGGCCGCCGGAAGAGGTGGTGCGGGATTTCTTCGCTTGGGCAGGACCGGAGGCGTGGATTGCCGCGCACAGCGGGGAGTTCGAGGCGGCGTTTCTCCATGACGCGTTGGGCGGGCGAGAGGATGTCAATGAGGACCGATGTGTGTTGAGCACGCTGCGATGGGCGAGGTGGGCGGAACTGGGCACGCCGAACTACCGGCTGGGCACCCTGCTGGAGTACATCGAATCCGAGATTCGCGTTTGGCCGCTGCACGGCACGCTCATCGGCGCGCAGGGCATCGTGGACCTGGTGAAGTTTCTACTGAAGCGGAGCTATCCCGACCCGTCGCACGGCGGCGTCAAGGACGTCCTCGTGTTCCGCGCGGACCGGATGCATTCACTTTCCCGGCGCGTGACTGCCGAATGGGAACGCAAGGCACAGCCTCCCTTCGATTACCGGGGACGCGCGGTCGCGCCCGCAAGGTAAACCGCCGCGGGGTCTCAGTTCGGTATTGGAAAGCCAAAGTGCTTACGTTGGTCTTCCCACAACAAAGGAACTCCCTTGCGCAGTTCTTTGAGGGTGAAACCGTCCGGTTCCTCGCCATCGAGAACGGCTTGGATTATGTCCGGCGCAAGGTTCACCATGCCCAGTATCTTGCAGACATAGGACTTGTCCAGTTTGAGAGAAGCGGCGAGATCCGCCATCGAACGATAACGACCGTTTTCTATGAGTTCCGTCCATCGATAGGCACGCGCTAACGCCGTGATGAGCGCCGTGTTTTCCACGGAACGCTTGCCTCCGTCCGGTGTCGTCTCGGGTGGAAGCACAATCTCTTTGCGCCCGCCTCTGTGCCGGAGCCGTATCGGGATGATAACGCGAACACCGCCGCCCGGCGTGCGGGTCTCAGTTGCATTCGTGTGGTCAGCGTACAGCACTTTGCCCATCGCCGTTCTCCTCTGCCGAGTTCATTTCCGCCGTCAAACTGAGCATTCCTTCGGGACGCAGTTCGACTTCCAGACTGTCCCGTGTCGCGACAACTCGTTCCACCAGGAGTTGGGCGATGCGCGCCTGCTCCGCCGGAAACAAGTTGTCCCATAATTCGTCTACCCGCGCCAACGCGTCCATGACGTAGCGCTCCGTAAATCCATTCGTTGCGCGCGTTGTGGACGCCTGCGCTTCTCGGTAGGTTTGCGCCACAATCGTCGGCGAGCCAAAGACCTTGCGCATGCGGTCCATGACCATCTGCTCGACATCGCCCGCGGGCAGAGTCTTGAGCGGACACGCCGCATAGCCGTTCTTCAGAGCGTTCATGCACACGTAGTACCGGTACATCTTGCCCTTCTTCCGGGCGAAGGAATGCGTCATGCCACACCCGCAATGGCCGCAACGGATGGTGCCCTTCAGTAATGCATCGTGTCTCTTTCGACTGCGATTGCCTTGTGTCCGGTCGTTCTCCGCAAGCATCGTCTGCACCTTGTCCCAGACTGCCCGTGAGACTATCGCCTCGTGTTCGCCCGGATAGACGCTGCCTTTGTGATTGATCTCCCCGACGTAAAGATGGTTGTGCAGGAGGCGGTAGACGAACGCCGTGTTCCAGGGAACGCCTTCCCTCGTGCGGCCGGAACCGGTGACCCACGTCTTCGTCTTGAGTCCGCGTTCATTGAGGTCCAGCACAAGCCTCTGCGCCGAACCGGTCTCGATGAATCTCTGGAAGATGTACCGTACCGTCTCCGCTTCATCGGGATTGACGAGCAGCCGGTGGTTCTCCCTGTCCACATCGTAGCCAAGCACGCAAGGACCGCCGGTGTACTTGCCTTTGCGTTTCGCCGCAGCGATCTTATCCCGGATTCGTTCGCCGATGATCTCGCGCTCGAACTGGGCGAAAGACAGAAGAATGTTGAGCGTGAGCCGTCCCATGGATGTCGTCGTGTTGAACTGCTGGGTCACGGAAACGAAGGATACGCCGTGCCGTTCGAAGAGATCGACCAGACGCGTGAAGTCCAGCAAGGACCGGGACAGCCGGTCGATCTTGTACACCACGATGCAGTTGACCTTGCCCGCTTCCACGTCCTGAATGAGCCGCTGAAGGGCGGGCCGCTCCAGGGTGCCCCCCGAGAAGCCGCCATCGTCATAACGGTCTGGAACGGGCATCCATCCGCTCTGGCGCTGGCTGGCAATGAACGATTCCGCCGATTCCCGTTGGGCGTCCAACGTGTTGAACTCTTGTTCCAGTCCCTCTTCGGTCGATTTGCGCGTGTAAATGGCGCAGTGCACAAGTGCGGTGACCGGCGCCGCCGCGGCTGCGTTTCGGAGTCTGTTCATGCCCGGCCTCCCTTGATGCTGTTGGTCTTGGCAAGTCCGAAGAAAGCCCGTCCGTTCCAGTGCGTGCCCGTGATGGCTTTTGCGATGGCGGTGAGCGAACGGTAATTCCTGCCTTGATATTCGTAGCCGTCGCGGGTCACCGTTACCTCGTGCCGGGTCTCGTTCCATTCGCGCACGAACCGTGTGCCGGGAACCGGGGCATCGGATTGCCGCTTCCGCGTTGTGGCCTTGAAGGCCGAATCGTCCAGGCCCAACGTCACTCTCCGCTCATCGATGCGGCGTCTTGTGTCGGCCTGCAGGCCGCCCCACTTGAGTTCCTGGACACGATGCGCCAATCGGCGTACCAGCACGGAGGGCCGGTACGCCGGTGGTTCGCTTCCGAAGAGCGCGCGCCATTGTTCGCGCAGGTCGTGTTCGCTCATTCGTCCCAGTGCGGCGACCTGGCTCAGGATCGTCGGCGTCTTGCCGGCGTCTTGTTTGTTCATCGTGTTTTCCTTTCTGTCTCTTGTCTCTGCGGTTCGACACGATGAACGCTCTGTTCGCACGGGAAATCAAGTGAATTCTGCGGCGCGAGGATACATGTCCCGTCGTTATGTACATGCCCCGCACGCATCCGCAGAAAACCGCGCGAAAGCAGCATTGACAGTTCGCATAACCGCTCGCGCGGGGTCATCGTTTCCGGCGGAGCCTGATTCGTTTCCATCTGATAACCTCCGTTCAGGACGCGCTTGTTTCGTAGCATCCAATGGATATCTACCGGAACCGTTCAGGAAACATGTACGGTGTGGATTCACCGCCAAGAAGGGCCGTGGAGAGGATCGCGCACTTGCGGCGATTCGAGAGATGGATTCGCAACCTTGGTGGACGCCCTTCGTCTTTCCGCAATGAACCGTGCTACTCCCTGCTGTACCACATCGGAACGAGGAAGGCGCGTGCGTAAGTCCTTGAACCTCAGCAGGTGGACTACTTGGGGCAAATCCACTTGGAACAGAGAAAGATCGAGAGAACAGAGAGGGAACCGCCCGGAAAAAGCGCAAGATGTGTCGGAGGCGACCACCTGCAAGAGGAGAAGGTTGAGAGATGCGACATCGCGAAACCCCTGTAAATAAAGGACGATTCAGGGCTTGGCGAAAAGGACTCACGTTGCGCCTGAATTTGGCGCGCAGAGACAAGTGTGGAAGAAGAAAATGGTCG
>Ga0209311_1000807_pt1 | contig 26952 bp, 28 predicted proteins | sample AD_UKC045_MetaG_FD_184417 | JGI IMG/M metagenome (GOLD analysis project Ga0209311, IMG submission 184417) | Active sludge microbial communities of municipal wastewater-treating anaerobic digesters from USA - AD_UKC045_MetaG (SPAdes) (version 2) | ecosystem: Engineered > Bioreactor > Anaerobic >... | reverse complement strand
TTGGGTGATTGGAGATATTGTATATATAGTTCATTAACCGATGATAACCACTTTTGTAATAACTTTGAAGATATATTTGTTTCATTAGGCTCCTCAATTTTGATGTCCTAAGGAGTCCAATATGTTAATGAACTTTTGCATCATAAATTATTAATTTGTTTGAGCAAAGTGGAAACCATTTGTCACACCTGTTACTCTGCTCGAGCGAGAGCGAGAACCCTCCGCTATCCTGTTACCGTTCAAGCGGGAGCGAGAACTATCCGCCATACCCTTTACTGTTCGAAGAGTATCCGCCGTAGGCGGAACGATGAGAACTATTTGCGTAAGTTTTGATACTAGCGCTTAATAGTTCTCGGGTAGTAACCCTCGAACGATAATTTTGTTACTGTTCGAACGCAGTGAGAACTATCTCGTAAGGACTGACATCAACGGTTCAGAGTTCTCGGCGAGCACACCTCGAACGATAAAAAATGACGACCGCGACACACTTTACTGTTCGGGTGGAAGCGAGAACTACCCGCCATACCCTTTACTGTTCGAGCGGGAGCGAGAACTACTTCGTAAGGTGTAACATCAGCGGTTGGTAGTTCTCGTCGCTTCGCTCCTCGAACAATAAAAATAACGATCGGGGGCTCTCGGCGATTACACCTCGAACAATAAGGATGACGGGCAGGGTTCTCGGCGCTCTGCGCCTCGAACAGTAAGAATAGTAAGACTAACTCTTCCCGATCGAATTGCGCAAGGTTTTCATTATATTTTCAAGAAAATACAAATTATGCAACGTTGTTAAACGCAAGCCCAATATTTCATTTTCGCGCAAAAGATGGCCAACATAGCTCCTACTAAAACCCTCCCTGCAAGCCGGGCAAGAGCATTGTGGATCGAGTACCTTTTTATCTGCGCGGTAGCGATGCTGTGTTAAGGCAACTCTTTTATACATAATTGTTTTTCCGCAGGGAAAAACAATGCGCTTACTCCCCTCCCCGCCCCCTGTCACCCACACCACACCATGTCGCCCAAGGCGCGTAGGTAAAACACAGTCAAACATATCACACCCTCTTTTCACCGCCTCAACAATATCGCTCGGCTCCCCTACCCCCATAAGATAACGTGGTTTATGCGGATTGAGATACGGCACCGACCACTCCACCGCCTTCCACACACGGGCACGACTCTCGCCAACAGAAACACCACCAATGGCGTTGCCCGGCAAATCTTCTTTTTCAACAAAACGCGCCGACTTCTCGCGTAAATCTTTTATTGTGCCACCCTGTACAATACCAAACAAAGCCTGCTCTTTACGGTTTGTCCATGCCCTCTTCGAGACCTTGAGCCAACGATGAGTTCTTTCTACCGCTTGTGCGACATAGTGCCCCTTTGCATTCCCTGGCGGACATTCGTCGAAGGCCATTATAATGTCTGCCCCGAGTTGTTCTTGTATTTCGATACTTTTTTGCGCGTCTAGAAAGTGTTTACTGCCGTCTAAGTGCGAATAAAATTCGACTCCATCCTCAGTAACTGTGGCCATTTTCTTTGCACCACCGCTAATTCTTCCTAAAGAAAAAACTTGATACCCTCCGCTGTCGGTAAGAATCGGCTTTTTCCAACGTGCCCACTTATGAAGACCACCAGCTTTTTTAATAAGCTCTCCCCCTGGGCGCAACATAAGGTGGTAAGTATTAGCAAGAACAATATCACTCCCCACCGCCTCTAGCTCCCACGGCGCAACAGACTTTACAGTTGCTAACGTGCCAACAGGCATAAATGCGGGCGTTTTTATAGTGCCGCGACCTGTGCTAACCACGCCCAGCCTGCTCGAGCCAGCTTGCGCCACTATATCAAATTTAAACATATTATTTTATTGTTACGGGCTTAATTTACAAAAAAAGGCAGGCAACCTCCTGGCGCTATAAAATAGGTCACCGAAAGTTTGCCTGCCCACTAAACTACTTTAGTTCCACAGTGGCGCCTGCGGCCTCTAGCTTTTTCTTTGCTTCTTCTGCTTCTTCCTTGGGAGCATCTTTAAGGATTTCTTTCGGCGCACCCTCGGCAAGATCCTTTGCCTCTTTTAGCCCGAGCTGTTGGTTAATTTCACGCAATGCCTTAATAACAGCAATCTTTTGATCACCGCTACTTGCAAGAACCACGGTGTAGCTTGACTTTTCCTCTTCTGTGCTAGCCTCTCCGCCACCGGCTACTGCACCCGCTACCGCGACCGGTGCTGCCGCCGATACACCAAAACGCTCTTCGAGCTCTTTAACGAGATCTGCCAAGTCAGCAACCGATAGTTTTTCGATCTGCTCAATTAATGCACTAAACTTACTTTCTTTTTTTTCCTCTGTTTTCTCTTGAGAGGTTACTTCTTCTTTTTTTTCTTCAGCCATTACGGCTCCTTTCTCGATTTATTGTTTTTTTTGACTATATTGATTAATTACGCTCACTAAGCCACGCAAATTACCAGCTAAAGTATTAACAAAACCCGATATCGGCGCGTTGATAGATCCAACCAGTTTTGCCAGTATCTCTTCTTTACCTGGCAGTTTAGATAACTTAGCAATCGCCTCTCTATCGATAAAATTACTGTCCACCCAGGCACCAACAATGGTCGCCTTTTCATGTCCACTAGCGAACTTTTCAATGAGTTTCGCCAGCCCCACTTCATCCTCGGAAACAATAATTGCCAACGGCAACTTATCAGCCTCTGGAACAATAGTAAGACCTAGTTCCTTCGTCGCTTTTCTTAAGAGGGTATTTTTAATAACAGTCATTTTATAATCCTGCCCAAAAAGACTGTCGCGCAATTCGCTAATCTCTTCCGCGCTTAAACCCTGGTAGTCCATAAGAGCTATAACTCTTTTTTTTAGATCCTCCATTAGGCGCTTTAGGATCTCTACTTTATCACTTTTTGTTTTCGCCATATTGCTCCTATTTTCTAATGTTTTACAAATTAGAGCCACAAAAAAGCTCGGCTATGCCGAGCAACACTTACAACCGGGAGACAATTATGCCAGCCCGTCACAAGCGCAAAAACTTTCACGCTTGCGGTCTTCTAAGTGCCTCGGCAGCAAATTAAGTTTTCACTTAGGAAAACAGCCACTTTCTTAGGCCACGGGTATATTATGGCAAAACGTCACCCTCTTGTCAATGGTCTGTTACGGTCCATAACATATTGGACTTTTGTGAGCTTGTAAATGTATTAATAATGTATTGCAGTGGTGGTTGCTTGCTAATGTTTTGGCTTGGGTAGCAAAAAAAGTCTTGCTAAAAGCTACTTTGTTAGATAGTCGATTATATTACCGAAATATCTCATAAGCTCTAAGACTGTTTAACTTTATTGTTACTGTTCGAGTGAGAGCGGGAACTATCAGGTCACGTGTAACATCAGCGGTTGGTAGTTCTCGTCGCTTCGCTCCTCGAACAATAAAAATGACGACCGTTGCCTCCTTTACTGTTCGAGCGGGAGCGAGAACTACCCGTCATACCCTTTACTGTTCGAGTGAGAGCGGGAACTTTCCGTTACCCCCCCCTTACTGTTCGAGCAGAAGCGAAAACTCACACTTCATCTTGTTACCGTTCGAACGCAGTGAGAACTACTACGTAAGGTGTAGTACTAACGATTGATAGTTCTCGGCGCTTCGCTCCTCGAACGATAAGGGCATCGGTCGTTACTCCCCTTACTGTTCGAACGAAGTGAGAACTACCCGTCATATCCTTTACTGTTCGAGTGGGAGCGAGAACTATCACGTTAGTCCTAGTATCAACGGTTCAGAGTTCTCGGGCAGTAGCCCTCGAACGATAAGGGCATCGGTCGTTACTCCCCTTACTGTTCGAACGAAGTGAGAACTACCCGCCATACCCTTTACTGTTCGAGCGGGAGCGAGAACTTACACTCCATAAACTAAAAAAAGAAAGAAAAAGAGTCCAATATGTTAGTGAATTTTTGCAGGGTCTTGAGGGAACTAATCAATCTTAACCTTGACGCTCGGGCTCATTGTTGCCGCAAGCCACACGCTGGATAGATTCTTCTTTGGTAGAGCGCCGAGCACTGCCTCTACATTGCTCTTTATTTTTTCATTACTCCACGACACTTTCCCTAGTGCAATATGAAGATTGCCATACGGATCGGACTTGTATTCCACCAAACCGCCAGAAAGCTCTTTTTTTGTTTGCGCCGGATTATCTGTTACGGTGCCGTTTTTAGGAGATGGCATCTTACCCTTGGGGCCGAGTATTTTCGCCAGCTTAGCAAGTTTGGGCATATCAGCCGGCTTCGCAAGCAAAATATCAAAATCAGTCACCCCTTTAGCAATTTTGCTAATAACGCTATCGTCGGCCACTACTACTTTACGCTCTTTGGGGCTTCCGGAAGGAAGGTTAATCGTCCCCCGTAAAACAACTTCGTCTGTTTTTTTCTTAGGGACAAAACGAGCATGCATTTCAACCGTACCGTCGAACTTAGTGTACGATAGTGCCTTTACCTTTTCGATAGCTTCGGCGATCGAATACAGCCTGTGTGCTTCAAAACCCGACAAAACACTTCGATACTTCTTTCCGCGCAATTGCTTGTTATTGTGGCTAGTTTTTTCTTCTTTTTGTGTCGCTTTACCCTGTATCTTATTTTCTGCTTTTTCTGCTTTTTGTTCTTCTTTCATTTATATCCTTTCGTGGTCAAACCGCAAATGTGCGTCCCACTCTATTTAATGTTTAAATCCACAGTTTTACACCCAAGTTCACCAACTATATATTCTATTAAATTCTGCCCTGCCTTGTCAACCAATTGACGAAAAACATCTACTTCACTTTCACCTATAGGCATTAAAACAAAATCCTCGGCACTCTGTTTAACGTTTTTACCTACTCCCACTCTTAAACGGTGAAAACGCGTGCCAATGTTCTCGGCAACCGATCTTAGCCCCTTGTGTCCTCCATCGCCACCGCCGTCGCGAAACCTAACAATGCCAAGCTCTAAATTAATATCGTCTGCCACCACTATTATCTCTTCGGGCTTTAACTTGTTAAGGGAAAGAATACAAAGGACTGCCTCGCCGGAGTTGTTCATATAGGTTTGCGGTTTAACAAGAAGTATTTTTTTCTCCCCCACCATAACTTTTGTAATTTGTGCCCCGCTCTTTTTTTCACCATTCCAGTTACCCTCTAAACGCTGAGCAAGTTCGTCAACAACAGCGAAACCCACATTGTGGCGTGTATTGCTATACTTTTGCCCTGGATTACCTAATCCAATAACTGCCTTGATCATTTTACATTCCTGGAAAGTTAACCCCCATATCGCCCATTAATTTTTTTGTTTTTTCTGCGGCATAGGCTTGGGCACGGCTAATGGCTTCGCCGACAACCTTAACAATCTCTTTTTCTAGCTCGCCCTTTTTATCGGGAGTAAGCCAACCTGAATCGATTTCTATATTCTTAATATGTTGGTCGCCAGAAAAAATTACCGTTACGGCGCCGTTGTTACTACTCGCCTCTATCTCCGCGGATTTTAATTCTTTTTGTACAGCGCGCGCCTCTTTTTGCAGGCGGTATAAATCTTTTGCCTTATCGAACATTTTTTTCCTTTCTTATTGATTGGGTTGCTTCTTTTTGAAGGTAGGCGTTAATAAATGCATCGAGGTCTCCATCTAAAACTGCCGTTGGGTTAGAGGAGGTGTAATCTGTACGATGGTCTTTGACTTGCTGATAGGGCTGTAAAACATAACTTCTAATTTGACTCCCCCACTCTACGGGAAGATGTTGCCCACGAAGACGCGCTTTCTCGTCTTTCTGTTTCGCCTCCTCCAAGGACTGAAGGCGTGAGGCAAGAATCTTCATCGCAACGGCTTTATTTTGCAACTGCGAACGTTCGTTTTGCACACTTACCACAATACCCGATGGCTTGTGAGTTAAACGTACCGCCGAATCAGTGGTATTAACTCCTTGACCACCATGTCCACTAGCCTTGTAAACATCTACCCTTATATCTTTTTCCTCGATTTTACCTAGCGCCTCGCCAAGCTCGGGAATAACATCGACAAGAGCAAATGAGGTATGGCGCGCCTTATCTGCGTCAAAGGGAGAGATTCTTACCAAGCGATGAACACCATTTTCCGCTTTTAAATAGCCAAAGGCGTTAACACCCTTCATCTCTAAAGTGGCGGACTTAATGCCCGCTTCTTCGCCAAGGGATTGCTCGACAATATTACACAGCCAACCTTTTTTTTGCGCGAAACGCACGTACATCCTCAAAAGCATTTGCGCCCAATCTTGCGCCTCCGTCCCTCCCGCTCCTGCATGCAAGGAGACAATAGCGTTTTTACTGTCGTGCTTGCCCGATAGTAAACTTTCTTTTTCTAGTGCCAGAAGTTGTTCGTAACTTTCTGCCTGCGCAAAAAGCTTTAGAATATCGTTTAAATGAGACAGTTCTTGCGTAATGGCAGTTGCTTTTTCTCTGTTTTCCCAAAAATTGGGCTGTGCTATTTCTTTTTCGATTTGCGCAACCCTTGCTTTTTTACTCTCTATTCCCAAAGTGGAAAAAAGTTTTTCTTTAAGTTCGCGAGTGCTTTCCATAATTTAATATTACCAATTCATACTGGTTAGAACAACAAGCTATAAAAAAATAGGCAGAGATTTGGCCGGAGAGAGGGATAAGATAACGTCCCGAATAAAATTTAATGGGAACCTCACCAAAACACCCTCCAGCCAAATCTCTACCTATTCAAGCTAAGAGAAGATAGTACCATATATTTTTACACCTGTCAAGCTCTTGGAAAGGCAATCGAGCCAAGATTGGTGTTTTCCGCATTATAACCTTTTCGCAAAAGTTCTTTTCTTATTTTGTCAGAATAAGTAAAGTCGCCGCCAGAGCGTGCGTGATCCATATCTTTTAATGCATTTTTGACCGCCTGCGGTGTTGTAAAAGCAATACCTAGCCCAAGCACTGCATCGACTTTTTTTAAAAAGCCAGCTCCCCACACCCCCAGCTCTTCTTCGTTAAGCGCTTTTTGCACCCCTGCAAGTGCTTCCGGCACATTAAGATCATTAGAGAGTGTACCGAGAAATTCTTGAAAATATTTTCTCTCTTTCTCCGCGCTCGTGGGGTTGTCTTTTTTCCCCAAATAAGACAAAGCATAAAAGCGCCGCAAGTTAGTCAAAAGAATTGCGCTTCCTTCGAGTGAGCGCCATGAAAAATCTAGCTTGGAGCGATAATGGGCTTTTAGAAGCTCAAGACGGAGAGCAAGAGGGCTAAACCCTCGTTTCTTAACCTCTGCGAGGGTGTAGAAATTGTTTTTCGATTTAGCCATTTTTTCACCACCAACCAAAAGGTGCTCGTTATGAAGCCAGTAGCGGGCTAGGTCCTTTCCCGTTGCCGCTTTTGTTTGTGCAATTTCGTTTTGGTGGTGAGGGAAAATAAGATCTACTCCTCCCGTATGAATATCGAACGGCTGTCCCAGGTAGCGCGCACTCATCGCAGAGCATTCTATGTGCCACCCGGGTCTTCCTTGCGGATAGCGCTTGTCAAACTTCCATAAAACAAAGTCGCTAACATTTTCTTTGTCGTAATTATCGTTTTTAATACGCTCTTTACTCGTCGCTAGATTTGGGGCAAAGTTGGCAAATTGACCATAAGCTTTGAATTTAGAAATATCAAAGTAAATACCATCGCTCGCCTTATAGGCATAGCCTTTTTCTAGCAAACTATCAACAAGCGCACGCATTTCTGTAAAATGTTCAGTTGCTTTAATAAATTGAATATCAGCAACAGATATATTGAGCGCCTTGAGATCAGACATAAAAAGAGCACTGTACTTTTCGGTAACTTCTTTCAATGTCCTACCTTCTTTGTCTGCTCTTTGCAGGGTTTTATCGTCGATATCTGTAATATTCATAACCCACTTTACCGCATAGCCACTAGCTTTAAGAAAGCGGTAAAGGGTATCGACGAAAACATAGGCACGCAAATTGCCGATGTGAGCGCGGTCGTACACTGTTGGACCACAAGAATAAATCCCCACCTCACCTGCCCTGATTGGCCGAAACTCTTCTACCGCACGTGAGGCAGTGTTAAAAAAATTAATAGTCTTCGACAAAATCCTCCGTACCCCTTAAATTTGTTTCTACATTACTATACAGACCAGCGAGCAAGTCGTCGTCAACATAGTCGCCATTTTCGCGACTCACTCCTACTAAGGCCTCTAATATACTACCGCATTGCGGGCATTTACCAGGCTCTTTTTGCGCATAATTGCCACAGGTTGGGCAAAAATAATCGTCTTCCACTGAGTCCCTCCATTGTTTGTTTTTGTTTTTTTACATTTAGCACCAAACTACACCAACAAAAATTTTTGTCAACATTAGTATTCTTTGCGCCCCTCTAGAGCGCGCGACAATGTCGCCTCGTCGGCGTATTCTAAGTCTCCTCCCACTGGTAAACCACGTGCCAGTCTTGTAATTTTAACAGGTTCACTACTAAGCTGTTGATGAATATACATAGCCGTTGCCTCGCCTTCCAGCGATGGATTGGTTGCCAAAATTATCTCCTCGATTTTCACTTTCCCCTCGCGCACCCTGTGGATAAGTTGGTCAATTCTAATATCCTCTGGACCAACGCCATGAATAGGTGAAATTACACCCCCCAACACGTGGTAGAGACCATCGAAGCCTGTTTTTTCGATAGCAACAATATCTAGTGGCTCTTCCACCACCGCTATTAGTTTTTTATTACGCTCGTTGTTAGCGCATATTGTACAGGGGTTTTCTTCAGCATAATTAAAGCATACCCCACATTGTGTGAGGTCTTTTTTTAAGGCGGAAACGGCTTTACCTAAACGCTCTATATCGTCAGATGGTTTAGATAGTAAATAAAAAACCAACCGTGCCGCTGTTTTCGGTCCTACGCCGGGAAGGCGCGCAAACTCTTCTATTAAATTGGTAACGGACTTTGGCAAAATAGACATACTTATATTACTATCTTAAACGCAGACAAAAGCAAGCAGAACAACTTACCGCCTTAAGCCTTAGCTTTTTTTGCCACATTGCCTTTAATATTTTCGATATATTTACATTTTGGGTAACTACCACACCCCACAAACCAACCGAATCTCCCCTGTCGCGCAACAAGTAACGATTGGCACTCTGGGCATTTTTTTGCTCGCGCAACAGCCTCCGCTTTATCCTTTTGCTTTTGCTGTTGTTCCGTTAAAAACGGCCGCGTGTAACGACACTCGGGGAAGCCGGTGCAAGCATAAAACTTACCATATTTACCGCGCTTGATAACGATAGGCTTGCTACATTGGGGACATTTTTCATCGGTTTCTTCCTCGCTTTTTACTCGCTCAATTTTATCGGCCTTGGTGGCAATTTGTTTTTCTAGTGGGAGGTAGGTGTTGGCCACTACCTCTGTCCACTTTCTGCTCCCATCTGCTATATCGTCGAGCTCGTTTTCAATCTTGGCGGTAAAATCGTAATCGATAATTTCGGGAAAATTTGCCAGTAAAAGATCGTTTACTAGAAAACCAACCTGCTCGGGTTTTAGGCGCCCCGCTTCCTTTACCACATAACCGCGATCGAGAATAGTAGCCATAGTAGGGGCATAAGTCGAAGGGCGACCAATTCCTCGCTCTTCGAGCGCCTTAATTAAAGTAGCCTCACTGTAGCGTGCCGGGGGTTGGGTAAAGTGTTGCTCGTGCCTCAACTTTACCAGGTCAAGAATATCTTTTACCTGCAACTCGGGTAGTAGTTTTTCTCCTTCTGTGGCATTGTTGTAGATTTTGCGCCACCCCGCAAAAAGAACTTTAATACCACTAGCACTAAAAATATAGTTTTTCCCTGCCGCTATCTGAGCAGTGGTATTAAGATATTTTGCATCTGCCATTTGGCTTGCAATCGTCCTTTGCCAAATTAGTCTATATAGTTTTTGCTCTTTTGCATCACTTAGACCCAATGAATCAGGGTGGTTTTTAGGATAACTTGGACGAATTGCCTCATGTGCCTCTTGCGCTTTTTTTGTTTTTGTCTTGTAGATTCTTGCACCACTAGCAAGGTACTCTTTCCCTAGGGTAGTTTGAATATATTTACGAATTGCACTTATCGTTGCTGGGTTAATAAAGACTGAGTCAGTACGCATATAGGTAATCTTTCCTGCTTCGTATAGACGTTGCGCAACCTGCATAGTTTGCCTTGCCGACCACCCAAGCTTAGAACTAGCCTCTTGTTGTAGGGTTGAGGTGGTAAAAGGAGCATAGGGTTGTCTTTTACTTTCCTTAGTTGCGACATCAACCACAGTATAACTTGCGCGCTCCAGACCGCTAATAATTGCCTGCGCCTCTTTTTCACTTTTTATCGAAAGTTTCTCAATGGCTTTGCCGTCAACCTTTGTTAAGATGGCAGTAAAAGGGGCACTTTTTCCTTTTTTAAGGTCAGCTTCTATTGTCCAATATTCCTCTGCCTTAAACGCATCTCTTTCCCGTTCGCGCTCCACCACAAGGCGTACAGCAACCGATTGCACACGACCCGCTGATAATCCTTTGTATATTTTTTTCCATAAAATAGGGCTTAAGCTGTAGCCAACAAGGCGGTCGATAACACGACGTGCCTGTTGTGCATTAACGAGGTTAACATCTATTGCCCGGGGCTTGCCGATGGCATTCTGCACTTCTTCTTTTGTTATAGAGTGAAAAGCAACTCTTCCATATTCTTTTTCTTTGCCTTTTTTTGCCCCGCCAAGTCCTACAGATTGCGCAACATGCCAGGCAATAGCCTCCCCTTCTCTATCGGGGTCAGTGGCAAGAAAAACCTTATCTGCCTCGGCAACCGCTTTCTTTAATGTCGAAACTATCTTTTTTGCTTTAGGCGGCGTAACATAGGTTGGTGCATAATCCTTCTTTGTGTCCACCCCCATACTTCCTTTTGGTAAATCGCGAACATGGCCAAAGGAGGCTAGCACGCGATAATCACTGCCGAGGTATTTTTCGATGGTACGCCCTTTAGCTGGCGATTCTACTATTACTAATTTATAAGCCATAACCTTCCTTCTTCTTAGAGTAGTATTGATGTATTTAATCTTAATATTTTCACGTAAGTACGTCTTTATTAGCGCCTTACAAACAGATTGCCTCCCAAATTTTTTACCAGGCCCTTTATCTCTAGCATGGTAAGACTACTATTAACTTGGGCGATATTAAGGTTAGCGCAAGAAACGATTTTGTCAATGTGTTCTGGTTTGTGCGACAATACATTATAAACAGTTTTCTCCTCGCTTGTCATCTTTATTCCCTCTTCGCTTACCGGGACACTCTTAGGGGGAACCAGGCCAAGAGCAAGAGTAACATCGTCCGCACAGGTTACGGGCAGGGCACCCATTTTAATTAGATTTAATGGACCAGCAGACTGTGGGCGGTTAATATCGCCCGGCACCGCTCCTACTTCTTTATTGTATTCTAGCGCGGCACGTGCCGTAATTAGCGCTCCAGATTCCGCTAAGCCCTCCACTACCACCGTAAGTTGTGCAAGGGCAGCAATAATACGATTGCGCTGTGGGAAGTTAGAGCGATAACTCGGCAAACCAGGCGCAAACTCACTAATTAACGCTCCGCCTTTTTCTACTATGGCACGCGCCAAACCAGTGTTGCTTGCTGGGTAAATTTGGTCCATACCACAACCGAGCACCGCCACGGTTTTTCCACCACCGTTAAGAGCAACCCTGTGCGCCACTGTATCTATACCTAGAGCGAGACCAGAAACAATTGTTACACCAAGACGAGCAATGGGTAAAAATATATCCTCTGTCGCCCTATAACCATATTGCGTCGCACTTCTTGAACCAACCACAGCAACAACCTTACCAGAGAGCGCATCTAGACTTCCTTTGTAGTAAAGCAAAGCCGGTGGATCGCTCACTTCTTTTAGAGCGGTAGGATAGTTAACATCACCCAGCTCTATAACATTAATATTAAGTTTGCTTATTATTTCGAGCTCGTGTTCTGGACTGTAACGAGTACGCGCTTCCGAAACTGCCTTTGCTGTTTTGTCCCCAACGTTGCTTTCTCTTTCCTTTTCGGTGGACCCCCATACGCGCCGCCAATCGCCGTATGCCTTTTTTAGTGCCAACAATCTCTTTGCCCCAAGAAAGGGGTGGCGATTTAAGGCGAGTAAATACTTGGTATCGTCTGCCATGCAACTACATAATAGCACGATGCGGCACGGTGGTAGTCTTTGTTTGAAAAGTTATCCACACCCTCGCCTATTGCGCCGTTTTGCTGTTGATGTCATATTGTCTATGTGAGGGGAAACATCTCTCCGCTAGCTGGGTGCTATTGTCTGATATCACTCGGCCAATAAAAGGCCTCCTTGTGGAGGCCCTTTTTTGTATTTGATTTTTATTATCCAGTAGGTAGTTCTTGTCGCTCTGCGCCTCGAATGATAAGAGCAGCGATCGTTGCCTCTCCTTACTGTTCGAACGCAGTGAGAACTACTCGTTATACCCTTACTGTTCGAGCGAAAGCGAGAACTTCTGTGTGAGGTTTGATACTAGTGGTCGGGAGTTCTCGGCGAGTACACCTCGAACGATAAGAGCGACGACCGTGGCACACTTTACTGTTCGAGCGGAAGCGAGAACTAATGCGCAAGTTTCGATACTAGCGCTTAATAGTTCTCGAGATGGCGCTCCGCGCATTCTCTCGAACGGTAATAATGGCGACCGTTGCCTTCCCTTACTGTTCGAACGCAGTGAGAACTACTCGTTATACCCTTACTGTTCGAGCGAAAGCGAGAACTATTGCGTTAGTTTCAGTATCAACGGTTCAGAGTTCTCGGACAGTAACCCTCGAACAATAAAACTGGCGGCTGAGAGCTTGCCCCGTCCGGTCTCGGCGGGGTTCTCGGCGCTCTGCGCCTCGAACGATAAGGGCGACGAACGCGGTACCTATGTACTCATCCAGTACAAGTACTTGACAAATGCACGTAATTTGGTATAATTAAGTCTATTTACTCAATAAATATGGTTGCAGGGAGAATCCTGGTTGCGGGAGAGAAAGGTTTCCCCTCCTTACTTTCCTTGACCGCAATCAGGATTCTCTCTACTACCCCCAGCAACAAGTTGGTTATATAATTTTTAGCAATTTGTTAAAATCCTTTTAAGGAGGTTGGGTAAGGAGGTGGAGGGAACAATCAAAAAACACCTCGCAAGAGGTGTTTTTTGATTACTTCTTTTATAGTTTTAACCAACAATCTCGATGCCCATCGAGCGTGCACTCCCCTCGACAATCTTGCTTGCCTCTTCGACCGTGCGCGCACTAAGATCAGCCATTTTTGTTTCTGCAATTTCTCTTACCTGCGCCTTGGTCACCTTACCCACCTTTTTTTTGTTCGGCTCGCCAGAAGCTTTGCTTATCTTTGCAGCCTTCTTCAAAAGCACGGCCGCGGGTGGAGTTTTAAGCCTAAAAGCAAAGGTTCTATCTTCGTAAATTGTTATCTCCGCCGGCACTATCAAATCACCCATATCTTTTGTTTGCTCGTTAAAAGCATTAACAAACTCCATAATGTTGACACCATGGGGCCCAAGGGCGGTACCCACAGGTGGCGCGGGGTTTGCCTTGCCTGCGGGTGCCTGTATCTTAATTATTGTTTTGACTTTCTTTGCCATATTTTTCCTTAATTATCTATTCCCATTTTGCTCTTCTTTACTTAAAACCTGCCTAGACCTTTTTTACCTGGAGCGAGTCCAGGTTTACCGGCGTTTCTCGCCCAAACATATTAACCGATACCTTAACCTTTCCCTTATCCTTATCCACCTCGACCACCTTACCCTCAAAGTTTTTTAGTGGGCCATCGTTAATTTTTACCAACTCCCCCACCTTCAAATCGATTTCGAACTTCGGCTCCTCTACACCCATGCGCTTGCGAATTCTGTCTACCTCTTCTTTTGCCATTGGCGTTGGACGCACACCAAGCCCTATAAACCCGGTAACGTTAGGGGTGTTACGCACCACATACCAAGAATCATCGGTTACAATCATTTCTACCAGGACATACCCAGGAAAGATTTTTTTCTCCACTGTTTTTCTTTTGCCAGCTTTAATTTCGATTTGTTTTTCTATGGGGACAATTACATCAAAAACGTATTCTTTCATACCAAAAGACTGGATCCGTTGGCGTAAACTATCGGCAACTTGATCTTCGTAGCCAGAATAGGTATGGATTACATACCAGCCACGCTTACCTTCCTGTTTTTGCTGTGCCTTTTTTGGTTCTTCTTCGGCTGTATCGGTTACATCGGCTAAAAAGTTAGTCATTACCCTACTCCCAAGATATATGTTTTAACTAAAAAGTTGAAACCAAAATCTATTGCGGCGATAACAGCGGTACAAATAAGGAGTGCAACAATTACCACCACCGAATGTTCAAACAACTGTTTGCGCCCCGGCCATGTTACTTTTTTTGCTTCGCTTATTGACCCTAAGACAAATTGTTTAACTTTTTCTACTAGAGCTTTCATTGTTTTTTACTTTCGATGGCGCTTTAGAAACTTTTTTAAAAGACTTTGTTGTGATATCGGTTATCTCGATAATTGTGTAATCTTGGCGATGGCCACTGCGACGTAAATAACGGTTTTTGTTTTTAAACTTCAGGACATTGATTTTTTTCCCTTTGCTGTCGCTAAGGACTTTTGCCTTTACCACTTTACCGGTGTTAAGAATGTCTTTGAATTCCACAAAATCGCCGAGCTTGGCACGGAGTTTATCTACCTGCAACTGCTTACCAACAGTAACAATGTACTGCTGACCGCCAGTATCTATTACGCTAACCATACACCTACTTTCATCATTATTGTACCTGAAAAGCGCAAATAGTCAAGAACATATGACAGCTAATTCAAGAGCGAGAATCTCGGAGCAAGAGAATAATCGGCAACCAAGAGACAAACAACAATTTTATAATGTTCGGACACAATGAGAACCTGCGTTGCCCTCTTTACTATTCGAACGCAGTGAGAACCCCGCCTAAAAAGGCGGGGCAAGCTTTCCGCCATATCTTTTACTGTTCGAGCGGAAGCGAGAACTATCACGTCAGTGCAAAAAACAACGGTCTCTAGTTCTCGAGATGGCACTGCGCGCGTTCTCTCGAACAATAAAAATGATAGGGCTTGCAACGCCATTTTTCGCACACCACTAAAGGTTAGCGCGGTGCCTTATATAAATACTTTGCATAACGCCAAGCATAATAAAATCAACCACCAGCGCCGTCCCGCCATGCGAAACAAAAGGCAAGGGAATACCTGTAACGGGTGCTAGGCCTAAATTCATACCAATATTTACCGCAATTTGCACACTAATCATAGCGCCAAACCCAATGGCGAGATAGCGCCCGTAGGCATCTTTTGCCACAGAGGCAATGCGATAAATACGCCAGTTCAAAAACGCCAGTGCCAACAGCAAACCCATTGCCCCCACAAAACCAGTCGCCTCCGCCCACCCCGCAAAAATAAAATCAGTATGAGCCACCGGCAAAAAATTTAATTGGCTTTGCGGTCCATTGCCCAAGCCACGTCCCGTTACGCCGCCAGAGCCAACGGCAATTAACGATTGGATTACATTGTAGCCAGCACCATAAGGGTCACGGCCGGGGTTGATAAAAGTATAAATTCGGTTTCGCTGATAATCTTGGAGAAGCGTCCAGCTTAACGGCAAAAGCGCAAGCAAAACAACAACTGCTCCAATTTTCACCTTTCTACTAATGGGCCAAAAGAAAAAAAGAGAGAGAAAAATTGTAACAACAACAATGGTAGTACCAAGATCGGGTTGTTTTGCAACCAAGAAAAGGGGCGCTCCCACAAGCACCATAGCCATAATAAGCCGTTGATACCAACGGCTTACAGTTTGCGCAAAGAAGCTCGATACAAAAAGAATAGTAGCAATTTTTAAGAGCTCCGAGGGCTGAAGTTGGAAAATACCAAAATCGAGCCATCTTGTCGCCCCAAATACTTTTTTTCCCACAAAAAGGACCGCCAAAAGTAGCACTATGCAAAGCACATAAAAAACCCATGAAACATTACGTAAATTACGATAGTCGTAAAAAGAAAATACAAACATCAAGACTAAGCCGATAAAAGCAAACACTCCTTGTTGCCATGCAAAATAAGACTGTTCGGTACCTAATGTTGTACTGTAAATTGTGGCAATACCAACACCAACAAGGAGCACAGGAAGAAGGATTAAAGAGAGATCTAATGACTTAAAGATCGATAACTTCATTGTAAATAAATTACCGCTTCGCCACCGTGAAGTTTAATATGTGCCACCTCTCTACCCGCGCCACCTTTTTTAGTATAGGAAACAGTAGAGTTGGTTTGCAGAGAGAGTTTTTTAATATGCCTCGTCAAATCTACTGCACTGCAAAGAACAACACTCGCCTGGGCACCAGGAAGGAGACCTGCCTTTTTCCTAAGATCTTGTATTGCCCGAGAAATTTCCCTAAAATCGCCTTCTTCCTTGAGCGCCTCGGTGAGGGTGCTGTCGATATAAACCTTGTTACCACCGCCCTCGGCGACAAGCCAGCCTTTTTCGCTCTTTCGACTTACCGCCAAGACATTAAGCTCTTGCAGTAATATTTTTTCCACCGCTGTACTTAGCCTATCTTGGGAGCTAAGCTTATAGCTTAAACGCCCTAAGGGTTGGCGGACTTTTATTTTATTAAACGCACGAATATTGCGCCCAAGTTCAGTTAACGCCCTTACTTTTTCCATTTCCTCGATAAGCGAATGGTCAATTTCCTTTGCCTCCTCCCAATCAAGGAGGTGGACACTTTGAGGATCGTCTTTACCGCGTAGCAGTTGATAAATAATCTCTGCCATAAAGGGCATAAAGGGAGCAATAATAATAGCTGTTTTGCGTAAGACCACAGTTAAACTTTCCCTAAATTCTTTATCTGTTCTTTTGCGACTTAAGCGAAGATACCATTGGGAGATATCGGTAATTAAATCCTCTACTTTGCGCGCTCCGCGCGTAAGATCGTAGGCATCAAGAAAACCTCTTATTTCACCCTCGTACAAGTTGATACGGTTTTTAATCCATTTATCGAGCAACTTCCCCTCTTCGGTTACTTTACCTTCATCGGTTTTAAGAAACTTACACCAGTAAAGAAGCGTATTCCAAAGAGGAAAAACTGTTTTTCTTGCCTCTTGTAAGACGAGGTTGTTAGAAAAGCGATAATCTTCGCCAATTTGCGTTGCCGTGTATAAATAAATTCTTAGGCTATCTGCTCCGATTTTGTCAAAGACTTCACTGGGTTCTGGGTAGTTGCGCAACTTTTTCGAAAGCTTTTGCCCATCCTCTGAAAGAACTAACCCGTTAACGACAACATTATAAAATGAGGGTTCTTCCATAATCGCGCTACTAATAACGTGCATTGTGTAGAACCAGCCCCTTGTTTGATCTATTCCTTCGGCGATAAAATCGGCAGGAAAGTTCTCGTTAAAGACCTCTTTATTTTCAAAAGGATAATGCCACTGCCCATAAGGCATACAGCCAGATTCGAACCAACAGTCAAAAACCTCTGGTATTCTCTTCATAGTCGCACCACATTTGCACACCAAAGCAACATCATCTATTTGTGGACGGTGGGGGTCAAAATTTTTAGGTAGGTTAAGTTGCGCAAAAGAAGAAACTACTTTTTTCTCTCCGCACTTTTTGCATTGCCAAATAGGAATAGGTGCGCCCCAAAAACGTTGGCGGGCAATATTCCAATCTCTTGCTCCCTCGAGCCAATTCCCAAAACGACCTTCTTTTATATACTGCGGGCGCCAGTTTATTTTTGCATTAAGAGCAACGAGCCTTTCCTTTATTTTAGACACCGCCACAAACCACGAACTTGTTGCAATATAAATGAGTGGGTTGTCGCAACGCCAACAAAATGGATAAGTATGGCGCACCACCCCCTCTCTAAAAAGTAGTTCTCGCTTTTTTAAGTCGCTTATAATCACCTTGTTGCCTTCTTTAATATACTGTCCTCGCCCTATGTCGGTAAGCATTTTTCCGTCGTAACCGGCACTAAAAACTAAGGGTAAATGGTATTTTTTCCCTAGCGCCATATCGTCTTCGCCATAAGCAGGAGCAACATGAACAATACCCGTCCCCTCCTCTGTACTAACAAAGTCAGCACTGTAAACACGGTATGCCTTGTCTAAATTATCCAGTTTGTTAAGAGGGTTTTTACTTATTGGATAAAGGGGCTCGTAGTGCGTACCACATAAATCTGCCCCAAGGCAAGACTTGACAGGCTTATTCTTTTCTCCAGTTATTTTCGAAAAAAGTTCTTCGGCAACCCAAATTTGCTCATTGTTTATTTTGTACAAGCCATACTTGATGTCGTCTCGCACAGCGAGGGCTAAGTTTGCTGGCAGTGTCCACGGCGTGGTAGTCCACGCCAAAAGATATTGCCCCTCTTTATTTTTGATTTTGAACTTAACATAAAGCGAAGGGTCCTTAACATTATCTTTATATCCTTGGTTTGTTTCGAAGTTAGATAAAGATGTTCCACAACGCGTGCAATATGGCTGGTTGGTGTACCCTTCGTAAACCAAGCCTTTCTGCCACAGCTCCGCAAAAACCCACCATACACTTTCGATATAGCTTTTTTCTAGCGTGGCGTAGTTATTATCGAAATCGAGCCACCGCCCCACCCTTTTCATTAACCCCGTCCACTCGTCGACATACTTAAACACAGAATCACGAGCATGTTTATTGAATTTGTCTATACCATATTCTTCGATTTGTTTTTTGCCGGCAATGCCAAGATCTTTTTCTATTTGATACTCCACCGGCAAGCCATGGCAATCCCAACCATTGCGCCTTGGTACTAAATAGCCACGCATTGTTTTGTAGCGTACAAATAAATCTTTAATACTCATTGCAAGAATATGGCCATAATGAGGAAGACCATTAGCAAATGGCGGTCCATCGTAAAAAACGAACTTATCTTTGCCCTTTCTGTTTTTAAGAGATTTCGCAAAAATATCTTCTCTTTCCCAAAAGTGAATAATTTCTTTTTCTAACTTCGGTAAGTCGGAAAGAGATTGAGTGTTTCTTATAAGCTGGTTAAGGTCGGACATTTACCCTTTCATCAAGTGCTTTATTTACGAGCGAGTCGGCAATTTTGTTTTGCTCCCTTTTTACGTGATTAAATTGTACGCTCGTGAAATTAGATAATTCATGTTTAATACCGTCAAACAATACCTTGAGCTTTTCGTCCTTAACGCGGTACTCACCCCTAAGCTGTTTTACTACTAGCTCGCTGTCCAGAAACGCTTCTACTGCTTGACCATTTCCTTTTTGTGCTAGTTTTTTCAGCGCAAAAAGTAATGCATTATACTCGGCAATATTATTAGTGGCAGTGCCGATATAGCGAGAGAGTCGCCATATTTCCTCTCCTTGGCTATTGTAGGCAACCGCACCCACCGCCGCAGGACCAGGGTTGCCCCGCGCCCCTCCGTCGGTATAAATCTTAATCGTTTCGCTCATAATATTATCATATATTTTTTAGATGCTTTGTTCAAGCAATGAGCGTTTACCACGAGCCCCTCTGACACCTGTTACTGTTCGAGCAGAGTAAGAACCTGCGTTGCTTCCATTACTGTTCGAGCGGGAGCGAGAACTACCCGTCATACCCCTTACTGTTCGAACGAAGTGAGAACTACTACGTAAGGTGTAGTACTAACGATTGATAGTTCTCGGCGCTTCGCTCCTCGAACGATAAGAGATGACGACCGTGGCAACCGTTACCGTTCGAGCGGGAGCGAGAACTACCGGGTAAGGGGAGTTCCAACGGTTCGGAGTTCTCGGATAGTAATCCTCGAACGATAAGGGTGGCGAACGCGGTACCTGTTACTGTTCGAGCAGAAGCGAGAACTCACACTTCATCTTGTTACTGTTCGAACGCAGTGAGAACCCCGCCTAAAAAGGCGGGGCAAGCTACTGGGTAAGGACTGGCATCGACGGCTCAGAGTTCTCGAGATGGCACTCCGTGCGTTCTCTCGAACGATAAAAACTCACGGTCTGTAGTTCTCGTCGCTCTGCTCCTCGAACGATAAGGGTGGCGAACGCGGTACCTGTTACTGTTCGAGCGGAAGCGAGAACTATCACGTTAGTCCTAGTATCAACGGTTCAGAGTTCTCGAGATGGCGCTACGCGCAATTCTCTCGAACGATAAAAATGACGACCGTGGCACCTGTTACTGTTCGAGCTGGAGCGAGAACTACCCGTCATACCCCTTACTGTTCGAACGAAGTGAGAACTACCCGCCATATCCTTTACTGCTAGAGCCGGAAGCGAGAACTTATACTCCATAAACTAAAAAAGAAAGAAAAAGGGTCCAATATGTTAGTGAACTTTTACATTCCACACCCTCTAAATCTAAATGCAACCGTCAAAGTAATAACATATAATGATTCTTGAAAGGAGATTCAAAATATGAATATACATTTAACGGTTGCACTTAAAAGCAGAGCAGAAACTCTGCTTCAAGAAAATTATAGCATTTCAGAAACAAAAAAGAAACTAATACGTTCAGATTTTGACAACCGTGCATACTTAGGGCTTGCTAATACTAATAGTTTGCTTGCTTTCACGGTAAAGCCCCTCGCCACGAATTACCGCAACGTTATTAACACTTTGATTCTGGGCTGGGCTTAATTTCCACTTTGTAGCATACAGGCACTTCGCCGGCAATATGTAATCGGCAGCTATGCCTACACTTTGCCCCGCAGGAATAAAACTTCGCGCGAAAATTGGCGTAAGCGACACTTCGCTTTGTGGTAAGGGTAGGTAATAAACGTGGTCACTGTTCCCCTCTCGCCACACCCCGGCACTATTAGCTAAACTGTTTAATGTCTTCTTGCCTCCGCTTTGGTCTTCGACTAAAAGATAAACAAAAATATCTCGTGGTAATGGACAGTCGTTTTCTGTGGCTGGGCTTATTTCCTCCAAACGCAAACCAAGGTTGCCACTCCCTTCCACGCTCAATGTGCGCGTTTTTTCCCTTTCCATACTCAAAGAAACATCGTCCTGTGGCGAATAGAGCATCTCGCCTCGGGAAATAATTTCCCCTCCCCCTTCTTTGTGATTTAGGGTAATCTCTCTATTGCCTCCATCCGCCTCATTTTTAAGGGCAAGACCCCACCACACGCCCGCTTGCGCACCATACTGGGCAACAAGAGCATCGAGAAAGCGATTATTCGCATTGTGCTCTGCTAACAATTGCCCGCTTACACCCGCCACCACCACCGTAACAAGCGAAACCAACGACATTACTATTATCATAGCCGAGCCACTTTTCTTTTTATCTACCCTCATTGCCACTCCCGCGTCGCCAAACTTACCCTATATTCAACAGAGGTTGTAAATTTATTTTTCGCCTCCGCCTTTAGCTCTACCGTAAGCAAATTATTGTTAGCAACACTAAATATTGGAGCCTCGCCCCTTTTTGCAAAAAAAACACCATCCGATAACAAATACTCTGGCTCTTCGCCTGTTCCTTGGCGATAAAGACGACCATCTTTTATACCGTAAGTTAGCTTAAGTTCAGCGCATCTTTCGTCCCACAACAAAACTGCGTCGTCGCTTTGCGAGGCGGTAAGGCACCCCGCCCGCATAACTGCACCACTTAGTTCCTGGTTAAGGCCACGAAGCGCGCTATTCACCTCTTTAATATTCTGTGCCCGCCTTATTGTTGTAAGGCCACTAGAAATTATAGCAATAGCACCAATCATTGTGGCGCTAAACAAGACCGATGCCAACATCACCTCAAGCAAAGTGAACCCTTTATGTTTATACTTTATTGCCATTCTGATAACTCGGTAGTTAATGAATACTGTTTATTTTTATCTGTGCGCGGATCAAGCCATTGCACCAATGCCGATATTCTCCAGAGAGTGCCCCCCAGCACCTCCTCGTCTTTTACCTCTTCGATTGTTACCTCTCTACTGTAGGTAACATTATTCAATGTAATACTTTTTTCGAAAGTCGGCGCCACGGCTTGGCGGGGGGTTTTTTCGCAAACAGCAATGGTATGTTCTAGGACATCTTGAGCAACACCAGCCGCCACCAAGGACTCCTCGCTACTCAAAGCGATTTTTAAGGCCTGGCTCGCAACAGCACCAAACGAAGAAACAACCACCGCAAGAACAGAGAGAGCAACCATTACCTCAATAATACCAAAACCACTTTTTTTATTGTGATATTTTTGCATAAACAAAGCCGTTTTTATCTAAAACAATATGGTTTTTCTTGTTAACGCCACTTCGCCCAACAACAAAAGTTATAGGCTCAACCTCTTTTACTTGAGCGTAAATACTGTTTTCTACCTTAAATGAAACAGCACAACTTTTACAACCTATAAAAAACTTGTCTTTAATTTTTTCTTGCAAAACCACCTCACCATCTCCACAGCGATCGGGTGATATTGGTTGCATCTTCTCCCCCACGAGCCTTAACACCTTTTCGTTTGGTGCTACCTCGAAACAGTAGGACAAGGCTTCGCTTTCAGGAGGAGAAGCAAGCGACATATTTTTGCCTTGCTCGAGTATAGACTGAATGTGCGCCGTATAGGCACTTAACTCTCTTTGTCCAGCGACACGACGGTATAGAGGAAAGGCAACAATAAAAAGGAGGCATATTATGGTTAAAACTATAAGTAGCTCAACCAATGTTGCGGCGCGCCTAGTTGCCAAAAACATAAACCCAACCTTCCCCATTTCCGGGTAATTCGATATTGCATTCGCTTGCCAAACAATAGCCACTGGCATACCAATTATCCGACTCTGTAATGGTGGCTGTATAATTGCTACCCTCAAGGCGCGTGGCTACCACAAAGTGGCGTGGTGGAGTTGCGTTATCGGTAGAGGCAACGTAATAATAATCGCCTCCTTCCCCTCTTTTCTTTGGGGGGACTGGCTTGTTCGTTAAGAAGGAGTCGAGAAACGCGCGCCAGGAGGAGCCCGCACCCGCGGAATAAATACAGGGGTAAACATCGCTACAACGACCACTGTTGTCGAAATTAAAAATTCCTTGTTTGTTGTTTGTAATTTCCCAATATGGGTAGTTACGGTATTCGCCATTATATTGTGTAAGAGCTAGTCCAAGAGCATTGACATCGTTAATCCTTTGTGCGTCGCGACTACTGGCTTTGCTGTTACCCAAAATTACCACCAAAACCGTTGAAAGCAAAAGCACTATTGCTATTGCCACGACTAGCTCAATAAGTGTGAATCCTTTTTTTGCCATAAACTAACCTCCTAAAAAAGCGATTTTTAAGTACCAATTAATAATTTGCTCTCCCCAGAAAAAAACAACGACCGTCGAGGGGACAAGAAAAGGACCAAAAGGAAGAGGGTCACGTATCTTTTTACGCCCAAAAGCAATTAACGCCAGGCCAGCTACACTACCTAGGGCAAAGGCAAGAACATACGCTACAATAATATTAGGAAAACCTAAAAATACTCCCATTAAAGCACCAAGGGAAATATCTCCTTCTCCCATCCAACGCCCTTTACTTGCAATAACAAGCGTTGCGGGAATGGCAATGCCAATAAATAAACCAAGTCCTCCGTTTTTTAACAAATCTACCCAAGCAAGATGATCGTGCAACACTACAACGTTATACACCACCACCAAAGCAATTGCTATATAAACAACTTTGTCGTCTACGACCATAAAAATTGCGTCGTAGCCAAGGATTACTATAAATAAAGAAAAAACTACAACCAATAAAAGCGAAGGCCAACTTATGGCATACAGGTTATAAACAAGATAAAAAATAATACCACTTATAATTTCGACAAAGGGATAGATAAAAGACAGAGTTTTGTGGCACTTGCGACAGCGACCACGCAACATAACAAAACTTAATATAGGGACAAGATCGTACCACGCAATTTTCTCGCTACAGCTAGTGCAACGGGAGCGGGAACGAAAAATCGAGGACAAATTATCGACGCGCCAGATAACCGTCGTTAAAAAAGAACCCCAGACCACACCGAGAATAACAATAAGTAAAGTATTAAAATCCATAGTGATTACCAATTTTTTTACAGTTGCGCCACTTGATAAATAGGAAGAAGAATAGCAAAAACAACAAGGGCAACAATTACACCAACCAAAATCAAAAGAACTGGTTCTATTAAACTCGAGAGATACTTAATAATTTGGTTTGCCCGGTTATGGTAGTTTGTTGCAACACTCTCTAGCGCTTCGTCTAGTTTACCAGTCTGCTCCCCCACGAGGACCATTTGCCCCAATAGTGGGGGAAAGATTTTATTGCCCATAATAGGCTTACTCAATGGAATACCTTTTTCGATGTCGTTCATCATTTCATCGGCAGCAACACGGTATAAAACATTGCGCATAGCCCCTTTGGTGACGCGCATTGCCTCGATAATAGGAACACCATGGCGCACAAGCATCGACAGTGTATGGGCAAAACTACTCACGTAGATTGCTTCATAGAGATCTTTTGCCAACGGTACTTTGATTTGCGCATAACTTAAAAGTAACTTGCCAGACTTAGTCTTACTATAGTAGCGCAACGACAAAACAAGAACCAAGAGAAAAACAATAATGAGCCACCAGTAGTTGTTAGCAAAAGTTACTATGGCAATCATTGCCCGCGTTAAAAAAGGTAAGCTAATTTCGTTTTGCTCAAAGACGACAACAAGATTTGGCACCACCGCAATAACCATATAGGTACTAACCGCAAAAATCGCAAAAACAATAAGCAGGGGGTAAAGCACGGCACCAAGGACACCGGCGCGAAATGTGTTATCTGCTTCTAGCTTTTTCCCCAGGTCGTAAAAGGCAAGATCGAGTTTTCCTGTTTGCTCCCCTGCTCGCAAAACGGCAATAAAGTCCGGGGAAAAAACATGAGGAAAATCGCTGAGGGCACGACTTAATTGACGCCCGTTTTGCAAACTTTTTGCGACACTGCCTAAAACACGCTTAAAATACTTATCGCGCGTCTGGCGAAAAACCACATCGATTGCACGAGAAAGAGGGAGACCGGATTCAAGCATAATCGCCAACTGTTTAGCAAAAAACTCCTTTTCGCGCGCCGCAACTTGTTGAGTAATAAATGACATTTTAGCTAATCATTTGTTTGAGGGCTCTTTGATCTCTTGCCCAAGGAAGTGCCTCGTCTAAGTTTACTTCCCCTCTGCTTACTAAATCAGCGAGTACTTTATCGAGGCTAATCATTCCCTCCGCTGCGCTCGTTTCTAAAATAGAATATAGTTGGTGCGCCTTATTTTCTCGAATTAACGATTTCACAGCATTATTAGCCACGAGTATCTCCATTGCCGCTACTCTCCCCCCTCTCGCGCGAGGAAGAAGACGCTGTGATAAGACTGCGGAAAGCGTGTTTGCTAGTTGGGCACGGATCTGTGATTGATGGTGCGCAGGAAAAACGCTTAAAATGCGCTCCGGTGCTTGCGCCGCATCGTTAGTGTGTAAAGTGGTAAAGACAAGGTGCCCTGTTTCCGCGAGAGTCAGTGCTGCTTCGATTGTTTCTAGGTCTCTCATTTCCCCAACCAAAATCACATCGGGATCTTCGCGCAAACTCGATTTCAAGGCACGCCCAAAACTATCTGTATCTACCCCTAGTTCGCGCTGTGAAACAATGCTTTGAGCATGCTTAAAGACATATTCAATGGGATCTTCGATGGTAATAATATTTTCTCTTCTTTTTTGGTTAATGGCATCTATCATACTGGCAAGAGTAGTGCTCTTACCGTGCCCCGTTGGTCCAGTAACAATTACAAAGCCTTGTTTCAAAAGAGTAAAGCGTTCAAGAATAGGAGGAAGACCAAGCTCTGTTAGAGTTGGTATTTTACTTGGTATCAAGCGAAAGGCGCCCGCCAGATTCCCTCTTTCGTAAAAAGCATTGCCTCGATAACGATGATGATCGTAATCAAAAGAGTAATCGATTTCCTTGCGATTCATCAATTTTCTTGCGAGATCGGGGCGCAAAGTACTGCTCACAAGACCCGCCGCCACATCGGCGGTTAAAACCGGTTCATTAGGAATAGCTTGGAGGTGACCATCGATGCGCAAAATCGGCGGTTGGTTTGCGACAATATGCAAGTCGCTTGCGCGAGCGGCAATTGTGGCATCGAGATATTTGCGCATTCTTTCAACTTGTAGCTTTGTCATATTAACCTCATTATACTTTAATTAATCGCCGTGGCGTGAAGGACTTCGTCCACTGTTGTAAGCCCTTGTGTTACCTTTATAAAGCCATCGATGCGCATTGGGTACATCTGCTTTTTAAACGCGTATTCCTTAATTTTGGTGGCCGAGGCGCGAGAGATAATTAACTCTTCCATACCATCGTCGACATCGAGGACTTCGTAGATACCAGTGCGCCCACGGTAACCGGTATTAGCACACGCCTCGCACCCCTTCCCCTTGAAGTATTTTACCTCCATTTTTATTCCCCCCGTCCGCAGGATTGCATCAACTTGCTTGGCAATTTCTACTGGCGGGGTGTAACTCACACGGCACTTCTCGCAAATTTTTCTTACCAAGCGTTGCCCCACAATTGCATTCATCGCCGAGGCGATCAAAAACGGTTCGACCCCCATATTGATAAGACGAGGCATTGCCCCTGCGGCATCGTTGGTGTGCAGGGTAGTAAGGACTAGGTGACCTGTTAGAGAAGCGTGCGTTACAAGATTGGCGGTTTCTTTGTCGCGAATTTCGCCGACCATAATGATATTGGGATCTTGGCGCAAAACCGCGCTTAACCCTTCGGCAAAAGTAAAACCAATATTAGGACGCACTTGAATTTGGTTAATACCACCAATCTCGTATTCAACGGGGTCTTCTAATGTTACAATGTTTTGCGTATCACGACGGAGGTGATTAACGGCGGCATAAAGAGTAGTCGATTTACCCGCTCCCGTTGGACCGGTAACCATTA
>Ga0209311_1000795_pt1 | contig 27181 bp, 27 predicted proteins | sample AD_UKC045_MetaG_FD_184417 | JGI IMG/M metagenome (GOLD analysis project Ga0209311, IMG submission 184417) | Active sludge microbial communities of municipal wastewater-treating anaerobic digesters from USA - AD_UKC045_MetaG (SPAdes) (version 2) | ecosystem: Engineered > Bioreactor > Anaerobic >... | reverse complement strand
GGCGCGGGCTTCAGCGGCTTCTGGACGAAGGCGAAAGACAAGGGCTCGCGCGATGTCGTGGTCGCGGTGGTCGATACCGGACTGCAGATGAACCACCCGGACATCAAGGGCTCGGCCAACCTCGCGCCGGGCTATGACATGGTCTCCGACCCGATGATGGGGAATGACGGCGATGGCCGTGACAACGATCCCAACGATCCGGGCGACAAGTGCGATCCGAACGATGCCAACACGTCCGACACGTTCCACGGCACGCACGTGGCGGGTACGATCGGCGTTGCTTCGACCAACAACCTGACGGGCGTGGCGGGCGGCAACTGGAACGTGACCATCGTTCCGGTGCGGGCGCTGGGACGGTGCGGCGGCAAGCTGTCGGACATCAACGACGCCATCCGCTGGGCGGCTGGCACAGTGCCGGCGCGTGGTGCGGGTGGCCAGGAAATCTGGAACTCCAATCCGGCCGATATCATCAACCTGTCGATCGGCCTGTTCGAACCCTGCCCTGCGTCGATGCAGGCGGCGATCAATGACGCGACGGCGGCTGGCGCCATCGTGGTGGCGGCGGCGGGCAATGCGCGCGTCGACGTGAAGTACTTCGCGCCCGGCGGATGCGACAACGTCATCTCGGTTGCAGCCAACGATGCGCGCGGCGTGCTGACGCCCTACTCCAACTATGGCGCGAAGGTTTCGATCATGGCGCCGGGCGGCGACATGAGCCGCGACGACGACAAGGACGGACGCCCGGACGGCGTGCTCTCGACCAAGTTCTCGAAGAACTGCGTCGACCCGGCCAAGCCGGGCGCGAGCGTGGCGCAGTGCTATTATTCGTACGAGAACGGGACATCGATGGCCGCTCCGCACGTTTCGGCGGCGCTGGCGCTGCTGAAGGCGAAGTATCCGGCGGCGGTGCCGTCGGACCTGCGCGCCAAGCTGCTGACATCGTCCATGCCACGTACGGAAATGCAGTGTTCGGGGAAATGTTCGGCATATCCCGGGGGCACGCCTATCGCCGGTTCGCCGGACATGTGTTTCCGGCCGTGCGGAGGCAAGATGTTGAATCTTGCGAACGCTCCGGCTCAGTAGGCGTTTAGACGGACGGGGGGACTTGCTGTGGGATGCATAGCGCTTTGAAAAGGCGCATAATCTGCATCGTGGGCTGGTCCTGAGGAGAGGGAGAATGGCTGTGGCAGACGTACAGGCCGGGCCGGGAGCGCCGATTGTGAGCGTGCCCGTGCAGGCTGCCCCGACAGGGGAAAGCAAGTTCAAGGGCGCAACGCCGATTGCGGCCGGCGCGCTTGGCATCGTTGCAGCTGTGCTCGCCGCGGTATCGCTGACGGGGCCGGAGACGCCCGCACCCGCTACGCCGATGATCGACGATCCTGCAGTTATCGAAGCGCCTGCTGGCGCGCCTGAGCCGGGCACGAGCCTGCCGGGCGTGCAGTTCGACCAGGCCCCGGGTGGAGCAGCCACGATGGGCATGGAGATCGTGGTCAAGTTCAAGAACGATGGCCCGGTGAAGGACATCATCGACGCGTTCTGGAAAGACCAGAATTCGGCGCGCGCCAAGTTCGATGCGTGGAAAGCAGGCAAGCCTGACTTCGCCAGCCTGAAGCTGGACCGCGTGACCTATTCGAACGAGCTGGTGCTGGTGCACACAGGCGCGAGCGCGGCTGATACGCGCCTGCCGGCCATGCGCGAGATTGCCAAGAAGCTGGCGGGCAACGCCGATGTTTCCTATGCCGAGCCGAACATGACGGCTCACCCCGGAGGTCAATGATGAGACTTGTGATCCTCGCCAGCGTAGCGGCGCTTGCAGCGGCCTGTACGGCAGAGACGCCTGCTGATCCGGCAGCAGTGAACACGCCGGCAGCCGAGGAGCAGACAGCGCAGGTCGCGTCCGCGCCGTCGCAGGAAGGCCAGATCGACTGGACCAAGGCGCAAGCCGATTTTGCGGCGAAGCGTCCGGCCGATGCGCCCGTGCTGCCGCAATCGGTTCAGGACAAACCCTCGCCCGTGCCGATGCTGCTGCCTTCGGGCATCGTGCAGACGGCAAGCGATCGCCCGACGCCGCCGGTCGTGACCAAGGATGGCTACTTCGCCACCTACCACCTGCCCCGCTACGACGCGATCGTGAACGGCTCGATGAAAGCCTACACGGGCACGGGCGGTCCGGCCAAAGGCGACAAGGAAGCAATGAAGTTCACGATGGGCGAAGCAGTCGCCTCTCTGGCTTTCTCGCGTTACGGCGCGGACTATCTGATCGACTTCGAGTGCCGTGAAATCGACGGCCCGCAGGGCTGCATCACCGAGGCGGAAGCCAAGGAATTCGCGGAAAGCCTGTTTGTAGCCCAGACGCGCTAGGCGCGGGGCGAACGCCCTCGCCGCAGGCGGGCGGGCGAAATGTGAGTGGGGAGTGGCGGGATGAAACGGTCTTCCTTGCGTCTGGCTGGCGTGTCGATGCTGGCGGTGATGACGTTGTCTGCCTGCGACGCAGGCAATGTGCTGCTGTGGCCATGGGTGGACATTGCGGCGAAGGAAGAGACGGTTCCGACCGATCCCAACGCACCGCCGCCGCCTCCCCCGCTTGAGGCGGTTGATCCGCTTGATCCGAACGCAGGCGTCGTCCCCGGTGGCGTGCCTAACCCGAACGCCAACACGGGTGCGCCGGAGAACGGGACGCCATTCGAAGACGGCAAGCCCGAGAACCCCGCGATTGATACCGGCGACAGCAAGCCGCCGGTGAGCGCGGAGACGGGCGAGACGCTTCCGCCTCTCCCGGTGCCGACGGAAGTGGCCGAGACGCCGACGACGCCGGAGCAACCGCCGGTCACTACCCCGCCTGTCACGCCGCCCGTAACGCCGCCTGTGACGGAGCCAACGCCGACACCGACGCCTGAGACGCCGACCACCACGCCTCCGGTTACGACGCCCACGCCGACACCGGTTGTGCCGGCGTCCTTCTACTATTTCCGCTCTGGCAATCTCGCGCCGAGCAGCGGCACGGGTACGCTGGAGCCGGCGACGCTGGTTCCGGACATGCTCTTCCCGATCAAGAGCGCGCCGTCCGTCGCACAAACCCAGGTCTATCGCTGGGGCGGCGGCATCAAGGGCGGCGACCAGTGCGACACGCGCAACTTCGTCGCCCCGTGGCGCGACAACTATTGCGAGACGCGCTCAAGCGGTTCGACACCGTGGTGCTCCAAATCCGGCGTGCACCTTGGTCAGGACATCCGCGTCGGCACGCCGGAAGGCTGCAAGGCCGAGCGCGCCACCAAGGCGGCTGACCGTACGCGCTACGAAGTCGTCGCCGTCGAGGATGGCGTGATCTCGAACGTGGGCAGCTATTCTATCTCGCTGCGCTCTGACTCGGGTGGCCGCATCTATCGCTATCTCCACCTCAACATGGCGAAGCTGAAAGTTGCGACCAACCAGACCGTGAAGAAGGGTGACGTGCTCGGCTATGTGTCGAACGATTTCGGCGGCACGCCGACGACACTGCACCTGCACTTCGAGATCCGCCTCAACACGGCGGAGAATGGCTGGCAGTACGCCCCGCCCTACACCTCGCTGCTGGAAGCCTACAAGCGGCGCGAGAACAATCAGGGCGAGCGCGTGGCTGACGACTTCCTCGTGGCCTCGACACCGCGCTGAGTTGGGCGCGTCAATCGCGGAGCATCGCGATGGACATCGACCTTGAGGGCGAATTTTACGCCGATGGAGATGCGTGACCCTGTGGGTCCGCTGCCGCGATAACGGTTTACCAACCTGATTATATGCACGTGCTTGCCGCGCGCCTCCGAACCTGCTTGGAAGCGCTTAGGCAATGAATGCGGAGACTTTCCATGGTGCAACTGGCGCTGGTGCGGCACGGACAGAGCCAGTGGAACCTGGAGGACAGGTTCACCGGCTGGTGGGATGTCGACCTGACGCCGGTGGGCGAGGAAGAAGCCCGCGTATCCGGCATGCTGCTGAAAGACACGGGCGTTGATTTTTCGCGCGCCTACACGTCGGTGCAGCGCCGTGCGATCCGCACGCTCTATCTCGCGCTCGACAAGATGGATCGTCTCTGGCTGCCGGTGACGAAGGACTATCACCTGAACGAGCGCCACTATGGCGGCCTTACCGGGCTCAACAAGAAAGAGACGGCGGCCAAGCACGGCGAAGAGCAGGTGAAGATCTGGCGCCGCTCGTTCGACATTCCGCCGCCGGACATGGTGGCGGGCGGCGAGTTCGACCTGTCGAAGGATCGCCGCTATCAGGGTCTCGACATTCCCAAGACCGAGAGCCTGAAGACGACGCTCGATCGCGTCCTGCCCTACTGGGACAGCGAGATCGCGCCCAAGCTGAAGGCCGGCGAGAACATCGTGATCGCCGCCCACGGCAACTCGCTGCGCGCGATCGTGAAACACCTGTTCAAGGTTCCGGACTCGGAGATCACCGAGGTGGAAATTCCGACCGGCAATCCGCTGCTGATCGATCTCGATGGCGCGCTCAATGTGAAGTCGGCGCGTTATCTCAATGCCGAGCGGGCAAAGCCGCTTCCGAAAATATGACGACAGGCGCTCAACCTCCCGGACATGAGACCGGACGCGAGGATGAGCGCTTCATGGCGCGTGCGCTGGAGATTGCGCGCACGCATCTCGGCAAGACATCGCCCAATCCCTCCGTCGGCTGCGTGATCGTGGCCGACGGCGAGATCGTGAGCGAGGGCGTGACGGGCGTCGGCGGCAGACCGCATGCCGAAGAAACGGCGCTGAAAGCCGCAGGCGACAAGGCAGATGGAGCCACCGCCTATGTGACGCTGGAGCCGTGCAGCGCACGCTCGAACGGCGCGTTGTCGTGTTCGCAGCTGCTGGTGCAGGCGGGGATTACGCGGGTGGTGGTGGCGTGCGAGGACCCACACCCGTTGGGCGCGCACGGCGTCTCACGTCTTGGCGCCGCTGGTGTCGAAGTGATGCTGGGGGTTGGGCGCACGCAGGCTGAAGCGCTTAATGCCGGCTTCTTCAAGATGATCGCAACGGGCCGTCCGTGGCTTGCCATTGATAGCGATGCTGCGAGCTATGATGCCGAGTTCGATATGAAGCGCGACGAGACCTACGAAGCTGCGCTTGAGCGTCTGGCGAAGGCCGGCTTCACGCGCATCCATGTCCGCCCCGGCACTCCCCTCGCCGCGCAGCTGAGCGCACGCGGATTGGTGGATGAGGACGTCGCCGCAAACCCCAAATGAAAAACGGGCCGACCGTGAGGCCGACCCGTTTCGAAGTTTGTTGCGTGAGACGTCGCTCCGTCGAGCGGCGTCTGCGGCGCTTACAGAGGTTGGATCTGCGTCGCGGCCATTTTGCCCGAACGCTTATCTTTCTCGAGCTCGAAGCTCACGCGCTGACCTTCGTTGAGGCCAGCGAGGCCTGCGCGCTGAACGGCCGAGATGTGAACGAACACATCTGCGCCGCCGGACTCAGGCTGGATGAAGCCGAAGCCCTTTTGCTCGTTGAACCACTTTACGGTGCCGGTAGCCATGTAGATCTAGTCTTTCGATAGGCGTCTCACGAGACCGGGGGGACCCGTGAAACATAAAAGGCGCATGCAGCCGCGCCCGGGAGCCGTCAAACCAGAATGTTCGGAAGGCCAGATCCGGAGCTCGATCTCTTGGGGTCCCTTGAGGGGTAACCCAGTAGGCGAGCAAGGAGAGCAACCGAACCTGTTCAAAATTCGACCCGGCACCTATTGCATACCAGCCACACCTTGAAAAGCGGGCCACCGGCGCGTGACATAGAGTTTAGACGGGCCCGGAGCCGCGATCGGGAACGTGCAGGTCTTACCGCGGCGCACAAGTTTGCTTAACTGAGCACGATGCACACGCCCGTATTTCTCGATCATCGTTCGATCATTTCGGTTAGCGGCGCTGACGCCGCGAACTACATGAACAACATCGTGACGGTGTCCACGCTGGACATGGAACCCGGCGCCTTCCGCTATGGCGCACTGCTGACTCCGCAGGGAAAAATCATCGCCGACATGCTGGTCGCACGTGACGGGGACGCGCTGCTGCTCGACTGCGCGAGCTCTGCTGCACCTGCTCTCATCAAGCGCCTGACGCTGATGAAACTCCGCGCCGCAGTCACCATCGCTGAGCGGCCGGACCTGGGCGTTACCGCATTTGAGGGATCACCCGACCCGCGCAGCGCGGACGCACCGCGGCGCCTCATAGTTAAGCGTCAGGCACCGGCCGATACGTCGGCCTACCACGCAGCGCGCATCGCGGCGGGTCTGCCCGAGCAGGATTTCGACTTCGGCGCGGACGAGGTTTTCCCCGCCGACATCAACATGGATCTCGATGCCGGGGTTGATTTCCGGAAGGGCTGCTTTGTTGGACAGGAAGTCGTCTCGCGCATGAAACGGCGCGGCACGGCGCGCAGGCGGACGCTGAAAGTCAGCGTTGCGGGCGACGTTGCCGTCCCTGCTCCCATCCTCGCCAACGGCTTCGAAATCGGAATGCTGACGTCGATTTCCGGCGGCGTCGGGCTCGCGCGTGTGCGCATCGACCGGCTGGCCGAAGCACAAGCAAAGGGCGAGACGATCACGGCGGGCGATGCAGCCGTGACATTCGACAACCCGCCCTGGCTTGCCGGCGAACTCGCGGCAATGGCCGAGGCGAAAGAAGCGAAGACATGAAAAAGCTGGACGACATTCCCTGCGGCTGGGCGCCTCTCAACGACGAACTTTATCGGCGCTATCACGACGAGGAATGGGGCGTGCCCGAGCGCGACAGCCGCGCGCTGTGGGAGAAGTTCCAGCTCGACGGCCACCAGGCGGGCCTGTCGTGGATCACCATTCTGCGCAAGCGCGAGACCATGCGCGAGGAGTTCGACGGCTTCGAACCGGAGAAGATCGCGCGCTGGACACAGAAGCGCATCGACAAGGCGATGAAGAACCCGGGCATCATCCGCTCGCCAATCAAGATCGCCGCGACGATCAAGAACGCGCAGATCTATCTCGACATGGCGGACAAGGGCGAGGACTTCGCCGACTACGCCTGGAGCTTTGTCGACAACAAGCCGGTGGTGAACCAGCTTGAGCACTGGAGACATGTTCAGGCCAAGACGCCGCTGTCGGAAGTCATCGCCAAGGACATGAAGAAGCGCGGCTTCAAGTTCTGCGGGCCGGTGATCGTCTATGCGTGCATGCAGGCGATGGGCATGGTCAACGACCATGAAATCCGCTGTCCACGTCACAAGGAAATCCAGAAACAGGAAAAAGCGCGCAAGCGCGCGTAGCGCTGAAACCGGTCAGTAGGACGGGTTCAGCTTTGGCTGCGTGAAATGCGCCTTCACGGCCTTGCGATGCCCCGAATACTGCATGCGCCAGAATAGCTGATAGGCGAGCGCCACGAAGAAAGCCGGCACACGCCCGGCAATCGCCACCACGCCGATGATCGCCAGCAGGACACCCCAGGCCAGCAGCCACACCGCCCAGCCGAACACGCCATGGTCGCGCCGCCAGTATGGGAAACGAACATGCGCGCGCAGCAGTCCATAGCGTTTGGGATCAGTCAGCAGATACTGGGACAACGCACTTTCATCATTCGCGTTTAACTGCAGGGCAACGCCCAGCAGATCGCGCGCCTTCTCCAGCTTGCCGCGCAGCAACGCCACCTGCCCCGCTGTTGCGAGAACATAGCGATCGTCCGGCGACAGGCGCAGCGCTTCATCGGCGAATGGTTCGGCCGCCTTGCTGCCCCTGGTCTCCAGCAGCACCAGCGCCTTCTGCGCAGCCAGCACGCCATACCAGGGCGCAACCTCCCGCCCCTTCTCGATGATTTCGAGGGCGTCGCGATATTTCTTCAAGTCGAACAGAACGACCGCGAGAAAGTGGTAGCTGACCGGATCATCCGGATCGAGACGCACGGCCTCTTCCGAATGCTTGCGCGCTTCCTTGCGGCGACGGCGCTGGCGCAGCAACTCCGACTTGATCCGGTGCGACTGTGGCAGGTTCGGTGCGATCGACAGCAGCGTCGCCGCCACCGCATCGCCCGCCGCGAACTCGCCGCGATTGATATGGCACTGGCTGATGCCGATCAGCGCATCGATATGCTCGGGGTTGATCGTCAGGGCCGCGCCGAATTCCCGCATTGCCCCGGCGACATTGCCGGCCCGGAACAGCGCCCAGCCATTGGTCGATAGCTGATCCGCCTGCCCGGCGCCCATGCCTGAAGCCTCATCCCCGACAAGCTGTATGACAAAGCGCAGTATGTCCTGCAGCATCAAGGGTCAACGCGGGCAACGCACACGACAAACTATTACTTCGGCTCGCGGGCCGCCGGTGCTAACTTCGGCGTCAGGGTCTATTTCGGGGACAACATGACAGATTTTGCTTCCATCATGCGCCGCGTGATCACGGGCGACGACGCCAACGGCGACAGCGTCGTGATCCTTGACGGCCCACCCTCGGCCACCAATGGCGAGCCCAATCTCGGCGGACTGTTCGACATCTGGCATGACGTTGCCAGCGGCCCGCTCGACCCGAAGATCCATACCGACCTCGGCCCGGAGCGCTGCGTGCTCTCCCCCGCGGACGGCAAGGTGAAGGTGCGCTGGTTCGTTATCAATCCGCCGCCGCCGGGCGTACCGCGCGAGGCTCTCAACGCCGCCGCGCGCCAACGCTTCGCTTCCTTCGATGCGGAAGATCACCTGACCGACCAGTCCAAGCATCCGGCGATGCACAAGACATCGTCGATCGACGTCATTTGTCTTTTGCAGGGCGAAGTGGACCTGATCCTCGACAACTCCCGCACACGCATCAAGCCCGGCCAGATTGTCATTCAGCGTGGAACCAGCCATGGCTGGGAAGCGCATGGCGGCCCAGCCCTGCTTCTCGCTGTTTTGATCGACCGGGCGCTGGTGGGCGGCGCCCACTAATACCTGTCTCGTGCGTTAGAGTGACCAGAGGAGTACTGACATGAAGCGCCTCATCCTTGCCCTGCCGGTTCTGGCGATCGGCCTGGCCGCCACCGCATGCAGCTCCGGCGGTCGTCCCGAGAATGAGTTGACCGACCTGCAGGTCTGCCTCGCGCACAATGAGAACGACCCTGCTCAGCGTGACCGTTGCCGCGTCGACGCTTCAGTTCGCAGCGACACTGTCCCCGACGCTTCCGCCCGCCAGCTGCCGCTGCGCACGGGCCAGGTCGGCGACTAGTTCAGCTTCGCGTCCGCGCGCGCGAGCACCAGACCGCCCTGGTGGTGGATGAGCACAAGCGGCAAGCTGGTTGTGTTGGTGAGATGGAAATCAGCCAGCACGTCGTCGATTGTCTTTTCTGCTGCAAACGCATTGCCGAGATGTTCGCCCCAGGCGAAGACCGGGCAGTCGATTTGCGAGACATCGCGCACGGGCGCCTCTGACGGATCGACCGGCTTGAGTGCGCCCTTCAGATAGTAGGCGAAGCCGAACGCGAACGGCGTGAACGTCGCCGCACGAACTTCACCGGCGGGGCAAACATTCGCCGCCTGCAGCACGAGCTGCGAGCCCACCCAGTCGCCGCGAGTCCTGATGGATTCGCGGGCCGTAGGAATGCCCTGCAGGATCGGGAAGACGAGCATCAACGCGCCAAGAACGCTCAGCCCCTGACGCACGATACCCTGACGACCCGCGCGCGCGCCCTCTCTCGCGACAAGATGGCTGCGGATCAGGAATACGCACAGGACCAGCAAGGCCGGGAAGCCAATCAGCAGGTAACGCTGCAGGAAGATCGGCATCTTGAATGAGACCGCCACCGGGATCGCAAATAGCAGGAATGCCGAGATCGCAATCGCCAGCGCGAAGGGCCTGCTGTGGCGCGGGATCAGCGACAGGCCGACGAAGGCGCCCGCGACGATGACGCCAGCCATCGGGCCGATCATGTAGTTCTTCAGTTCCCAGATCGTGTTGAAGACCCATGTCCTGTGGAACTCGATCCACGAGGTTGTGCCCGTGAAGAGCGGGAATGCGATGGCAAGCCAAGCCACAAGCGCCACCGACGTCGCAATGCCAGCCACGAAACCCCAGATCACCACATCACGCCGACGCAACAGGAAAGCGCCGACGACAATCATCGCAGCCGCAAGCGAGCCTATGAAGATCGCGCCGAACACGTGCAGCCATGCCGCCAGCACACCGATGATCGCCACCAATATCAGGTCGCTTCTGCTCGCCTGCCCGCCAGCCATCATCCGGCCAGCCTCAAAGGCGGGTACGGCACACACGGCCATGACGAGACCATAGACGCGCCCCTCCGGCGCGTAGAGCAGCAGCGGCGCAGTCACCAGCAGAAGCGCGACCGACGACAGCGCGGTGGCCAGCAGATCATGCCGCCACCCGCGCGCGAGAATCAAAGCCAGAAATGCGCCGATAGCCGTGTAGTTCAGAACGAGGAAAGCAGTGCGATCCGCCAGACCGATCGCCTGAACGAAATAGACCAGCGAGAAATAGATCGGCCCGTTCGTATCCGGCAGGATGCGCGTTGCGAAAGCGTCGCCGAACGGGATCGTCGGATCGCCCGCCCACAGCGAGAACAGCTCGTCATACCACATCCCCATGCCGGGAATGACCTGCATCTGGAAAGCCGTGAACACACCAAGCGCGGCGATGAACAGCGCGCCGCTCCAGGCCAGCGGGTTCGCCTCAAGCCAGATATGCCAGCCGCGCACGATGGCGAGCGGGCGATTGCGAACGTTGAGTGTCGACGCGTCGGCCATGCGCCTACTTCTTCCAGGTGTAGAGTGAGCTGGCGGCATAGTTCCAGACAGCGCCGACGAGGATGCCGGCAATGCCGGAGAGCCACCACGCATAGTGCTCGCTGAACAGGTATCCGGCGATGCCGACGTTTGCGACGGCGCCGATCGAGCACACGGCATAGAAGCTCAACAGGCCGGTGAGCATGCCCCAGCCTTTCCGACGCTTGTCGCGGTAGGTCAGGAAGTTGTTGACGAAGAAGTTGAACGTCATGGCCACCGCCGCGGCGACGCCTTGCGAGACGGCGAAGCCCTGGTGCGCGAGTTCGAACATCGCGGCCAGAACCGACATGTGCACGACAACGCCTGCTCCGCCGACCGCCATGAACATCAGGAAGCGAATGGGAACAAAGCGGCCGATCAGCTTGTCGGCCACCAGCATCAGGTATTCCCACGTGACGGCGCTATCGAGCTTGCTGTCGCCGTGCTGGCGATTGCGGAAGGTGTACGGCACCTCGGCGATCTTCAGTGGCGGCTTGGCGGATGCGACGATGTCGAGAAGGATCTTGTAGCCCTGCCCCGACAGATTGCGCACGGCGCTGTCGAATGCCTTGCGGCGGATCAGGAAGAAGCCGCTCATCGGGTCGGTCAGGTCAGCCTTGACGACGAGGCGGGAAATGTCAGTTGCGATACGCGAAATCGTCTGGCGCTTAGCATCCCACTCGCCAACGCCGCCGCCATTCACATAGCGCGAGCCGATGACGAGATCGACATTCTGCTGCTTCATGCGGGCGATCATGTCGGGGATCACGCGCTCATCGTGCTGCATGTCTGCATCGATCACGGCGACCATCGGCGCGGTGGTCGAGAGAATGCCTTCGACGACGGCCGTGGCGAGGCCGCGACGGCCTACGCGGCGGATGATGCGCACACGTGGATCGCGGCGCGATTCCGCCGAGACGACATCGAATGTGCCGTCCGTTGAATCGTCATCGACGAAGATCAGCTCCCACGTCCTGCCCTTGAGCGCGTCTGCGATCAGGTTTTTCAGCGCGATAACGTTGTCGCGCTCGTTGAATGTCGGCGCCACGATCGCGATCTCGGGCGGCAGGAAATACAGGTCTTCGCGCGTGTCGTTTGCGACAAAGTCCGCCTTGAACATTTCAAGCTGCACAAGAACCCCCGTTGAATTAACGGGTTACGCTGCAAGCCATGAGCCATCTAAAGCTGCCCGTGCGAGGCGGCGACCGAAAAGCCGTTTTCAAACAAGCTTCAATGGTCAATGCCCGGTGGCGATCCACGTCAGATACACGGCGAACATCGCGGAAATAACCATGGCGAGCGCTGCAATGCGGAAGAACCAGCGCGCAAACGCTGGCGACTGGAAGCGGCGGGCCAGCGCATCGGAGCCGGCGGCGTAAACCATCAGGCCGAACATCTCGCACACGGTTACCGTCGCCATGCTGATCAGCACTTGCGGGATCATGTCATGGTCGGGGTTGAAATAGGTCGGCAGCAGGCCGCCGAAATAGACCAGCGCGTTAGGGTTAGCGAGCTGCAGCCCGACGCCGTTTACGAACAGCTTGCGGCGTGGCGGCGGCTCGCGGCGCAACAGGTCGACAGGCGCCCCGAACGCCGTGCGCCAGGCAAGCCAGATGATGAAGGCGATGCCGGCAAGCTTGAAAAACATGAACGCGTCCGGGAACGCCTTGGCCAACACCGCGACCCCGGAAGCCGCCAGCGCAATCCAGATCAGATTGGCGACGCAAATCCCGATCGCGGGAATGATCGAGGCCCAGAAACCGTAACGGATCGATGCAGTCGTAACGAGCATGACGGCCGGCCCGGGCGTTAGCCCGCCAGCCAGGAACAAGAGCGTGAAATTGATCCAGACCCAGAATTCCATGGCCCCCGCACCTTTCTGAGCGCGGGTATAGGCCCATTCGCGCGGTGTTGAAGATTGGTGTGCGCGCCGACAGTTGCCGCTGCCGCTTGCTGGGGTATCAACAGGCGGATTGCCGGAGAATCGACCATGTTTGCTCGTCTTGCCCCTGTCGCCGCCTCTATTGCGGTCTGCGCCGCCGCGCTGATTTCCGCCTGCAGCGGCCCGGCCACCGCTCCCCAGACGACCGACGCCAAGCTGGCTGGCCCTTCCCCCGAAGCGCCGCAAACCGTCCGCAACAACGTGCCGCCTCCCCCAGCAGATCCGCTGGCCGTCGGCTCGCAGGAAGCCAGGGACGATCTCTACTGCTCGTCGCTCATCTATATCGAGAACCCCGACGTGTCGGATGCGCTGGCCCCGGTGGAAGAAGCCATCCTGCGCAAGGCGCAGACGCTCGGCTTCCTGATCGGCGAAGCTGGCATCAACAAGCTGGTGGACGAGAAGGCCGCGCACGCGACGCACGCACGCATCATTGCCGACGCGTATAACGAACAGGTCGCCAAGGACGTGAAGGCCAAGAAAGTCCGTATCTCGCTGGACGAGTGCAACAAGCGCGCAACTGCGCTACCAATGCCCGAATAAGCGGTCACGCTACCGGGGGCGCCGAATATGAAACTCAGACGCACGCAGATGATCGGCGCCGTCGCCATCGTCGTGTTCGGCGGCGGCATGGCCTGGCGCATGACGCAGCCGAGCGAGCGCGAGATCATGGAAAAGCGCCTCGCCAGCCTGCCGCGCATCGAGCTTCCCGCGCCCGAGTTTCCGATGCCCGACCTGTCGTCGACCAACGTCACGGTGACAGCGCCAACGACAGTGCTCGACACAAATGTTTCGCCGCCGCCGCCGGCCGCGCCAGAAAAAGACTACACCGTGCTCGGCTCGCAGGACGCACGCGACGACCTCTATTGCGGCGGCGTGGTCAGCGCGGAGTTCGACGCCAAGATCAAGACGGACCACCCGGACAAGGTCGCCCCGCTGATCGAAATGCAGAAGAAGCTCGAGAGCGCGGGCATCAAGAAACTGCGCGCCGAAGGCGTCAGTAAGGGTGAGGACTGGGCGTTCTTCACCCTCGCCTTCGTCGACAAAGCCAAAGCTGACTATGCAGCGGTCGCGCTCCGCATTCCGGTCGCCACCTGCGTTACGCGCGCCGCGCCCTTGCCGGCCAGCGAGCTGCCGTAATCGCCGCTAGCGCCGCAATTCCGGCGGGCGCGGATCGCACACCAGCAGCGCGGGGGTCACATTGGCGGCCTTCCAGAACGTATCCGGCTCGGACGCAAAGCGCGCGCAGCGTTCGATGATCGGCTTTGTAATCTCCGAGTCCGCCAGCGCATCCGTTCCCTGGCTCAGCGCGCTCTCGTAACCATGTGCATACAGCGCATCGACCAGCAGCAGATCGCCATTCGCCGACAGCAGCTTCGCCGACAACGTCTCGCCCGCGTTCAACGCCGCCATCAATTCCGGCAACGGTTCGTCCCGCAGATTGCGCGACACGAAGAACGTCACCGACTCCGGCGGCTTTACCCGGCCATTCACCGGCTCCTTCTTCACCGGCATTGCACCAGCTTCCGCTTCATACAGAAGCCCCGCCTTGCCCCTGATCTCCAGCTTCGCTTCATCCAGCGGCGTCGTCATCGTGATGTAGGGCGAGATGAACTGCAGCCCGTAAGCCTCCGGCGTTGCTCCGCCCGGCGTGCGGTATTCAATCGCGAGCGTCGCGCGTTTCGCCTTCGACCCGTTGAACGTGTCCGGCAGCTCGTCGATCGTCAGCGGACGCCCCGCCGGCCCGCCAGCTCCCCGCGTGCCATAAGCGCTGAGCGTGAGCGCCGCGCCATAATCCGCGCCGCCTTCCTTCACCACATCCTTCGTCTCGGCAAACCACGCGGCGGAGCCGGACACACCGGAAGCCTGCCCCGCGCCCTGCCCGTAATCTGTCGTCGGATCACACGCCGGCGAGCGCAGGCAATGCTGACGCATGAAGGCTTGCGCAAGCACCGGGTTCTCGGCTTTCTCGACAACTTTCACGGAGTCTGAAATCGCCGGCATCTCCGGCTCGCAAGCCGCCAGAGCCGAAGCAGCGAGGGCAAACACAGCAAGACCGATCAGAGTGCGCATGGCGTAACCCTACACCACAACCTTCCGCGCGTCGTAGCTGTAAATCCAGTCCTGCCGCGACCGGATGAAGGCCGGGAACAGCAGGTCCGCCACCTTCATCGGCCCATAGGTCGCCGCCTGTGTCCACGCATTCGAGCGATGGAACACGCCCATGTTCGAGCGCGCACTGTTCAACACGCGCGACGTCCGGGGTTTGCGCAGTTTTTCGTATTTCAGCAGCGAACCGGGCGATACGCCCTCCGCCTGCAGACACTTCGCCAGCACGATCGCGTCTTCAATCGCCATCGCCGCGCCCTGCGCCTGGAAGGGCGGCATGGCGTGGCACGCATCGCCCAGCAAGGTCACGCGATCGTCCGACCAGCGCGGCAGCGGATCACGATCGAACAGCGCCCACACATGTGCGCCATCAGCCGCCGCAATGATATCCGGGATCGGCGGCGCCCATCCGCCGAACTCCGCCGCCAGCTCGGTCAGGTCGCCCGGCTGCGTCCAGCTCTCCTCGCGCCAGCGCTTCGTCTCGACCACGCCGACAAAATTGATCAGCTCGCCGCGCCGCACGCGATACGTCACCGCATGCTTGCCCGGCCCCGCCCACACGATCGCCGAATGCGGAAGATCCGGCGCAACATCGGCCGGCACAGTCAGCCGCCACGCCACTGCGCCAGTGTAGCGCGCCTGATCCTCGCCCAGCATCTGCTTGCGTACGGTCGAGCGAGATCCGTCCGCACCGACAAGCAGATCGGCGGAAACAATCGTCCCGTTGTCGAGCCCAACGCGCAGGCCCGTATCCTCGCGCACGTAAGCCGACACGCGCGCATTCAACCGCAGTTGCACGCGCGCAAATTCCGCCGCGCGTTTGAGAATTTCGATCAGGTCTGCGCGATGCACATGGATGTAGGGCGCCTCGTAACGCTTGCGCGCATCCTTCGCGATCGGAATGGAGAACACCTTCTCCCCTGTCTTGCCGATACGCATCTCGAGCATCAGGGGCTGTGAGGCAACCGCGAGCACAGCCTCAAGCACGCCCAGCCCGGCAAGACCCTTCACCGCGTTGGGCGAAAGCTGGATGCCAGCGCCCACCTCGGTCAACGCGGGCGCGCGTTCAATGACCTCGACCTCGAACCCCACCTTGGTGAGTGCGATGGCGGCGCAAAGCCCCCCGATCCCTGCTCCGGCGACGACAACTTTCATGCAACGCGAAATAGACCTCAAGCCGCCCGGCGTCACGCGCCAACTGAATGCTTGTTCCCCTGCGATCCCGCGCCGGAGTGTCGCCATGCGTGGGTGACAAAGTGTGCCTGAGTGACAAAATATGACAAAGCGGCGGACCCATCGGGTCCGCCGTTTCGCCAGAACAGCCTCAGTAGAACAGGCTCAGGCCTTGAAGAACGCCAGCAGGTCGGCGTTGATGATATCGGAATGAGTTGTCGCCATCCCGTGCGGCAGGCCCTTGTAGACTTTCAGCTCGCCTTTTTTCAGCAGCTTGATGCCGATCAGGGCCGAGTCGGCGATGGGAACAATCTGGTCGTCGTCGCCGTGCATCAGCAGCACCGGCACATCGATGGCTTTCAGATCGTCCGTGAAGTCCGTCTCGGAAAATGCCTTGATGCAATCATAGTGCGCCTTGGCGCCGCCCTGCATGCCTTGCCGCCACCAGTTGTCGATAACGCCCTCGCTGGGTTTCGCGCCTTCGCGATTGTAGCCGTAGAAAGGACCCGTCGGGATATCGCGATAGAACTGCGCGCGATTGGCGACGAGCGCGGCGCGGAAGCCGTCGAACACCTCGATCGGCAGGCCGCCGGGATTCTTGTCGGACTTGACCATGATCGGCGGCACCGCCCCGATCAGCACGGCCTTGGCGACCCGGCCCGGCTTGGCGCGGGCGACGTAGTGCGCAACCTCGCCTCCCCCGGTCGAGTGACCGACGTGGATCGCGTTCTTGAGATCCAGCTTCTCGGCAAGCTCAGCAACGTCGGCGGCGTAGGTATCCATCTCGTTGCCCGTGTCGGTCTGGCTTGAGCGGCCATGCCCGCGGCGATCATGGGCGATCACGCGATAGCCAAGACCGAGGAAGTGCAGCAGCTGATTGTCCCAGTCGTCTGCGCTCAACGGCCAGCCATGGTGGAACACGACCGGCTGGGCGGTCTTCGGACCCCAGTCCTTGTAAAAGATTTCCGTGCCGTCGCGGGTGGTGATCGTGCTCATATCCTGGCTCCTGGCTGCATCTCTGTGCGACTTGATCGCCGCTGATGTAGACGGGATAGGCCATGCCGCGCATGCTTGGACGTGTCACAACCGACAATCATGGGGCCAAAACTGACAAAGGCGCAGAAGACCCGGCTGGCCGCGGAAATCGGGCTGCTGATCTATCCCGATTGCCAGCTCGCGGCGGTGTACGGGCTGACGGACCTCTTCCGCATAGCAGGCGACATGGGAGAGACCGCTGGCGGCGCGTCGGCGCCGCGCATCCGGGTGACGCACTGGAAGCCATCAGGCGCTTCGGCGGAGTGCGTATGGGATAGCCATCCCGAAGCAGGCGCCCCCGCGCCGGGCCACCTTATCGCACCCCCCAGCCTCATCATGCCGGACCGGATGCAGCCCGGTGGAAACTTCGCAGGCTGGGTTCGCAAGCGCCACGACGCGGGCGCCGTGGTCTGTTCGGTCTGCGCAGGCGCCTTTCTTCTCGGCGAGGCCGGCCTGCTCGAAGGTCGCGAAGCAACCACGCACTGGGCCTTCGCCGATGCGCTTGGCCAGAAGTATCCCGCCGCGAAGGTGGATACCGATCGCATGATCATCGACGGCGGCGATATCATCACCGCCGGCGGCATCCTGGCGTGGGCGGATCTGGGCCTGACCCTGGTGGAGCGCATGCTGGGGCCGAGCATCATGCTGGCCACCGCGCGCTTCCTGCTGACCGATCCGCCCCGGCGCGAGCAAAGACCGTACAGCCATTTCACGCCCCGCCATGACCATGGCGACGCGGCGATCCTCAAGGTGCAGCACTGGTTGCAATCGACGGGCGCCAGGGAGCACGACGTTCAGGCGCTGGCGCAGCGGGCGGGACTGGAGGAGCGGACTTTCCTGCGCCGCTTCCAGAAGGCGACCGGCTTCCGGCCGACCGAGTACGCCCAGCAGATCCGCGTGCTGAAGGCCCGCGAGGCGCTGGAGCTGACGCGCCGGCCTGTTGAACAGATTGCCTGGGAAGTCGGCTATGGCGACGTATCCGCCTTCCGCAAGCTGTTCCACCGCTTCACGGGGCTCGCGCCCGCCGACTATCGCAAGCGCTTCGGCGTGGCGGGCTAACGCGATGACGACAAGCAAAACCCAAACGGCCGCGCCCCGCCGGATGGCGAGGCGCTGACCGTCTGTATTGACTGGGTACCTTGGAGCGGGCGAGGCGATTCGAACGCCCGACCCCGACCTTGGCAATACCCGATCCGTTAGGTTGTCTAAAGTCGGAAGCGTGTCGATGAATTCGACAATTCGCTTTGTAGCAAAAGCGCTTGATGAGTTTTTGTGTGCAGATGAGTTCTTTTGTTTTTCTAATCGGTTTTGGTCGGTGCAGCCCCATTGTGTGCCCCAATTCCACCCAGCTAGACCTGCGACTTGAACGCGTTCTGCTGTCGGTTTCGGCAGGGCGCCTAGCCAAGCTGGTGTGCCCCAATGCTCACGGACGCAAAACTGAAATCCCTCTATTCGTCGCCACCGGCGGAGCGAATTGAACTGAACGACGGGACGATCTCCGGGCTCCTGCTTCGCGTGGGCCCACGCGGCCGGCCGACCTGGACGCTCCGCTACACCGTGAAGGGACGCGGCGGCGTCACCGAACGCGGCAAGAAGCTAGCCGGCCGCAAGTTCTATCGGATCACGCTCGGCGAATATCCGGCCATCTCCCTGCTCAAGGCGCGAGCCCAGGCCGCCACCATGCTGGCCGACGCCGACAACGGCATCAATCCGATCGAACGGCTCGAGAGCGCCGCGACCGTGCGGCGTGGGACCATCGCCGAACTGTCCGAATCTTTCCTCGAACACCATTGCCGCGGCCGCCTTCAGAGCGCCGGCAAGGCCGAATGGATCATGCGGGACTACGTGAACCCGCGGTTCGGCGACTATGCCCCGAAGCAGGTAACGCGCCGGGATGTCATCGCCCTGCTCGATGACCTCAAGAAGCGCGCGACGCCAACCGCGACGATGGACACCCGGAAATGGCTTTCGGTCTTCTTCAACTGGGCTCTGGAACGGGAACATGTCGACTTCAACCCGGTCAGCGGCGTTCGCTCACCGGTCAAATCGAAGCCGCGGGAGCGCGTTCTCAGCCTCGATGAAGCCCGCGCCGCCTGGAAGGCGGCCCAGACGGAGCCCTACCCGTCCGGCTCGCTCATCTGCTTACTGATGCTTACGGGCGCCCGGTTACGGGAGATCGGCAACGCGCAGGTGGGCTGGCTGGATCGCGCCAATGCGTGTCTCGATATCCCTGGCGAGGCCTACAAGACCGGCGATCCCACCATCATCCCCTTGATCCCCGAAGCGATGGAGATTGTCGAACGCATCCCGAAACCGCCGCGAGGGCCGTATCTGATCACCTCGAATGGCGGAAAAAGACCGGTCTGGACGGCGACGCCAGCGGCGCTCGCGCGGATCCGTGAAGGGGCCGAGGCTCGTCTCGGCCGCAAGATCGACCGTTGGACGATCCATGACCTCCGTCGCACTGCTGCCACCCACATGGCGCGTCTGGGCGTCGACGAGATCGTGGTTGAGCGTGTGCTTGGGCACCGGATCGGCGGCGTCAAAGGCGTCTACAACCGCTACCGCTACATCGAGGAAAAGCGCGCTGCGCTGCAACTCTGGGCGTCCGAACTTCTCGCGGAGCCGAGTGCCGCGAAAACCCGTGGAACTAGAAAAGCCCGAGCTGACGCTCATCCGCAGCCGGAGCTCGTTTCCGCTGAACAGGCTTAACAACCGGCTCGGGCGCCATGATGATGGGAGGAGCCTTGACCTGCGGCTTCGCGACGATCTGCGGCTTTGCTGGCGGAGCGACCGTCGCCTGCGGCGGCGGCAGGTGGTACGGTCGACGTTTCGCGACCCACACACGCACGTCTTCGGCGCGGAACAGGTTGACCTTGCCGCCGGGTTTCACAGCCGCTGGAAATGCCTTCGCCGGATCGCGACGGATGTCCCACAACGCGCGCCGCTTCAGCTTGAGGTAGGAGCAGACCATCGCGGTGGTCCACCATTCATCGTCCAGCGGACGGATTGAGGCACTCGGCATTGTCGATCCCTGTTGAGAACCCTCTGAGAAAATCATCTCGCGGTGCGTTTTCCACAGGAGACAATCCATCGTTGTATTTGCGGCGGAACCGCCGCACGAGGCGATGCGCCTGCAAGCGAGGTCTTGATCACGCATCACATCAGATTCCGAGTCCGAGCCCTCTTCCGCGCTGGAGGCTCCACGAGATCGATCGACCGCGTTGAACGCCGACCACGTTCTGACCCGCAAACCGTTCCAGCGCCGGACGCCACGGTACGAGCTGCGAGGTTTGATCCCCGACGATGAGGGCCACCCTTCCCTGCGCCAGGTCGATGCGGCGGGTGTAGACCCCCGACACGGTTCCCGAGCCCAGCGTCACTGGCATGCCAACCTCGCTGGACAGGATCTTTGCTGTCGTTCGAAGCTCGTGCGCTTTCATGTCTTCAAGCGCCTGTCGCGGCAGCATCTTGTCCGCCGCCCCCATCCAGCCTTGCTCGATCAGGAACAGACGCCGTTGTCGAAGCGCGGCTTCAAACTCCCGCGCCAGATGGCCGGCGCCATCAGGTGAGGATTCCTGACCCGCGAGGGCACGGTCGAGATGCGTCGGTCCGGCCGCGGCGATCTGGTTGGCGAGCGGCATGTAGCTAAGCACACGCGGGGCCATCGGGGCACGGACGAGACGCGCGCGCTCATAGGTCAGCACACGATCGAGATGGTCAGGAGCGATGTCGAAGATGCCGTCCCTGCCCCGAGAGATCAGGCCTGCCCGGCGCATGGCCTCCAGCCGCCTGATGTTGGCGGCGACAAGACCGTCGGGGACGTTTGCTTCCATCCGGGCGTGGATGTCAGCCGAGTAGAGGCCGCGATTGAGGCGGGCGACGCGCGCCACGGCCTCGTCTGACGGGCCGGTGCGGGCCTCCTGGGGCTCGAAGGCAATCAGCGCGCCTTTTAGGGTGTCCTCCAGAACCGCAGCCGCGCCGGGTTCCCGGAAACGGGTATAGCGAAGCTCTCCGCGGCCATTCTCGATGATGGCGATAAGATTGTCTGCCCCGTCATCGGAATGCGATAGGCCGACAAGCCGTCCGGATTCCTGGCGGGTCACATCAGCAGCCAGAACCGGCATGCCGGTGAAGGCGCGTCCCTGACGGGCGACGATGCGCGCGACTTCGTCGCTGTCCGCCATCTGACTGAGCTGGGCTGGCAGGTCCGAGGCAAGGCGCCAGCTGCCATCCGGACCGACAGCGGCAAGTCCCCACCCTGACAGCGTGTCGAGGCGGCGCGGTAGGTCGGTGTGTCGGAATGAGCTGCCAAGGCCGCCCGGACCGTCGAGGGCGATGAGCTCCCGGTCGAGCCGGGTGAATGCGCGGGCCCCGATATCCCGGTCGCGCATCCGCTGGAGCTCCAGCGCCGGCCTCGGCCCCAGGATCCGGGTTGCGATCTCCTGCGCATCTTCTCGGATCGCGACCGATAGCACCTTGCCTGGGATGATCAGGTCTTTCCCGTCGGCGCGGATCCCCCGGACGAGGACATGGGTGTGCGGATTGTCGGTGTCCCAGTGGTCCACCGCCAGCCATTGGAGGCGGGTTCCGACATGGCGCTCGAGGCGCGCCATCGTCTCACGGATGAACGGGCGGAGTTCGCCGAGATCGGTGCCATCCTCGGCGCTGATGATGAGGCGGAAGTGACGCTTGTCCGCATGCCAGCCTTGCGTTGCGTCTCTCGCATCGAGCGAGTTGCGGGACTGGTCGTAGAAGCGCTCATCGCCGCCTTGTCGCTCGCGCGACAGGTATCCGATCGTTGCATCAATATGCTGTTCAGATGACCGCTCCTGGCTACGCGAAGGCTCCCGCTGATCGCCGACCTCAGGCTGGTTCTGCCGCGCGGCACCCTCCCGGCCGAGGTAGGCGACATGGGCTCGGAGCGTCTTGGCCTGCCCTGCGACATGGGCCACGAACCTGGCCTTCACCACGACGCGGCGCTGAGTAACGCGGACCGGTCGCGCGCGTGATGCCGACCCCTTTGCGAAGTGCGCGCGCACTGGGGACTGTGCGGCAGGTGCGCTGCTTTTCGGCTTGGATGGTGGCGCACGTCGCGCAGCCGCGCGCACCTGCTTCAGTGCAGGACGAGCGTCGCGCGCTGAACGTCCGATCCGGATTTGGAATTCATTTTCGTCACGCTGCATGGCCTCAGCATCGCGCATCCAAGACGCGTGTCGACAGCTTGCAATCGGTTCGAGAAATTGCGGCGGATCCGCCGCAAACGTCCTGGGGGTTAGAGGCGGATATTCCTATGTGCAGACAAGGCGGTGGGCGTCCACACCGCCGCTCTACCTTAATCTTGCATTCCACCGCACCCACCCCTCCACGACCGTCTCCTGCTTCACCGCGCTTCAGACCTCACGCAACAGAGACTGCTCGTCGAACGTCATCGCACCTGCGGATCACGGAGATCGAATGAGACGAGAGCGACATAGGCCGCTCTCGCTGGCCGCCTCAGATCATCGCCTCATTTACCCGGTCGAGATCGCCGGTAAGGTCCAGCATGGCCGCCAGCTCAGCCTGGATCTCGCGGGCCTCCTCGGCGTCAGTCGTCGTCCGCAGTTCGGCGCGCAGCTCCTCGATGTGGCGCTCGATCGTGAAGGTCTTCGTGAACATCGTCGTCTCCTGTGTTTGAAGGACGATGTCGGCGGGCGGGCGTGATGGAGCGGGTCAAGGGATCGCGCTAAGGCGCGACCGCGCAGCGGCGATGGGGGTCACGATTTTTTTGGCTCTTCCGCCAAAAAAATGGTGGGGCCTCGTCGTCCCTTGAGGCGGTCCATCACGCCCGGCACACTGCAATGACCTGAGCAACCAATTCCCCTCCTGCACGAGCCAAGAGACGACTTGCAGAGACAGATCCGCACCCGCCGACCGTCAGGGCGGCCAAACAGAATGAAGATCCCATGGGGCGGGTTAGCGCTCCGCTCGGCTCCCGGCAGAGTGCGGCTCTTGCCCACTCAACCCCACTGGAGCTGACTGATGCAGAATGATCATCGACCCGACCAGAGCGCCATCCGTACCGATCTAGGCGCCCTCTTTGTCTCGCTTGAACTCAGCCGCTCGACTTGGCTGATCACGTCCCTGTCGCCCGGTGTTGGAGAAAAGCTGTCCAAGCATTCTATCCCGGCTGGTGACGCCGGCGCATTACTGGCTCGTCTCACGCTTCTCAGGCAGAAAGCGACTGCCCGGACAGGGCGTGCGTTCCCGATTATCGTCATACAGGAGGCCGGGCTGGACGGGTTCTGGATCCACCGTGTTCTTGAGAGTGAAGGTGTGGAGAGCCATGTCGTTGACGCAGCCTCGATTCTCACCTCGCGCCGCCGGCGGCAAGCCAAGACCGATCGCATCGACGGCGAGACGCTGGTTCGAACGCTGCTCGCCTACAAGCGCGGCGAGCCGCGCGTGTGCTCAATGGTCCGCGTGCCGACGCCAAACCAGGAAGACCGCCGTCGCATCTGCCGTGAGCGCAAGGCCCTCCTCACCGAGCGGATCGGCCATACCAACCGGATCAAGGGACTTCTCTGCACGCAGGGCGTCTTCAACTACAACCCGCTTCTCCGCGACCGTCGCGCCCGGCTTGAAGTCCTTCAGACCGGCGACGGCCGTCCGCTTCCGGAACGTATGAAGGCGCAGATCAGCCGGGAGCTGGATCGCATCGAGCTGATCATCGCCCAGCTCAAGGCGGTTGAGGTAGATCGCGATCTGCTCCTCGAACAGGAAGAGGCTACCCCGACAGTTCCTGCCGTGATGCTCGGCCGGTTGAAGGGGATCGGCCCCCAGATCGCCACCCTGTTATGGTCTGAAGCGCTGTACCGCCACTTCGACAACCGGAGGCAGGTCGCGGCTTATGCTGGCTTGGCGCCGACGCCGTGGAAAAGCGGATCGATCGATCACGAACAGGGCGTCTCGAAGGCTGGCAATCCCCGGCTACGCACGACGATGATACAGGTCGCCTGGCTGTGGACGCGCCATCAACCGGGCTCGGCGCTTACACTCTGGTTCAAGGACCGTGTCGAGCGCAACGGCGGCCGGATGCGCAAGACCGCCATCGTCGCCCTGGCGCGAAAACTTCTGGTTGCGTTTTGGAAGTACGTCACCAGCGGCGTTGTCATTGAAGGGGCCGTGATGCAGGCAGCCTGACTCGATTTTGGCAATCCCCGGGACCTGATCAGTCCTGACGGATCCAGGCAGACGAGCCGATTGCAGCCATGGCCTAACCCGCCGCAATGAAGAATGGCGTCGTCTACCTGAGCTCAACACCCGTCGAATGCGGGATATTGGTTGGCTGCGACAACGCGGCGACCGGATGTGAGGTTGATCTGGTCTTGGGACCAGGTCCGGCGAAAGAGCTCAGGCCTTGGACTCCGAACTGATCTTGCGAGGTAGCCGATGCCGATCTGACATCCGTTGACACGAAACACCCCATGTGAGGCTGCAAGGAGCCTGCGCACCGGGTCTATCCGGTGCTGCATGGCGGGAAGCGCCGTCGAGCGGCTGGCGGCGCGGAGCGCCCGCAGGGTCGCGCCCGTAGGAGCCGCGCAAGGCGCGGCGGGACCGAGCGTGACCGCCCGCCGCCCTCCGTCATCTTGCCTCCCGGTCCCTCATCGGCAGACCCTCTTGCTGCCCCGCAGGCGCCGATCCAGCACTTGGGGCCTCTATTGGAGTTGCCGGCGTTTGTCAGAAATATGTATGCGGGGTTCTGACAAACCGGCGTCGCAAGCCTTCAAGAGCCGCTTGACGCTCTTGTGTCAAGCGAAGTGGAGATTTGCTCCCCTGGGCGAAGTGAAGAACTGACCCCCCTCTCACTGCGTAGCTGTGCTGTTAGTTTCGAGCGTCGATCCGGCCTTCTGCAGAAGGCCGGATCGACGCTTTTCGCGAAGCCGATAGCTGTCACCGCGTATGGTGATCACCGTGGAATGGTGGAGCAGCCGATCGAGGATCGCGGTGGCGACGACAGGATCGCCGAACACGCTTCCCCACTCACCCACCGAGCGGTTTGACGTGAGCAGCATCGCGCCTTTCTCGTAGCGTCGCGATACGAGCTGGAAGAACAGGTGCGCTGCGTTGGCCTCGAACGGCAGGTAGCCGAGCTCATCGATGATCAGGAGCTTTGGCCGCGACAGGATTGTCAGCTGTTTGTCCAGCGCGCCGTCAGCATGCGCCTTGGCGAGCATTGCGACCAGCGTCGCGGCCGTGACGAACTGGACGCTGTAGTTCTGCCGGATAGCCTCGCGGCCGAGGGCCACGGCAAGATGAGTTTTGCCCGTGCCAGGCGGCCCCAGGAACAGGACCGCATCGCCATGTGCAATCCAGCGACAGGTCGCCAGATCACGTAGCTGTCCCGGGTCCAGCGACGGCTGCGCCTCGAAGTCGAAGCTGTCGAGCTCTCGAACGAAGGGGAACTGCGCCAGCTTGCTGGACATCGAGATCCGGCGTTCATCGCGCCGCGCGATCTCTCGCGTCACCAGGAACGACAACGCCTCGCGCAACGTCATTTTCGACCGCGCCGCCTCGTCGAGCAGTGTGTCCAGCTGGTCCCGGATCGCTGTCAGCTTGAGCCGGTCGAGTTGAACTAGCAACGTATCCATATCGATGGGCTTCTTCACCAGCCACCCCCGACCAGAGCTTCGTATTCGGCGAGCGGTCGCAGCAACTGCGCTCGTTCCGGCTCGGGCGACTTCGCTGCCCGCACGGCGCCCGACGCGCCCGCCACTCCGACCAGATGCGCCCGGTCGACGATGCGCTGGCGGCGACCCTGGGACAGCGGATGATCAGCGACAATGACGCCGGCATGACGCACGACCACGCGACCACCCAGCACCACGACCTGCACGCTTTCTCCGATCAGCCGCCAGGGCACGGAGTAGCTGTTTGTGTCGAGATCGACGGCGCAGTCGGCCTGAACCTTGCGCACCAGATCCCGCAACTGGCCGAATGGCGCGCGACCGCCCAAGGGCTTCAGCGCGTCCGCCTCCTCACTGAAGCGCTCAGCTGGCGCAATGCCGGTCGTGCCATGGATGCGTTGATCAGCCACCTCACGTGTCCAGTGCTCGAGATGCGCTTCAAACGCCGCCCAGCTGGCGAAGCGCCGTCCCGCAATCGCGTTCCGCTTCACATAGCCAACACCGCGCTCATCCTTACCCTTGGTTCGCGCCCGGTAGGGAGCGCAGGCTCGCGGCTTGAACCCCCAATAGCGGGCGAAGGCGTGCAGCCGCGCGTTGAACCGCACCTCTCGTGTAACAGCGTCATGGTGCTCGACCAGCGCCCTCGCATTGTCGAGCAGCACTTCCTCGGGAACACCGCCGAACGCCAGGAACGCGCCCTCCATGCCGGCGAACCAGTCCGCCTGACGCTCGCGGAGCGAGGCCCGGACATGCACGCGACGCGAGTAGCCCAGCGTCGCCACAAACACGTGGACCCGAACCCGTTCCTCGCCGATCCACACCCGCGCTTCGCCGAAGTCGATCTGCAGCTGACGACCCGGCGCAGTCTCGAACCGTACGGTCGCACGCTTCTGCGCCGCCAACTCCCGGCGCCAGCCCTGCACCCGCAGCTCCACCGATCGCAGGCCGATTACGATCCCGTGCTCGGCTGCAAGCTCCTGGCGAATGACGTCGGCGTTGCCGCCATGCCGGAAAAAGCGCTCGCGCAGCCAATCCTCCAGACCATCGAACGCCGTCCGCCGCTCCGGCTTCCGGAACACAACAGGCCCGCTCTCACGAAGATAGCGCTTCACCGTGTTCCGCGCGCACCCAAACTCCCGCGAAAGACGCTTGGCGCCCCAGCCAAGCTCGTGCAGCCGCTTCATCGCGGCCACCTCCTCGGCATCCAGCATCAACTGCCCCTGCATCGACCTCGCCAATGCAGGACTTTCCCCGACGTCTCTCGTCACTTGAACCTCCTCGCGTCCAATACCCGAGGGGGTCAATTCCTCAGTTCGCTAGGGGGTCAATTTCTCACTTCGCCTGACATCTTGCTCAGGACGGTGGACGAATCTAACAGCCTGTCGAGCGCCCCATGACGAAATCGGCTGCCTTGGACGCCATCGACGCGGCCTGGAATATGGCCCGGTTATCCCCTTGGAGAATTTCCAGTTATCCCGAGCAGGCAATAATGCGGAGGAGCACGGCTTGGGACA
>Ga0209311_1000779_pt1 | contig 27589 bp, 25 predicted proteins | sample AD_UKC045_MetaG_FD_184417 | JGI IMG/M metagenome (GOLD analysis project Ga0209311, IMG submission 184417) | Active sludge microbial communities of municipal wastewater-treating anaerobic digesters from USA - AD_UKC045_MetaG (SPAdes) (version 2) | ecosystem: Engineered > Bioreactor > Anaerobic >... | reverse complement strand
TCAGCCAGCGCAACAGCCAACCCGCCGTCGCTCGCGTCGTGACAAGCTCTGACCAAGCCTTTTTTAATCGCCGAGCCGAGCGCTTTGTACATCTTCTTCGCTTCGCGCGCGTTCAACTTCGGCACGTTGTTGCCAATGTGACCGAGCGTCTGGTAATACTGGGAGCCGCCCAACTCGTCGTATGTGACGCCTAGCGCGTACACCGGATTTCCGGCGCTCTTGAAGTCCATTGAAACAACTTTGCGAGCGTCGGGGATTATTCCGGCGGCGGAGATGAGCAGAGTGGACGGAATCGCTATGGTGTCGCCCTCCACCGCAAACTCATTGTAGAAGCTGTCTTTGCCTGAAATAAACGGAGTTCCGTAAGTTACGGCGACATCGAAGCAGGCGCGTGAAGCCCGCACCAGATCGCCGAGCCTGTCGGGTTTATCCGGATTGCCCCAGCAGAAGTTGTCCAGAATCGCGATGCGGTCGATGTCCGCGCCGACCGCTACGGCGTTTCGTATCGCTTCATCAATCGCGCTCGCCGCCATCCAGTAAGGATCAATGTCGCCGTACCTGATTGCAATGCCGTTCGAGACGACGATAGCGCGCGGAGAGCCTAATACGGGAGCGATGACGGCTGCGTCCGACGGGCCGTCGTTGTCGGCTCCGACGAACGGTTTGAGCGCGCTCGCGCCCTGAACCTCGTGGTCGTACTGCCGCGCCACCCACTCTTTGCTCGCCACGTTGTAACTGGAAAGAACTTTTTCCAATCTTGCCGTGAGGTTTGCGGGCGCGGGAGCTTTCGGCTCGCTGTGTTTCGGAGTGTTCCACACTGCAGGTCTCGGATATCTCGGAACTCCCGCGTGCAGGAAGCTCATCTCCAAATCCGCAACCATGCGGCCTTCGTATTTCACCACGAACCGCTTGGTGTCTGTGAACTTCCCGATGACGACCGCTTCAACGTTCTCGCGTTCGCACAGCTTCATGAATTTGGCGAGGTTCTTCGGGGGCACGGACAGAACCATCCGCTCCTGCGCCTCAGAAAGGAGTATTTCCCATGGAGCCAGCCCGCCGTATTTGAGAGGCGCTTTATCAAGCTGAAGTTCCGCGCCTGTGTCTTTGCCCATTTCCCCGACCGCCGAAGAGAAACCGCCAGCGCCGCAGTCGGTTATGCAGTCGTAAAGGTCAAGCTTTCTAGCCTGAAGTATCACGTCCATCGCTTTTTTCTCGACGATGGGGTTGCCTATCTGAACTGCTCCGCTCGACGTTGTTTCCGATTCATGGTCGAGTTCAAGCGAAGAGAAAGTCGCGCCGTGAATGCCGTCCCTGCCCGTCTTGCCGCCGACTGCGACGATTAAATCGCCATTGCGCGCCTGCTTTTCCATCTTGCCGACGGGAATCAGCCCGCCTGTCCCGCAATAAACAAGCGGATTGCCCAGATACCTCATATCGAAATGGAGAGAGCCGTTTATGGTCGGGATGCCCATCCTGTTGCCATAGTCTCGGACGCCCGCCACCACGCCTTTGAAAATTCTTTTCGGATGCAGGATGCCCTTCGGCACTTTATCATGAGGAAGATCGGGCGGAGCGAAACAGAATATGTTGTTGTTGAAAATCGGGGTTGCGCCGAGCCCGGTTCCTAGCGGGTCGCGGATGACTCCGCCGATTCCGGTGTTCGCCCCGCCGTACGGGTCGAGCGCGGAGGGATGGTTGTGAGTCTCCACCTTGAACGCAAAGTGCCAGTCGTCGTCGAATTCCACCACGCCCGCGTTGTCTTCAAACACGGACACGCACCAGTCTTTCTCGCCCCGCTTCTTCCTGATGGTCTCCGTGGCATTGCGTATCGTCAACTTAAACAGGTTGTCGATAAGCTCTTTCTTTCCGTTTTCAGAGTAATCGATGATGCCGTTGAAGACTTTGTGCTTGCAATGCTCGGACCATGTCTGCGCGAGACATTCAAGCTCGGCGTCGGTTGGATTGCGGCCCTTCTTTTTATAATGCGCCGCTATTTTGCGCATCTCGAGCAGGTTCAGCGAAAGCAGGCGCGAGCGGCTTATCTCGACCAGCGCGTCGTCGCCCGCTCCGATTATCTCGACCGTCTCGATATTGACATTCTTTTCGGTTTTATCTGATGCCGTTTTCTTAGCCATGATATTTCCCTTCCGGTTGATTGAGCGGCGGCGACGCCGCGCGGACGAATCTCAACTTTTCGCAATGCTGAAAGACTGGATGACGGAATTCGCCAGCAGTCTGCGGGCGATATTCTCCACGTCGCTCTTGGAAATTTTCCCTCTCAGTATCACTTTGGTGGATGTTTTTGCTCCGGTCGCTCCTGCGATTCCCATGTCGGCGATTCCCTTGAGGGTGGTGTCCGCCACTGTGTCCGTTACGCCTTTGTTGAACTTCACTTCGATCACCCACGCGCCGTCCACTACCGGCCCGGACACCTCGCCGATTACATGTCTCTGCGAAACGGGGTCTGAGAGAAGCTCGGAGGCGATGCGGCGCGCTTCGCCTTTCGAGATTCCGCCTTCAATCTCTGTCACTCTGACAAACCGCGCGGACTTCGCGCCTTTGACGTTCAAGTCTTCGATATCTTTGATTAGGCCTTCGCCTGCGGCGTCCACGAGGTCTTCTCTTATGTACACTTCGATTCGGGTAGTCATCGGTCGCGTTCCTTTCAGCGCGTTTCAGAGGCGCGCCACGTCGGGTATCATATATAAACGCATAACGAGTGTCAATTTAATCGGGCGCGCTTCCGTCAGACTCCGCCCAGCTTCGAATTGACTTCCATCGCGCAGAACTCTCCGCACATCGAGCATGTCTTGTCCGATGTCTTTTTCTTCTTCGCCAAATCCTGTTTGACGATATCGAATTTCGCCGGGTCGATGCCGAGCCGCTCCTGCGCTTCCCAATCCAGAGCCTTGCGCGCCGCCGACATCTCTCTGTCCCATGACTTGTCTTTGAGCTTCACGGCGTCCGCCGCATGGGCCGCTATGCGCGAAGCCATGACGCCGTCCCTGACATCTTTGGGGCCGGGCAGTCCGAGATGCTCCGTCGGAGTCACGTAACAAAGAAAATCCGCGCCGGCCCAAGCCGCTATCGCCCCGCCGATGGCGGACGTTATGTGGTCGTATCCCGGAGCGACATCCGTCACGAGCGGGCCGAGCACATAGTACGGCGCTCCGTTGCAAACCGATTTCTGCAGCTTTACGTTCGGGGCTATCTCGTCCAGAGGCATGTGGCCGGGGCCTTCGATTATTGTCTGCACGCCTTCGGACACCGCTTTTTCCGCCAGTTCGCCGAGCATTATCATCTCCTGAATCATCGGCCTGTCGGACGCGTCGGCCATGCAGCCGGGCCGCAGTCCGTCGCCGAGGCTCAACGTCACGTCGTATTTCCTCGCTATCTTCAGCAACCTGTCGTAATGTTCGTAGAGCGGGTTTTCCATTCCGGTTGTCGCCATCCACGCGGCGATGAACGCGCCGCCCCGGCTGACTATCCCCGTCACTCTTTTGGCGCGCCGCACCCGTTCCAGCGCCGTCAGGTTCAGCCCGCAGTGGACGGTCATGAAATCCACGCCCTCTTCCGCCTGACCCTCTATCACGTCGAACAACTCCTCCACATCCAGCTTCAACGCGGATGAGCAGCGGTTCGACGCTTTCACGAATAACTCGTAGAGAGGAACTGTTCCGAGCGGCTTCGGACACGCGTCCAGAATCTCGCGCCGGATTTGTTTTAAATCCCCGCCCGTGCTCAAGTCCATGACCGCGTCCGTCTTTGCGTCTAGCGCTTCCGCAAGCTTTGCCAATTCCGTCTTCGTCGAACACCGGTCCTTCGAAGTGCCTATGTTGGCGTTGACTTTCGTCCTGATTCCGGCTCCTATCCCTTCGACGTCGAGTATTTTTCTCTTCACGTTTTTCGGAATCACAAGACGTCCGGACGCTATCTCATCCCTAATGAATTCGGGCGCGACGCCTTCTTTCTTCGCCACCGCCTTCATCTCGGCCGTTATCGTTCCTTTTCTCGCTTTGTCAATTAGAGTCATTTTGTCACGAATCCCTTTGGGCTGTCGCGGCTGAGCCGCCGCCTTTTATTTGATAACGCCTTCGACCGGACTGCTGGGCGAAGCGATTTCCGTTCTCGCGATTCTTCCGGCGAGATAGGCGAGCCGTCCGGCCTGAACGCCGAGCTTCATCGCACGCGCCATCGCCACCGGGTCATCCGCTTTCGCTATGGCGGTGTTTATCAGCACTGCGTCCGCGCCAAGCTCCATCGCCTGTGCCGCGTCTGAAGGAACGCCCAGCCCCGCGTCCACCACTATCGGCACGATGCCGCCGAACCTCTTAATAATAAGTTTTATGTAAGTGAAATCGATGAATCCCTGCCCGGAGCCTATGGGAGACGCGAGAGGCATTACCGCCGCCGCCCCCGCGTCAATTAGCTTTTTAGCCACAACCGGGTCGCCCGTCGTGTACGGCATCACCGTGAAACCGTCCGCCGCCAGAACGCGCGTCGCCTCTATCGTTCCGACCACGTCCGGCAGAAGCGTCTCCGGGTCGTTTATCACTTCGAGCTTCACCAAGTCGCTGAACCCGGCGGCGCGGGCGATGTTCGCCACTCTCACCGCTTCGTCCACAGTCGCGCATCCCGCCGTGTTCGGCAGCAGCTTGAACTTGCTCTTGTCCAGATAATCTAGCAGCGACTCCTCGTTCGGGTTGTCTATGTTAACGCGCCTGACCGCGAACGTCACAAGCTCCGATTCTGATTCCGCCAGAGCGTCTTTCATAAGCTGGAATGTGGCGTACTTGCCGGTTCCCGTGAAAAGCCTTGACTTGAATGTGTGCTTGCCGACCTTCAGTTCTTTGTCCTCACGCATTGCGCGCCTCCGTTTTGTTGTTCATCCGCCGCCTACGAACCGCACGATTTCTATCTCGTCGCCTTCGTTGACGGCAACCGCGTCGTTCTCCCTCTGTTTCAATATGATTCGATTATGTTCCACAACCGCCGCCGCTTTCCTCACCTTGAAATAATCCAGCAGCCCCCCTACGGTGAGACCCGCCGGAACCTCTCTTATTTCTCCGTTCACTTTAACTCTTATCATTGCCGAGCCGGCGTCTTCGCTCATATCAATCAGCCCTTCCGGTTCTTCGTTTTCCTGTAATCGTCAAATATTTCGTTTATCCGTTTCAGCGTCGCATCGATGTCGTCAGCCTGAGTGACAGCGGAGACGACCGCCGCGCCTGACGCCCCGGCGTCCAGAACTTCCCTGATATTTCCGAGGTTGATTCCACCTATGGCGACAACCGGAGTGTCGCCCGCGGCCTCCGCCACTCTGGACAGCAGTTTCAGGCCGACCTGTTTCCTGTCGGGTTTCGTTGGACTCTGAAAGACAGCGCCGACCGCCAGATAGTCCGGGCGCTGCTCAAGAGCGGTCATCGCTTCCCTGTAAGAGTTCGACGAGCGGCCTATGAGAAGGCTGTCGCCTGCGATATCCCTTGCGGCGTCCACAGGCATATCCTCAGCGCCGAGATGCGCGGCGTCCGCTCCCGCCGCCAAAGCGATATCGACTCTGTCATTGACCACGAACAGCGAAGAGCCGGGTTTGATTTTTTTCCTGACGGATTTAGCGCGCGCCAGCTTCACAGCGTCGACGGCGTCTTTGTCTCGAAGTTGAATCAGCCCCGCGCCCGCGCGTATCAGCCGCGCCGTCAGAGCGCCTTTCAAGTCTTCGTATCCTGCCACCGCGTAAAGAAAAGGCGCGTCCGGCATGCGGCGCGTTCGCGCTACAACTTTCGCAATGTCCTTCTCGATATCGTACAATCTGAACCTTATATCTCCGAACATCGAAGAAGCGGCGGCGTTGATCGCCTTCGACAACTCTTCCAGAACCCGCGCCGCTTCCTGAGCGCGTTTAAGGTTGGCCGCCAAAGGGTCAGAGGCTCCGGCTCCAGTTTCCAGAGTGGTAGCGTTCCGGGCGACATCTCGCCGGGAATCTCTCGCAGACACTAGGGCCGCGTTTCCTCCGGGCAACAATTCCGCCGCCGAGCGCAAGTCGTGTCGAATAGCACGCAGAGTTCCCGCGACTCGCTTCGCGTCGTGTCCGAAACGCAATATGTCCTCGACCGTCCTTACGCCTTCAGATGCGCGGTTCAGGTTGGCGTCGATAGCCCTGTAAGTCGATTTTCGAGTGTTGCTCATAAAAATACCGTTCTCGCGGGGGTCGCGCAACGGCTGTCGGTCGCCGCGTTTCCTACGCCGGAATTACCCGGATCAGGTTCGAGGGGTTTCTTCTCAGCCCACAGGCGCCCCCAGCGGTCACCGCAAAGTATATACTTCCGTCTCCCCGAATTCAACCCGATATCCGATTGAATCGTTTCCGATTCACCGGCGCATTAAACTTTATGTTGACCACGTTCGTCTCATGTAGGAATCAATGTGATTGAATAGTTTGAAAGTTATGACCATGTATTCAATTAAGTTAATTCATTGAATGTCACGAATAAGCACACCGCCGAAAATTCGATAAACAAGCGCGACCAAGAAACTTTTCTGTCATGGTTGCACATTCCGAAAACATTTTGATAGAATATGCGCAAAATAATAAGCTTTTAGCAATATGGTTCACATTGGCATTCGAATTGCGACACCACAGGGCTGTTTGACGCAAAATAGTATTTGACTTGGAGAATGTCTGTTTGCCAGATTAAACAAAGAAGTCGCTGATTGAACCACATTGAAGGAGGATTGTTTATGAAACCGTACATATTTTTGTTTATCGCAGCTTTTATTGTCGCTGTCCATACAAAACCAGCATCTTCAGAGGATTTTAATTACAACATTTATTTCATTTCAAATCTCAACTGCGAAACAAATGATGAAAAATGCTTTCCTCAAATATTTAAAATGAATCCAGATGGATCGGATACAACTCAGGTAACACATGAAAACTTTTCTTACCAGAATTTGCGGCTTGCGCTCAATGGAGAAGGGCTAGTATTTGAAATTTCTGATCGTGAATACGTTGATATTGCATATCTATCAGTTAAAGATGACGAAGTAGAGTACCTAACCGACGATGGCGGTGAAAGTCTTGATTACTACCCTATATTTAACCGGGAAGGAACATGGGCAATTTATTCGAGCTTAAAAACCGCTGACGTTGATAACAATAAATATGATTACTCTTTGTGGAAACTTGATATCGAAACAGGAAAGAAAACAAAATTGACTAAAAGCAATCAGAATGAGCGTTTTCCAGCGTTGTCGCCTGACGAATCAGAGATAGTATATCTTCAAAGCAAAAACACATACAAAAAAAGAAAAATATATGATGGATATATTGATTATGATTATTACGGTCATTACTCATCATACAATTTGTCTGATGACACTCTTCAATACCTTGACCTTGAGACCGGTGAATCCGGGTCTTTAGGAGATGTTGAATATGGTTACAACGCTCCTGTCTATTCGCCGAATGGTGAATATATAGCGACATCCATACAATATAACGAAAAAAGGAATGAATTCGCGCTAATGACTTGGGATGGCGAAATAGTTGCTTCTTATTCGCCGGAAAAAGAGTGGATATGTGATAATTTTGTTTTTACGCCTGATAGCAATATGGTGATATTCAAATGCGGAAAGTCCCATGGCGAAATGGGTGATAAATTTGTTTCTACAATGTATGCAATGTACATTAATGATGGTTATGAAACAGAACCAATAACCGCAAATGACATATATGTCACCCATATAAATAACTTTGCTCCGGATGGAAATACGATTATTTTCGAAGGAAGGCCTGTGGAACAATACTGCTACAACATATACAGTATAAACATTTATAATTCTGAAATGATAAGTTTGACAAACAGGAAAGAGACAAATTGTTCTATCTTTTATTATTATCCTGTTGCTGTTCCAATAGCTGCTGACAAATAAACTTTAATATCAAGAAGAAAACAGAAACGCGTAATTTATATATTCAATTTTTGTTTCTGTTTAGAGAGACTTGAAAAAATGATTGATGTGAACGTGTTTTTACGTTTTTCCAGTATGCCTATTGAAATGCGATAATGCTATATGAAACATCACCGAGCCGATTCTTCAAAAGCCTCATCGAGGGCGGGTATGGCAGCCATGTGGTCTTCCGCATAGAAAACCTTGTACGGAGCTTTCACTCTGTTAATCTCGGCGGCGAGCATGTAACGATGTCTGCTGAGGTTGTGAAAGACATACGAACCCGGCTCGTCAGGCGGACATCCGGCCTGCTCGTACCTGAGATACGCCGTCTCCCTCTCGTTCGCGCGGATATCAACCGCGTTTATTCTTTCGTCGCTCAGGAAGAGAATCCTCCACTTGATGAAATACGTCGTGTGAACGCAATCGACGCCGCTCTCGTCTAGAAATTCAACCACGTGAACGAGCGATTCCGGGTCGGTTTTGACATTGCCCTCGACTATTGAGTTGTCTGAAAAAACAGCGGCGGCTCCGACAATTATTCCTGAGGCGGCCAGCGCGAATATTACGCACCCGGTAAAAAAACTTATGTGCCGTTTCGTTCTGAACAAAAGGACGAGCGCGGCGGCCACCGCCATCGATATCACAGGCTCCAGCGGCAACAGATATCGGGGAGATTTTCCAGCGAACCCGGTCGCGGCGTAGGCAACCACCGCTGCGGCAAGCACAAGCACGGGAGCGCCGGGGACGCTTTTTCTCTTGCCGGCAAGAATGACAACGGACATAATGAGCGCCGAATATGTCAGCCACGAATGCCACGGCGCGGGTCGCACAAAGTTGTGAACGCAATCAACGGAAAAAAATGACGGAATCTCCGAGACCAACATGGTTACGAAAGCGTTCGGAGCTTGAACGATAGCTTTGACGCCACCGCTACCGCTTAAAAGCTGGTTGATATGCGCGAAATCGGACGAAAGATTGGCGGCAATCAAAGGGATGGCCCCCACCGCGAATCCCCCCGCAAAAACAGCCGCTCCCGGCACGCTCAACATGCCGAACCTGAGAGCGACGGGGATAAGCGCGACGGCGTATATGAGCGCAAAATCGTAACTCCACCACGCAAACCCTAGAATGACGCCGAGCGCCGCGCACAGCATCATCCTTCTCCTGTCCGCCCCTGCGCGATATGCCTCTTCGATCAGACGCGCGACCATCAGCGCGGCCATCCCTAAAAATATCGTTTCGACATAGCCGTCGGCCTTCAGGGATGACTTCAGGAATGGCGTCGAAAACGCCGTCAGCGCAGCGGCGAGAAGTCCCGCTTTCCCGCCGTAAACTTTTTGCATATATATGTAAACGAGCAAAACGATGCCGACTGAGAAAAGAACCGGAGATAGATGAATCGCCCATTCAGACGGGCCGAACGCTTTAAATAAAGGCGCGGCGAATAGAGCTTCGATGACATGCCCGCCGCCGTAATGCTGTCCGTAGAAAAAGAAGGGGACGCCCTCGCCCGCCGCGATATGCTTCGCCATAAGCCCGACGATGGACTCGTCGGCGTCCAGCCTTCGCTCGACTGTAGCCATCATAGCAAGCCGGGGAACCGCGGCCATAGCGACAAGCGCGGCCCACTTCGCCGCTATCGCTGCCTTCCTCCTGAATCTTGCCGGATCGAATATCATTCTGAATTAGTCGCCGTTGTTGTGCTGGTCGAAAAACCGTTTCGTCAGCGGCAGCCTTTCCAGCGCGGACGTCGCTCTCGCGGTGAGGTCTATCGCCTTCTCCACCTGTTTCATCCGGTCTTCGAGTTCGGACATAATTCTTTCCATCCGCACCGAAACCGAATTCACCCTCTCGAACGTCTCGCCGACCGTATCCATCAGCGAATCCATCCTGTCTATCGTGGAGTTCACCCTGTCCAGAGTGACGTCCATCCTGTTGAATGTCTGTTCCGTGCGGTCTATCGTGGATTCGAGGGCCTTCAGCGAATTGCCCGCTATCACAACCACATCCGAAGTCCCATCTATCGCCGAATCAAGTTTGACCACAGCTTTCTCTAGCCTGTTTATAAGCCGTTCGGATCTTGCGAATATTTTCATCGGGTCCATCAACACTTCGGCATTGCTCCAATCAAATTATTTCCGGGTTTTGCGCCACAGCCCGGACAATTCCGAATTATACACCATCGGCGGCGCCTGAATAAGGCCGAGGCTGCTCTGGCGTCATTCGACTCCGCGTTCGGCCTTTATTTTTGAAAGCACGTCAGGATAGTTGGTGATAAAACCGTCCACTCCTATGTCGATGAACCTGCGCATCATGTCAGCGTCGTTGACCGTCCACGGAATAACCTTCAAACCAAGCCTGTGCGCCCTCGACACGAACATCGAATTTATTTGCGCCTTGTTCGGGTTTATCCACGCGCATCCAAGTTTCTTCGCTCTCAGCAGCGGAAACGGCGTCAGAACCGGCAGCGTGAGAAACCCGGTGTCAACGGAAGGATCAATCTCTTTGGATTCCTTGAGAGCGCGCGCGTCGAACTCGGATATCATCGACCCGGACGCTATGCCGTAGTTGTTCATCAGACGTATCGCCTCGCTCACAGCCCCGCTTTCCTTGCATTCGATGTTAATCTTTATGCCGCTTTCCTTGCAGAGGGCCACCGCCTCCTCCAGAGTCGGCACAGGCTCGCCCTTGAAACGAAGCTCCTTAACCTGCCTGTATGTAAGTTCCGAAGTGGGAGCTGGATTGCCTGTCGTGCGTTTATACGTCTTGTCGTGGTTTATTATCGCGATTCCGTCGGATGTCATCCTCGCGTCAAGTTCAATCATGTCCGCGCCCATCTCGACAGCGGTCCTGAACGCTTTCATCGTGTTTTCAGGAGCGTGAACAGGACTGCCCCTGTGTCCGCAATTGATGATTTTCTTCATCGTCTTGCCTCCCGGCGGAGAAAAACAAGCGCAAGATTCGCGCTTTGCCCATATAACATATCAGCGGCCGTCCCGTATATCAACAAAAAACACGCGGCGACAACCGCCCCATTCGTTTAATCTCTATTGTCAGTGTTTGGAATATTCTTCAAAAAGCTTTTTAAGTATTCCTTCAACTTTGTCCGGCTGCACATGGTATCTCGATATTCTTTGCCCGACGTTCTCCATCAGTTCAGAAAAGAATTTTCTCCTTTTATCAATCTCGAAAGCTTCCGCCTGAGCCAGTTCGATTCCCCACTCGGAGCACACGGACTCTATCGCAAAATGCATAATCCCTCTCGCCGCAGGCAGGGATATTTCACCGACCTCGCCGTGAACGATATCCGCAAGATTGCTTAAAATTTTCTCCTGCCTCGGAGTTATCTTCGCCATTCCTATGCCTTCTTGCCCGGCGTGAACTCGCGCGCTTTACAATTCGAACGTGCCGACATTTTTTATCTTTGACAACAACCCCTTGATTTGTTCGTTGGCATTGGTAATCTGCATGGACTGGCACTGCATTCTGAGCGCCTCAGACACATACAACACCGCCCCCAGCCCCGCCGAATCGATGAATTTCAATTTTTCAAAATTGAACACCACCCTGCTTCCTTTGTCCCTGACCTTTGACGGAACTTCCATCATGAAATCTTTTGAATCGCAAAAACTCAATTCGCCAGCAAGCTTCAATTCGACGCCATTGTCAAAATTCTTGGCTTCAACTTGCAAATCTCTCATATCGCGCTCCTCAAATAATATATTTGCAAGAAATGAGCTTAAACACATGGTGAATATGATATTAAGATAATCTTTTCAGTTATTGTATTATCTCTGTCGAAATTTGTCTATGTGACCTATATCATAAAAAGAATCAGGTATTTGAATCCAAAAAAGGCGGGTCCCATATTTAAGACCCGCCTTTTTGAAGTTTATCTTGCCTTGAACCCCCCTGTATCGTCGGCGACTTACATTCAGCCGAAAACGCGCGACGAGAAAACTATTGCTCCCTCAGCTTTTCACAGAATCGGCAACAACTTGTCAAGCTCGTATCTGGTGACCTGCATTCTGTATTCTTCCCATTCCGCTTTCTTTACGTTGATAAACCTTGTGAATGCGTGTTCTCCAAGGGCGCGCCTTACAAGCTCGCTTTCCTCTGCGATCGCCACCGCTTCTCCGAGGTTGTCCGGAAGAGACTTTATGCCTAGCTGTTTCCTCTCTGCCGAAGTCAACTCGTAAAGGTTCTTTTCCATCGGTTCTGTGAACTCGTAGCCTCTCTCAATGCCGTCAAGACCGGCGTGGAGCATCACCGCGAACGTAAGGTACGGGTTGCATGCGGGGTCCGGGCAGCGCAACTCGATGCGAGTGGCGTTCTCCCGTCCGGGATGATACATCGGAACGCGAATCAGCGCAGACCTGTTTCTCATCGACCATGCGATGTAAACTGGAGCCTCGTAACCGGGGACCAGCCTCTTGTACGAGTTCACCCACTGCGCGAAAATCGCGCTCATCTCTCTGGCGTGCGTCAACTGTCCTGCTATAAAATGCTTGGCTTCCTTGGTCAGATTGTATTTTTCTTCGGGCGCGAAAAACGCGTTGCGTCCGCCTTTGAACAGAGACTGATGCACGTGCATTCCGCTCCCGGCTTCCCCGAACAACGGCTTGGGCATGAATGTGGCGTGAAGGCCATGCTTGCGCGCGACTTCTTTTACTACCACTCTGTACGTTATTACATTGTCCGCCATGTCCAGAGCCGGGCCATACCTCATGTCGATTTCATGCTGGCTCGGGCCGTTCTCGTGGTGGCTGTACTCGACTTTGATTCCCATTTCCTCAAGGGCCAGCACCGTCTCGCGCCGCACCTCGCTGGCGGAATCGAGGTCCAGATCAAAGTATGTCCCTTTGTCGAGCGGGTCCAGTTCGGCGGACTGCTTCAGATAGAAGAACTCAGGCTCAGGGCCGACGAAATAGTTGTCAAAGCCCATCTTCTGAGCGCGCTCCACCGCTTTTCTCAGTATCTGTCTGGGATCCCCGTCGTAAGGCTCCCCTTGCGGGGTCTTAACGTCGCAGATCATGCGGCCCACTGGCTTTTCCTTGGGCCGCCACGGAGCGAGCCTGAACGTCGTCGGGTCAGGGAACGCCACCATGTCGCTCTCTTCAATGTCCTGATACCCTGTCACCGAAGACCCGTCGAACCCCATCCCGCTTTCCATCGCGTTCTCAAGCTCTCTTCTGGTTATCTCGAAACTCTTTACGCGGCCCAGTATATCCGCGAACCACATCCTTACGAACTTCACATCCTCGTCCTTAATTATCTTAAGGACCTCTTCATTGGTTTTAGCGGTGACCATTTTACACTCCTTCTAATATTATTGTTTTTTGCGAGCATCTTCGGAGGGATCGAGTCCGTCCGGCGCGCTCATTCCAACATGATATCCATATCGTCCCGGCTAACAAGCGCCGGGGTGAATTAAATGTCTTTCAAAACACTCGCTCATTTTTTTGTTTCTTGGATTTCTTTCTCCGTTGAAACTTCTTTTTCTTCAGGCTCCTCTTCGGGAATGGGAAGGAATTTCCTTTCCACCACAAACTCTCCTGTGCTCTGGTTCATTCGTATTAGATCGACATGGTCGAAAACAAAAGCTCCATCTTCGTCGACATGCAGTGTTATTAAGGCGGCGGAATAGCTCGGCTTTTCCTCTGTTTCGATATATCTTGCTCCGGCGGCTCCAGTCGTTCCGGCAACAATCAAAACCGAGCCCCCTATCCTCTCCGCCCTTATCGAATGAGCATGGCCGCTTAATATGACTGGCGATAGCCCCGCCGCCGCTCGCCCGATGTCAGGATTGTGTATCATCAGCACATCCGGCCTTTTCCTCATTTTTGAAATCTTTTCGGCAATCATTCCGGCTGCCTCAAGCATCGCTTCAGGATCCACTTCCGCGTCAAACGAAACATTAGCTTTGGGATCGCCGAATCCGATTATTCGCAGTTTGCCGTGAGCCGCGATGTCTCCGTCCAGAACCCGCAGTCCGAAATCCCGTTTCAACTCTTCGACGACTTCCGGCGAATCATGATTGCCTGACACGAAAAAGTGCGGCTTGCTGATGCCTTTCAAAGAATCCATCAATTTAAGCTCAAGCGCGGTTCCCATGTCCGTCATATCGCCTGTGTTCATTATCAAATCCGGCGAAAGGCCTTTGACGAGAACTTTCACGAAGTCGCCCGCGAGAGGGTTATTATGGATATCCGAGATGTGAAGAATTCTGATTCTGCCGGCATTTTCCTTCTCGCTGTAACGGTCCAACTCGACATAGAACGACGACATGTTGGCCGCCATATCTCGCACATATTTGCGAAGATTCCTGCCTCCTTCGACACTCCTGTTAATGTTGTCCACAATCTCCGGCGCGTATGTTATTAGACCCCGGTATGTCGGCTGTCTGAAAGCGTCCAACTGATATTGGGATAGCACAACAGCGCCCAAAGCCGCCGCTGACGCGAGTCCGATCCCCGCTCCTAAAATGATTTCAATTAGTCTGATTCTTCTTCCTATAGAAGCTCCGGCGGCTCCGCCTACGGCGGCGAGAGCTAACACTACTAGGATAAATTCTCCTACCGCCTTCTGCGCATTATCCTTCATTGTCTCAAGAAGGTCGTCAAACCCGACGCCGTCTGCGATTATCTCGTCGATGGACTCCTCGTGAATTCTTTCCAGCCCGACAATGATTTTTACAGGGGCTGAATGCGTTTTTGCTGAAACCTCGCCAAACGGGTAAACCTCAAGGAGAGTCTCGCCGTTCGCCGCGGGAGCAATTGAAAACCGGGCGCGGATAATACCTAAGTCAGCGGTGCGGGACGCTGACATAAACACAAACGCAAGCGAGAACGCGGCGGATGTCGCCGCTAGAACCGCTAGCGATATTATTTTCTTTCTATTCATCCGGAATTCCGCCGCGTTTCAGCCCGATTCAATGTCAATCGTTCATCAGAATAAGCCTTGAGAACTTCGCCGGGATGCGGCTCTTAGCTCGCCCTACCGCCTTTTTGCCTTCGAGAAATCCTATTTCCAACGCCTTCATGTTTAACGCTTCGGTTCCTTTCGGTGAACGCGAAAGAACCGCCGCTTTAATGGCGTTTTTCGATACCACTCCTGTCGCTTCCGCAAGGGCTCCGAGCGACAGGGAATTCATCGTCTGCAAAGATCCGGCTTTTTCCCTCGCCAACGTCGTCATCGGAATCTCGTATGCCGTCGAGATCGGTATTTGGGAGCAGAAATCAGAATTGACAATCAGCGTTCCAGTCTCTTTCAAGTCCATAAAATACTCGTCGAGCGAGGCCTGATTGTAGCACATCAAAATATCAAGATTCTTCGCTTTCGGGTAATCGATGTAACTGTCGCTGATAACCACCTCGGCCTTGCAGTTGCCGCCTCTGGCCTCCGGCCCGTAACTCTGCGTCTGGCACACGTATCGCCCGTCGTGAATCCCGGCCGCTTCGGCAAGAATTATCGAGGCCAGAATGACTCCTTGGCCTCCTGAACCGGCTATCCTTATTTTTATTCTCTCTTTTTCTATTTTCATCTTTATGCGCCGCCTCCGGATTTCCGGATTACCTCGTCATACATCTCGCAATACTCCGGATAATCGAAGTCGGCAAGAATCCCAATCTCCATCTTGCCCATCCTCTCTTCATCCGAGAGTTTCTGAAACGCCTCTGTCCTTACGCTGTTGTCGCGCATCCAGCGCATCATGTCAGTCGGTTTTCCCAGTTTGTTCCTTCTTCCGAAAGTGGTGTGGCAATAAGCGGCTACTTCGAGCATGCAGAATCCTTTTTTCGTAATCGCGCTCATTATCAGATTGTCCAGCATGGGAACGTGATAGACGGTTCCGCGGGCGACCCAAGACGCGCCCGACCCGCGCGCAAGCTCGCAGATGTCGAACGGACGCTCAATGTTGCCGAACGCGGAGGTGGCGGACTTCGCCCCCATCGGAGTCGTCGGAGAATACTGTCCTCCCGTCATTCCGTACACATTGTTGTTTATCACTATCGCGCAAAGGTCGATGTTGCGTCTCGCGGTGTGTATGAAATGGTTGCCGCCTATCGCCGTCGCGTCCCCGTCTCCCATTACGACTATCACGGTCAGTTTCGGATTGGCAAGCTTTATGCCGGTGGCGAAGGACAGCGCCCGGCCGTGCGTGGTGTGAAGCGTGTTGAAGTCCACATAAACAGGCAGCCTGCCCGAACACCCTATCCCGGAAACCACCACCACGTTGTCCTGATCCAGCCCCAGCCTGTCTATCGCCCTTATCATCGCTCCCATCAGAATCCCGTCTCCGCAGCCGGGACACCACAGATGAGGGAATTTCTTTTCCGACCGGAGGTATTTGTGAACCAGTTTCGTTCGCTCCATCTCACTCTACCTCCAGAATTGCGTGAAGTATCTCTTCAGGCTCTATCATCGCTCCGTCGAACCTGTTGAGTGGCACAACTGAACAACGACCGCATGCGTGCCTTTCGACTTCTCCCACCAACTGCCCCTGATTCATCTCAGGCACTATTATAGCGTCCACATGCTCCGACAGCCTCTGCACGGCTCTGACCGGGAACGGCCACAGCGTCAGCAGTCTGACTATCCCGGCCTTGGAACCGCCCTTTCTGGCCATCGTCACCGCCCGCCGCGCGCTCCTCGATGTTGAACCATACGAGAGCACCGCCACCTTCGCGTCGTCGATAAACTCCGTCTCGACCATTATCAGTTCTCTGCGCGCCTTCTCTATCTTGGTTGTTAGCCTCGTAATAAATTCCTTTATCTCATCCTGCCTCTGAGTCGGAAAACCGTGCTGGTCGTGAACCAGCCCCGTAATGTGATAGCGGTATCCGTCTCCGAATGCGGCCATCGGAGGAACTCCGGTAGGCGTGTTTTCATACGGGATGTGCCATTCCGGAGGCACTGACGGCTTGACCCTATTGACCACCGGTATGTTCGCCTCAGCGGGCAGAGTCATTTTCTCTCTCATGTGCCCCACGATTTCGTCCATGAGCAGTATCACAGGCGTGCGGTACTTCTCAGAAAAATTAAACGCCTTTATTGTTAGCGTGTAACACTCTTCGACCGAATTCGGGCAGAGAACTATTATCCGCTGATCTCCGTGACGGCCCCATCTCGCCTGCATGACGTCGCCCTGAGCCGGATTGGTCGGCAACCCCGTGCTTGGACCGCCCCTCATCACGTTGACAACCACGCACGGAACTTCCGCGATTGTTCCGAACCCTATGTTTTCCTGCATCAGGGAAAAACCCGGCCCGCTCGTCGCTGTCATGGATTTAAGTCCGGCTATGGACGCCCCGATTATCGCCGCCATGCTGGCTATCTCGTCTTCCATCTGTATGAACTTGCCACCCACCGCAGGCAGCCGTGTGGACAAAACTTCTGATATTTCAGTCGCCGGAGTAATCGGATATCCTGCGAAGAATCCCAAACCGGCGGCAAGCGCGCCTTCAACGCACGCTTCGTTGCCGCTTATCAGAACGATCTGTCCGGCGTCGCTCTTGGAAGCGGCGGCGCGTTTGGCCTTTCTTTGAGGCTGTTGCCGCGATGGTGCCTTAATCTTTCCGTTTTTTCTTTCAGTCGCTTTTTTCTCCATTGCCGCTTCCTCCTTTCTTCTTTGTTCGCGTGATGGCAAAATCAGGACATCTCAATTCGCACACGCCGCAGCTTACGCAATCCGAAGGCTTGGCCAATTTCGCTTTTTGCGTGGCTTCGTCAAGCATCAGAGCGCCTTTAGGACAGAACTCGACGCAAATTCCGCATCCCTTGCACCATTTCTTGAACACCACTATCGGAAGGTCTACGCCGTTGACTTCGTCCTGTTCGACGCGTCCCACAAGGTCGGGTTTTCTCCGACTCTTCGCTTTAACCATGCAAGCGCCTCCCCTGTCGTCGTCTCCGCATATTATACTACCGGCAATATTTAATTACATGTCGAAAACGAATTCAACCATATCATGCCCAGCCGCGAAATTATGCCGCCGTTTATTCACGCCCGCATATTGCCTGTCCGCAATGCGTTCCACGAATTTCAATATTTTTAAAACCCTTGCCCGCGCGGTTGAAAGTCTGCTAAACTACTAATCGCAAGGCGCATGTGAAAAAATACACAAGGGGGCCGGGTTTTATGAAAAACGAGATAGTTCTCGTTACAGGTTCTGGCGGTTTCAACGGTCGTGTCGTTCTGGAAATGCTGAAAGAAAAAGGATATAAAGTGCGCGCGACGGACCTCGAAGTCGGCGAACGCACCGCAAGCAGAGATTATTACGATTCTCTCGGAGTGGAGTTCATCCCTTCCGATCTCACGAAGCCTGAAACGCTTCCCGCAGTTCTGAAAGGCGTCAAATGCATTATGCATACTGCGTCGCTCTTTGACTACAGCGCCACGCTGGAAGCCAACAACGTTATCAATGTTGACGGCGGGCGCAATCTTCTCGATGCGGCCATCGCCGCGGGCGTGGACAAAATTATCCTTTGGGGCACGATAGGCGTTTACGGCGTGCAGGAGGTCTTCCCTGTCACCGAGAAGAACCCGCCAAACCCCGGAAACGCTTACGAAATCTCTAAATACGAGCAGGAAAAACTTTTCCTCGACTACGCCGCGCAAGGAAAAATCAAAGTGGCGGTGATGCGCCCCGCTCCTGTTTACGGGCCGCGCAACAGGTACGGCTTCATCAACATAGTCAAACTTGCCACAGCCGCCCCAGCGATACCGGTGCCGGAGAAGCTTGAAGTCAGACTGCCTTCCATCCATGTCAAAGACGTGGCTCGCGCCGGCATCTTCCTCTTCGAAGCTCCAGACGAGAAAACAAACGGCGAAGTGTTCACCCTTATCGACGATTCCAACATCCGCGTGTCCGACTTCCTGTACCTCATCGCCGGTCTTCTCGGCAGACCCACCATGCCGATTAAAATCAGCTTGGACAGAAACATCCTGATTAGCATCGGCCATCTGGCCGCCAAGATATCCGCCGCAGGCGCAATCCACCTCACTCACAAACGCCCCATCCTAGAAGACGCGACCGTCGGCTACCTTCAGTACGATTACATTTTCTCCAACCAGAAGCTTAAAGACATCGGGTTCAAGTTCGCATACCCCGACGTCCGCGTCGGCCTTATCGAGATGACCGACTGGATCAAAGAAGAGAACTACGAACCTTTGAAACTTTTCTAATTCTCATCGCAACACGCAACCGAAACCGCGAGCGCATTCAGCTCGCGGTTTTTTTTGTTGTGCGTGTTAATCAAAATGTCATTTTGTCTAATCGCAGCATTCTCATGCGCGCATTTTATTGTTTTAATGCGCCATGTTCCTGTTATAATACTTCAGGCGTTCGCAGGCGGCCGCATAAACTGAAAGGCGGAACTAAAAATGAAATTCAAGCTTATTAATCGGTTTGCATGCATATTGTGTTTCTCTCTCGTTATGTCGGTTTTTTCGTTTCTCCTTGCAGGATGTCGACCTGATTCATCTTCCGGTCAAATTGAAAAATGGATGGGAGACTACGCCTCTGAGATGTCCGAGCGAGGATTGAATCTTCAGGCTATACAAGCATACGAACACAAACTCTCAGCGTCCGGCATAACCGCTTCCGATAAGGCGGAAATTCATTTCGCCATTGCGGAGATATACAGAGAGAAGATGTCTGACTGCGACAATGCTCTGGCCCACTACGTAATGATCGAGTATATTCAACCGGACGGGGGATTCGCAAAGAAAGCCGCCCCGCTGATTTCAGAGTGTATGGAAAAAACCGGACGCTTCATGGACGCGCGCCGCGCCGCTGAGGGCGAGAAAACGGACGCCGAAAAGGAAACCATCGTAGCGGTGGTTAGAGGCGTGGAGATTACGCTGTCGGACTTGGATCAGATTGTCAGAGACACGATGATGGACCCAAGCCAGTTGTCCAGAGAAGAAAAAATCGAACTGCTCAGCGCCAGAATATCTCAGGAGCTTATGGCCGACGCCGCTTTGCAAAAAGGCTATCATAAAGACCCGGATATTCAGAAAAAAGTCGAAGAGTTCAGGCGCGCTCAACTCGCCAACAAGGTTTTTCAGGAGGAAATACGCGGAAAATCAAGAGTGTCGCCGGAAGTCGTAAAAAGTTATTACGATGAGAATAAGAACCTTTTTACCGATGAAAACGGCAACATCGCCCCGTTTGAACTGGCAAGCTCCCAGATATACGCAAAATTAAATCTCGACGCGCAACAGAGAGCTGCCCAGACGTATCTGCAAAGCTTGCTGGCTTCTGAAAAAACAGAGATATTCAGAGACAGAATACCCGACAAAGCGAAGTAGTTTGAGCGGCTATCGACGTCCTGAATGTTATATGTTTAATTAACACACAAAATAATCTGGAACCTGCGGAATCGTCGCTGAGAAGCGCGTATGACTTTTAGTTGTGTTTTATAGCTTAACCATCTATCCATATAAACGGCTCGTATGTTATAATCACACTCCAAAATATTGACTGCCGACGGAGGGTGGGAACAATGTCTCTTGATTTCAGCAAAATGGAAGTTATCAATCAAGGCAAAACAAAAATCATATATCAGAACCCTGACGACGCAGGTTCGGTGTACATGGCGTTCAAGGACGACATCACCGCCGGAGACGGAGTCAAGCGCGACGTGATTGAAGGCAAAGCGCTCATCGACTGGAAAACGAACCGGGACATATTCGAACTGCTCAACCGCAGAGGCGTTCGGACGCACTACATATCCAGCCCGGCTGAAAAAGTTTCTTTAGTTAAGAAACTGGACAGAAAAATCAATCTCGAAGTGATAGCGCGCCGTGTGGCCGCAGGTTCGATCCTCAAATGGAGCGATGTGGCGGAAGGAGCCCGCTTTGATCCGCCCTCCGTTCAATTCCACTATAAAGACGACCCTCTCCACGACCCGATGCTCGACGAGGCTTATATCGATTTCATGATCCGCGAAAAGAATTCCTTCGAATACGCCGACATGCGGCGCATCAATGTCGAGGTCTTCCTCATCCTTGAAGAGGCATTCGCAGAGTTCGGCGTCCAGCTTGTCGACTTCAAGCTCGAATACGGCATAATCGATGGAAAAACAACTCTGATAGACGAAATCACAGGCGGGTCTTTCAGGCTGTGGCCGTACGCGAAGGAAAATCCAAACCTGAACCAGCCGAATGTCATTTCAGAACTGAATCCCGCAGGCAGGCTCGACAAGGATATCTACCGAATGGGCGGAGACCTTGCAGTCGTGTCGAACAAGTTCGCTGAAATCGCGTCTATAACCGAAAAGTTCAAGGACCTCTGAGACTTCTCTTTGCGCGCGTTTTTCTGCTGACGATTCTCGGTTTTGCCCCGGAACGCGTTCGTATATGTTATACTTCTATCTGCCGGGGACGGACGCGATAGTGTATTCAGGCTCCATTCTCGATGCGTAATTCAGCGGTTTCTTTTTGACGCATTACATGCCGGAGCGAAAACATGCCGCATCATGAACAAAAAGACGAACTGAGAGTCGATGAAAAATTCTATAATAAACTCGGCGTTGACGACGATAAAGCGCTTGCCAACATAGAGAGCGCGATTGAGTTGTATCAGGGCAAACACGACCGCGCCGGTAGAACCGACGCCGCGATAAATTTCGAAAAATCACTCAGCATACTGTCGGTGTCGTTCGTAAGATTGTGTCAGGAAATCCTTCGCGCCACTGACGGAGCGTTCTCGCCCGAACAAAGGCTTTTTTTGAATTTCGGCGTGGTGGATCCGAGGCTTTTTCAAAGTTTGACCGTAATCGGAGACCTTGTGGCGGAGATAGATTCGCGTCAACCCTCCGAAAGATTCGAATCCTACTATATGGATGAATGGCTTGAGAGAATAGCGCGCGGCGCTATTGCTCCCACGTCGGAGGCCGCAAAAGTCAAATCAAAGACAAAAAGTCAGGAAGTGGAAGACGCCCGGCGCGAAAAGAAAAGGAAACTTGAAATTGAGCTTGAGTCTCTTTCTGGAGAAGAGCTTGACGCGTTCGTGATATTCAAGGATTTATACGGAAACTATTACCCCGACGCCGACCAGAACGGCAAACTTAAAGATTTGGCCGATATCAGGAAAAACGTCTCCAATCTGGAGAGAATCATCAAAGAACAAAATGCCAAGATGGCGGAAATCGAGTCGCTTACGGTCAAGGAAACCGCCGGAGGCGGCACTATCGCTGAAAGCCGCCGCTCGACAAGATTCGCCAGAATGCGAGAGGAATTCGACATTCTAGTGACCGTGATGAGAAGCTGCGCGGCCAGAGGCGGTCTTGTTAAAAACACTCCCGCTCTCATAGACAAATGGATTCCTATGGACTCCCGCGTCAGCGTCAACACCTTATCTCACGTTGAGAGCAAATTCTCGGAGTTTGAAAGTCTTGATTACACCATTTTTACGGACGCGAAGGGCGCTCGCAAGGCTCCGAAAGTCCTTGTTCTACCGGGCGTCGGAGCGGGCATGGCTTGGAAAGACCGCATAATGGTTTCATTGTTCCCGCCTCCCGCCACTCAGCCTGACATCAGCCTCATTAAGACGTTTGCCGGCTACCGCTGGCACATAGCGACTTCGTCTTTCAACTGGAAACATCTTCCCGGCGAACTCGGCAGCATGTATCAGCTTATCTACCCCGACCTTACATACAATAATCTAGAGAAATCTTTCACGGACGATTATGTGAACTGGATGACGAAAGAAGCTCAAGGATTTCAGGTTCTGTCGGCTCAAACCCGGATACTGTTCTGGAAGAAGATACCTTTCCCGGCAGAGTACAAGCGCAAACTCTCTAAGCGCGCTGCGGCTTACGCCAAGCTCTACGCCGAAGACCTCGCCCGCGGCATTCAAAGCTGACGACTGATGTTATAATTTCATTGCGAACGAGCCGGGCGCTTCGCCTTCCGCGATGAAATCCTTAACGCGCCATAAATTTACTCATCGTTGCCAAGGTCTCCTTGGCAACACGGAATCAGTGACAAGGAAGTCTGCTCTTCCTGTCTATCCGTTACCAAGGAGACCTTGGTAACGATGAAAAAAGCCTCCGATGCCAGAATGCACGTTGCCGGGCCGCAACATGGCTCCCTCACACGGGATGCCAATAAAATCCCGCTCCGGCATTGTTTTTCGATAGCGGGGGTATTGCTTGCTTGACCTTTCGCATCAATCTCGCGTATTATGTAACAACTTTACATTATAGGTGGTCGCCATGAAAAATTCATCCTCATAACCTTTATCTGCCTTTTCCTCTTCCCTGTTATATCTTTCTCGAAAACTTATGACAAGGATGTAACTATCAGATTCAATCCAGAAATTGACTTTTCCATAATAGTTTTTTCTACTATTACACAATGCTGTTCAATCAAGCGACCTCCAGAGATAGTTGCGTAAAAGCGCGCGGTGGAAAAGGTTCTTTTCCATTTTTCGTGAAGCAGATACTAGAGGGGATGGCGCGGAATATATTCAACTGAATGAGGGATAAGATAGGCGACAGCGCGAGAGGCGAGCCGGAAGTAAATTTGTGCCATGAGAGCAAAAGGTAAGCGCAGATGGCAATCCAGATTTGAGTGAGAACGGCGTTTTCGCAGTTCCAAGGAATGATTTGATTTTGAGGTACTGTTTGATCCAGCGGAAGAAGATTTCGATGTCCCAGCGGGCTTTGTAAATCTCGGCGATTGTTGTGGCGGCCAGATCGAAGCGGTTGGTCAGGAAATCATAGACGTTGCCGTCGGCGGCGCGGAAGCGGATGTGGCGCAGGGTTTGAGGGTATTTGTGTTCCTAGGCGCCGATTGTGCGGATGTCCTGATCGATAATGACGCCTTTCTTTTCGTCGCTTTTGCGGGACGCGAGGACGCGCCACTTGCTGTTGGACTTGAGCCTTGTGACGAAGAAGACGCCTTTGGAGTTGTAGTGGTTGAGCATGGCGTAGTCGAGGTATGCGCGGTCGAACACCACAATGCTGCCGGAGGGCACGGGCGGGTTCCATGCGGCGTCGAGTTCGTGGGTTTTGCCGTTGGTGATCACGGCGAACGCCGGGAGAGTTCCCTGCCAGTCAAGAAGAGCGTGCGTCTTGACGGCTCCTTTTCTGGTTCTGTACTCGGCCCACGGATACAGGGAAAGGCACAGCGAGATGACGGTGGCGTCCATGATGAAAAGTCGGCTCTTGAACTTGAACTTCTTGCTCTGAGGGCGAGCGTCGCAACACAGCTTGTAAATCTCTTGCGCCAAGTCCTGATAAAGCTGCCATGGGCGTGTTTTGTTGGCGTGAGCCAGCGTGTTGTAAACAATAGGCTCCGCTCCCAGATGATACAGCTTCTTGATGCCGGAGTTGAAGCCGGTCGCGGCGTCCCGAAGGCTGACCCTGCCGGTGAGTTGCGCGAACAGAACCGCCATAAACTGATTCCATGTTTTGAGCCTTGAGGTCTTTCTGTCGGAGTCGTGTTTGATTGCCAGCCGGGAGAAAATATTTCTTAGTCCGGGGGTGAACAACTGGCGGTATATTGTGTTAGAATGCGGCATAGGCTTGAGTTCTCCTTTTAGAGTATCTTTCTGACAACTGAAACATATTAATAAGAAGAACAAAATCAAGCCTATATTTTTATAATATGAAAAAATCGAAAACAATGTCTCTTTTGCCTATAGGCGCGCATGCATACAGCCGCTACGCGGCTTTTTGTCCGCTCAGTTTTTCATGGTTGAACAGCATTGGATTATATTAATTAAGTCTTTTTGCCATGATATTAATTTGACATCGACATCAATAACCCATCTAAAATTTGGCAACATTTCTAATTGACGATTGTTTTTTGTATCATCAATGGTTTGAATGGCTGCCTTTAAGGATTTTCTTGAAAGCCATGTTTGATAAATTACAATAATTAAAACGATTATATTCACGACAAAAGCAATTATTGTAAGTATTTCCATGTAAGACATTTACAACCTCATATGATTAATGAAGTCTATAAGAGAACCTTCACCAAATCAAGCTCTATCTTGTTTTGTCACATTGGTATTGTCTTTTTAATCGCCGAGCGCGTAGGGTCGAATAACAGAAAAGCTTCGCGACTGTTCGGTCGCGAAGCTTTTTGATAGATTGCGCTATGTCAATGCTTGCGTTTTGCCGGGCGACGCTCAGTTCTTAGGCATCTCGACGACGATGAATCTGTTGTAGCCTCTCCGCTCGATTACGAGAAGAATTTCTACTGGCTCGTCGCCTTTGCGGCCCTTCGAAACGTCTTTGATAATCTCACGCAGGTCGGAGGGCGTTTCGACTTCTTTTCTGTCGGCTTTGATAATAATGTCGCCCTGCATGATGCCGGCTTTGTCCGCCGGGCCGTTCGGCTCGACCCCCGCCACGACGACGCCTTTTTCGGTTTTCGCCTCGAGCTGCTTTGCGGTCTTCGAATCCAGCGACTGCAACTGCATACCGAGAGAAGTCTTTGCGTCGTCTTTTTTAGGTTGCGAGGCGTCGGCGGTCTCGTCCGGCCGTTCGTCGAGTTTTACGTTCAGTTTCACTTTTTTGCCGTCGCGCATGACGGTCACTGTCGCCTTTGCGCCTTTGCCGAGTTTCGCCACTTCTTTCTGTAGCTGTTTGACGTTCTTGATGTCGATGTCGTTCAGCTTGATTATGACGTCTTCGACCTTCATGCCCGCTTTGTCAGCGGGAGCGTCGGGGATTATGTTTGTGACGATGGCTCCGTCTTTTGATTCAATCTTCATCGCGCGAGCCAACTGCTCGGTGATGTCGTCAATGTAGATGCCGAGGTATCCGCGAGAAACCGTTCCTGTCTCAATAAGCTGCTCGAACACTTCGCGGGCCATGTTGATGGGGATGGCGAAGCCGATGCCGATATTGCCAGAACCGCCGCCCATAATCCCGCCGCCGTTGGAGTAGATGGCGGTGTTGACGCCGATGACCTCGCCCCGGATGTTCACGAGCGGTCCGCCGCTGTTGCCGGGATTTATGGCTGCGTCGGTCTGTAGAAAATCGTCGTAAGGCCCCTGCCCTATGACGCGCCCGCGCGCGCTTATTATCCCGGCGGTCACCGTGCTTTCCAGCCCGAACGGGTTGCCGAACGCGATGGCCCACTCGCCGATTCTAACCTTGTCGCTGTCGCCTATCGGCGCGGCGGCAAGCTGCCTGTCCGCCTTTATCCTTATAACCGCAATGTCCGTCAACTGGTCGGCTCCGACCAGTTCTGCGTCATATTCTTTTTCGTCGCCGGGAATTTTAACTATTATCTCATCGACGTCTTTGACGACGTGGGCGTTGGTGAGGATGTAGCCGTCCGACTTGATGATGAAGCCGGAACCGAGGCTGGTCTGTTTGAATTCCTGTTTCTGGTTCTGCTGCTGGCGTCTGCCCCCGAAAAACTTTTCCATCATTTCGTCGTCTTCGCCGAAGGGGTTGGAAAACCCGAAGAAAGGATGCGAGCGCATCTCGACGATTTTAGCCGTGTTGATGTTGACCATGCTCGGCTTAATAAGGTCTGCGACCCGAACGAAATCGTTCTGGACGTCGAGAGCCGCCGACGACGGCTGCAACGCTTTCCCCTCTACGCCGCCCTTTGACGCGTCCGCCGCGTTGGAAATAGGTATCAGGTCCAACCGCGCCGCAATCACAAGGCCGATCATAATCCCCATGATCAGCGTCGCCACCAATGCTATTCTCGTCTTCGTTTTCATGTCATTCTCCTCCGTTGCCACCGGATTCAGAGTCCGGTTCCACAATCTGCCTGACCGCGCTAATGAGCGGGTCGGTGTTAGAGCTTTTTTCCACCCAAGACGTGGCGTGGTGCGCCCTGAAATCCATCTTGAACAGCGGATAAGCCGTGTTCACAATCACCGGAGTGCCCCCGTTAAGCCGCGATATCTCCCCGATGACTTCAAGCCCGTCCTTTTCCGGCATCCCGATATCCAGAATAACAAGGTCGGGGCAATGAATCTTGGTCATTTCCAGAGCTTCCACGCCGTCCGCCGCCGTCACCACTGCGTACCCCTCGCACTCGAATTCCATCTTGTACAGTTCCCTAATGTCCATGTTGTCGTCCGCAATCAAAAGTGTCGCCATTTCAGTCATTTCCCTTTATCTGACAACCGCGCGGAAGAAAAGTTTCGCGGGCCGCGATTTTTTTTCAGACAACTTCTCCGAACCGTCTGAAATGTGAACGCTGGAATAGATTATAAAATCAAATCAGAAAATGTAAAATACGCCGGTCTTGCGGGGCGGAGCAAGAGAGCCGCAGGAATCTCCGGATATTTAGGTTTGACACCGCCTGCGCCCTGTGCTAGATTGACTGCGAAAAGGATTGGAAGCTGAGATGAGCGGAACAACAATGCAACCGGATAATAGGCGCGCATTCTGGAGCGGCTATTATTATTATTTCGGGGGTCACCCCACGGTTGCGCGGTTGAGCCGCTGAGATTCAGCGCCCGACCGAAAACACAACCGCGGGGCGGCATCAAACCCCGCGGTTTTTTCGTTTGTGAAAAAAAACGCGGGGAGAACGACTCCGTCCCGGGCGCAAATGGAGGCGCGAAATGATTATCATTCTTTCTCACAAGGCAACGGACAACAACAAGAATTCGGTGATCGACCGGCTAAAAAAGATGGGCTACAA
>Ga0209311_1000776_pt1 | contig 27630 bp, 32 predicted proteins | sample AD_UKC045_MetaG_FD_184417 | JGI IMG/M metagenome (GOLD analysis project Ga0209311, IMG submission 184417) | Active sludge microbial communities of municipal wastewater-treating anaerobic digesters from USA - AD_UKC045_MetaG (SPAdes) (version 2) | ecosystem: Engineered > Bioreactor > Anaerobic >... | reverse complement strand
TCTCAATTCTCAATTCAACTCCCCCCGCGCCCGTGAGCTCCGCCGCGCCATCCAGGCCCACCGCTCCGCCCGCCTCAAGTGGTCCCCCTACGTCCTCCACTTCGTCATGTCTGAGCTCGGCTTCGGCTCTTCCCTGCGTGACCTCCCGGAACACCGCCTCGAGCAGCTCCTCCAGATCATCAAAGCCTACCGCCCCTCCCGGCCCCGCGAATTCTCCTACGACCGCCATGGACGCTACATGTACTCCCTCCAGCAGGCCGCCGGATGGTCCGATTCCCTCCTCCGCCAATTCATGATCCTGGAATATAAAAAGACCCACTGGAACCTCCTCACCTCCCAGGAACGCTCCCACCTCATCACCACCCTCAAAGCCAACATTTCAGCCTCTAACCAGCCGCAGGCTCTAACCAGCGAAGCTCTAACCAGCCCCCAGGGCTCTAACCAGGCTCCGCCTCTAACCAGCCCCCAGGGCTCTAACCAGGCGCAGCCTCTCACCGATCAACCCAAATAAAAGAGGTATAAACACATGGTCAAACTCCCCATCATCCTACTCATAGCCCTCATCGGCTACGCCCTCGCCATCACCGGCCTCTTCCTCTGTGCCTTCGCCGGCTCTGCCTCCGATCGTCAGAAACACCTGGCCATCATCGCCACCCTCAAATCCCAGGTAAAGCACTTCATCATCGAAACGGACAAAGCCCTCCGCGAGCTCGACACCACCAAAACCAGTCTCAAACAAACCCAAACCCTGGCCAACGAACGCCAGGAACGCATCGTCGAGCTCCTCCACGACTACGTCCGCGTCCAAAACGAATACGCCTGGTTCCGCCTCACCTACGCCCCCCTCGTCCCGGAAGCTCCCCTATCCGCGGAATCTGCGGGAAACAAGGAGGCTACCCGTGCGTAAATGGTCCTCCTCCACCGTCGATTCCATGCTCGTCAAATGCTGCGCCCAATGCCCGGATCACAAGCGCCTCACCAAGCGCTCCCGCACCACCTCCGGACGCTGGGTCACTGAAAACACCTGCGCCAAATGCCGCCGCACCGGACGTCAAATCCTCCATCTCACCAGCATCGACGACCACTGCCCACTCCCCAAATTCACCCCCTCGTCTGCGCCATCTGCGTCCCAATCTGCGGAATCTGCGGGAAATAAAAATGAATAAAATCGAATACCTCATCCTCCACTGCTCCGATTCCCTCTTCGGATCCGCCGCCGAGCTCCGCCGCTGGCACATCGCTCGCGGCTGGTCGGACATCGGCTACCACCTCGTCATCCTCAACGGCCTCATCCTCCCGGACACCAAGCACCAAAAGCAGCTCTACCTCCCCTTCATGGATGGCGCCATCGAGATCGGCCGCCGCTTCGATGGAGATCCCTTCATCTCCCAATCCGAGGTCGGAGCCCACGCCCTCGGCCTCAATGCCACCTCCCTGGGCATCTGCCTCATCGGCAAAGACACCTTCACAGCCGCCCAGTTCGTCTCCCTGGCCCGCGCCATTCGCGCCCTGGAAGCCCACCCCCTCGGAGCTCACCTCAAGCGCTCCAACATCCTCGGCCACTACCAGACCCCCCAGGCCGGAGGCAAAACTTGCCCCAACTTCAACGTCCCCCGTTTCGTGGCCGACATCGACAAGATCTTCGCCACCCTCACCGCCAATCCCACCGACTATAGGAGGACCGCATGACCATCGTAACACTGGCTTCAGCCGGTCGTAGCACTGACTTCAGTCGGTGCGTCACAATCAAATCCTCACACAGCCGGAGGATCGCATGAGCGTCCAGGACACCGCCCTCATCCAGTCCCTCATCGATACCATCACCGAGCGCCTCGCCACCGTCGAAAACCTCGCCATCCAGTCCCAGGAACCCATCCCCAACGCCTATCTGGTTCTCAATGGCATCCACTCCACTCTGGAAGGCCTCATCCGCTCTCTCCGCCACCTCCCGGAGCCCACCCCTGAACCAGCGGACTTCTAAGATGAACATCCTCAAAGCCGCCCTCGTCATCATCGGGACAGCCATCATGATCCTCACCTTCTTCACAAAGGACTACACCCGCGCCACCTACATCCTCCTCGTCCTCCTCTGGACCTGGAAGCTCCTGGACTGGAACGATGAAGAAAAAAGCTAAACCCCCCAAAACCCCTCGCATCCAGCCCGCCTCGCTCCAGCGCAAAGGCGAAGCCGCCGCCATCCAGGCCATGCAGGATTCCCTCCTCTCCATCCTTTCTCCCCTGGGATGGACCAAACGCGAGCTCCTCGGCACCCTCCTCATCATGGTCGCCGGCTCCATAGACTTCACTACCCGCGCCCCCCGCGAAGAGCACTACGCCTATCTCACCAAATACCGGGGCCAATACAAATCCCTGGTCAATAAAATCATCCAAAACGCCACAAATAAAACTGGAGGACCCAATGTCTAACCCCACCCCTCACAGCGAAGCTCTCACCCCCTACGAAATGATCGATTCCATCGGCCGCCTCGCGGTCAAACTGGAAGACAGCTTCCTCACTCTCGGCCATATCTTGTCAAACGTCCGCAAGGGCAAAGTCTACAAGCTCAAAGGCTATGAAACCTTCAACGCCTGGCTCGAGTTTGAACACCGCCTCCCAGCCGCCCTCGCCTCCCGGCTTATCGCCATCTACGACCTCTTCGTCACGGAGCTGGACCTCGATGAACTCACCATCGCCGAAATCGGCTTCGAGCGCCTCAACCTCATCCGTCCCCTGGTGACAAAAGCCGACTGGGCCACCCGCGAAGAATGGATCGAAACCGCCACCAACCTCCCCCTTCCCGAACTCCGCGACCACATCAAAAAGCACCGCGAAGCCCAGAAGATAGACGAAGCCCAGGATCTCAAAACCGTCTTCACTGATCAATTCCTGGAACGCTTCACCACTGCCATGAACTGCTCCCGCAAAGAGCTCGACTTCAAGCTCGCCCTCTTCTTCCAGGAAGCAGATCCCGAAGCCATCAAAAAAGTCGTCATCCTCAACCAGCGCGCCTTCGAATCCCAGCTCACCAGCGAAGCTCTAACCAGCTCGCAGAGCTCTAACCAGGCGCAGCCTCTAACCAGCCCGCAGGGCTCTAACCAGCCGCAGGAGGCCACCCATGCCACGCGGTAAAAAAACCTGTCCCGTCTGCCAGGGCACCGGCCTCTTCACCGAGTCCCCCGAATACCCCTGCGATTCCCGCCCCCCCGCCAACGGCCGCTGTCTCTACTGCGACGGCTCCGGCACCGTCCCCTCCCGCCTCAACGTCTCCCCCAAATCTGCGTCATCCGCGCCCCAATCTGCGGCATCTGCGGGAACCCAGGAACCAGCCCCCAAACTCGACCTCTCCCGCCGCGGCATCACCCCGTTGGAGTTCAAACGGCCCAACCCAGGCCCAGTAGATCCGCATACTTCGGGCCGTTTGGACTTCAACCAGCCCACCGAAGGCGACCTCGCCCAACACCCAGACCCGGAAGACGTCGCATCCGCCCAGCCCGCCCCCAACTTCCTGGAGATGGCCCTCAATCCCCGTCTCAACAAAGTCCTCGCCTCCGGAAAAGACTTCCTCATCGTCACCGCCTCCGAACCCTACTACATCCCCGTCTTCACCATGGTCCGCCGCCAGGAACAATCCCAGGGCACCTGGACTCCGGAAGACGAAGAACGCTATATCCATGCCCTCCAACAACGTATTGAATATCTCGAAAAGGAGTCCATCAATGGCTGATATCATCAAAGAAGGAAAGAAAAAATACTGGCTGAACGGCGAAGGTGACAAAGTCCCTGAAGACGTCATCAAAGGCACCCACCATCAAACCCGCGACCAGCTCGTCTGCAAAATGGTCTCCGAGGCCAAGCAACTTCAAACCATCATCCGCAACAAAAAACGCCAGTGGGAACGTGAACTGCGCGAATACCTGGATAAGATAGCCAAGCAGGAAGGCCTCGAGGAATGGGTGGGTGGCACCACTATCTTCAACTTCAGCATGTCCGAATCCGTATCGATCAAGATCGCCAAAAAGATGATCTTCGACGAACGCCTCCAGCTCGCCAAACAAAAAATCGATGCGCTCATCGCCAGCCGCTCCGACGGATCCGATCCCCTCATCGTATCCCTGGTCGAGCGTGCCTTCAAGCTCGATAACAAAGGAGAAGTGGACTACAAACAGATGATCGGACTTCGTCAGATCCAGTGCGACGATCCCCTCTGGCTCGAGGCCATGGACCTCATCGCCGACTCCCAAAAGGTCCAGTCTACAAAGACCTACTACTACTGCCAGGAAAAAGACGAAACCGGCAAAATGGTCACCATCACCCTGGATTTTGCTGCCCTCTAAACTATGGCCACCATCAAAGAACTCTGGCAAGCTGCCATCGAAGCGGTGGGTGAGGAGGAGCTCACCCGCCGCTTTCGCCTCTGGATCACCCACCTCATCCGCACCGCCCGCATCAAATCTGCGGAATCTGCGGACCCATCCGCGTCATCTGCGGGAAACGATATATTCACCCAGGACGTCAAACTCATCCTGTCCGACCTCAACTCCCGCACCGGTTCCCGCTTCACCGCCACCGATCAGGCCAAACACCTCATCCGCAACCTCATGGCCAAGGGCTACATCACCCAGGACTTCCTTCACGTCCACGAAATCAAGGCCGCCAAATGGCTCTCCGACCCCGCCATGGCGGACTACCTCCGTCCCTCCACCCTCTACCGTCCAAGCCACTTCGACGAATACCTCGCCGAATACTACGCCATGGAGCGCCAACGCTCAGACCTCGCCGCCAAACGCGCCAAAGCCCTCACCAGAGCGCAGCCTCTAACCAGCGAAGGCTCTCACCAGCCGAAGGCTCTAACCAGCAGGAACTGCTCTAACCAGGCGCAGCCTCTAACCAGCCCCCAGGGCTCTAACCACCCCGCAGGGCTCCCCCCAAAAATAGCCGCTCACGAACGCGATGCCCTCATCACCGAGCTCACCGCCACCCCCTGGCATGCCCATCCCACCTTCGCGGCTCTCGTCCTCCACACCCTCCGCTTCCCGGATCCTCCCTCCCTCGCATCCTATCAGATGCCGGACCGCGTCCGCCGTATGCGCACCGCCCCCAAGATGCTCACTCAGATCCTCCGCGGCCAAAGCCCCCAATGGGCCGAAGACGAATTCACCAGGATAAAAGAAGACGCAAAGGAGTCCCCCGATGCCTAACCAGCCGCAGCCCCTCACAGCGAAGCTCTCACAGCGAAGCTCTCACAGCGAAGCTCTCACAGCCGATGGCTCTCACCTCTTCTCCCCCTCCCGCTGCTACCGTCCGGACGAAATCGCCCACACCCTCGGCCTCTCCACCCGCACCGTCTACCGCCTTATCAACGACATCGAAGACCCCCTCCCCGCCTACCGTCCCACCGGCACCGTCCTCCGCGTCCATGGCCATGATCTCATCGCCTGGCTCGATCGCCGCAAAGTCAACCCCCTCGAAGAGTAACACTGGCTTCAGCCGGTCGTACCACCGACTTCAGTCGGTGCGTAACTCACCCCCTTCCCAGCACATAGCGTGATTACCGCCAAGTGAAGCCCGGCCTCTACGCCGGGCTTTTTGTATCACTGGCTTCAGCCGGTCGTACCACCGACTTCAGTCGGTGCGTCTCTGCTCCCTCCTCTAACCAGCTCGCAGAGCTCTAACCAGCAGGAACTGCTCTAACCAGCGAAGCTCTAACCAGCGAAGCTCTAACCAGCAGGAACTGCTCTAACCAAAAAACCGTGTCCCCCGTGCACTCCCCGCCTTGACGCAATCTCCCGCTTCCCAAACCCTGACCCCATGCCCAACAACAAAATCTACCAACACCTCCGGGCCCAGGCCCAGGATGCCTACCTCGCCGGCACCACGGACTCCCGTGTCCTGGCCGAACAGTTCGGCGTCTCCATCCGCACCATCGACACCTGGAAGTCCAAAGGAAAGTGGGTCCAGATGGGCAAAGAGCAGCTCAACCTCGAATATCGCGCCGACCAGGCCCGCAAAAAGGCCATCGTCAAAGCCCTGGAAGAGTTCGCCAACGACCCCAAAAACGTCGCCCTCCAGTCCCTGGTCTCCCTCCTAAAAAACGAAGCCCACCGCCTCGAGCCCTCCAAAGACCTCAACAACTACATCATCAAATTCCTCGATCAGCTCACTGATTTTTGCATAGAAAAGGAATACCCCGGCCTCCTCAAGGACATCCAGTCCATCACCCACGAGCTCGCCGAATACCTCCGGATCCGCAACTCATGACCAATTCTCAATTCTCAATTCTCAATTCTCAATTCACCTCACGACACCGTCCCTCCAGCCCTGCCCAGCCGTCGCGGTCCATACCTCGCCGCGGCGGCCTTTTTGTATCACTGGCTTTAGCCGGTCGTAGCACTGACTTTAGTCGGTGCGTCCCTAACCAGCGAAGCTCTAACCAGCCGAAGGCTCTAACCAGCCCCCAGGGCTCTAACCAGCGAAGCTCTAACCTATGACAGACACCCTCACCAAAATCCTCCTTATCCTCTTCGGCCTCTACTCCGGTGTCCTCTCCTGGCTCTTCAAGCTCGCCTGGTCCGATATCCAAAACCTCAAAGCCAGCCAGGCCAAAATATCCCCTGAAGACATTAAAATCCTGAAAATAGAACAGGACAAGCTCAAGGAAAACTGCACCAAGTGCCAGTCCGCCACCCTCGAATCCATCCGTGAGCTCATCGACGAACGCTTCGACCAGTTCGAACGCCGCCTCGATACCAAGATAGACTCCGCCTTCCAACGCAACGAACTAAACTGGGTTAACGAAGGCCGCATCCCTCCCAAGCACCCCAAGAAGTCCACATGACCCCCCGCCTTGTGGAACGGCAAGCATCCTGCTTGCCAAACGTCCTCGCTCTCAGCCCTGCCTCTAACCAGCCGCAGGCTCTAACCAGCCCGCAGGGCTCTAACCAGCCGCAGGCTCTAACCAGCAGGAACTGCTCTAACCAGACCGGAGGTCTCTAACCCATGATCCTCACCACCTACGCCGGAGACACCCTCTCCCTCCGCGTCTCGGTCTTCGATGGCGCCTCCCTTCCCTTCAACAACACCTCTTTCGCCATAGACACCGTCTCCCTCATCATCCCCTCCCTGGAAGAAGAAATCGAAGGCACCATCTCCGCCGGCGTCGCCTCCATCCTCATCCCCGCGAATACCCTCACGGAGCCGGGATCATTCGACTATTACATCCAGCTCACCAGCAGCTCCGCTGGCCACGTCTTCACCATCCTGGCCGGATCCATCACCGTCCTCCCCCTCCCCCAATAATGTCCCCCCAATTCTCAATTCTCAATTCTCAATTCTCAATTCTCAATTAGAAGTAATTCTCAATTATGAAAAGCCGCCAGATCAACCTCCAAGCCCGCTTCCCCTCCCACCGAGCCACCGGCCGCGTCCCCGCCTTCACTGTTCACCGTTCACTCTTCACCCTCTACCCCCCCGCCACCTCCGAAACTCCCCAGCTCCCCGCCCCTCTCATCACCCTCCCCATCTCCGAGCCCTACACCTCCCACGATCTCTTCACCCTAAGCTGTGAGAATGCAGCCGCCGCCATCTACTACACCCTCGACGGCTCCACCCCCACAGCCTCTTCCACCCTCTACACCGCCCCCTTCGCCCCCTACCAGGTAGGCACCATCACCATCAAAGCCATCGCCATCCTGTCTGGCTTCCTCGATTCCGACATCACCGAAGAGACAGTCACCCTCATCACCTTCCCGCTTCCCACGCCCATCATGTCACCCTTCACCAATGTCTGGCATGATTCCTTCACTGCCAACTGGGAGGCCGTCACCGGAGCCACCGGCTATCTCCTGGACGTTTCTACCACCGCCGACTTCTCGTCCTTTGTTTCTGGCTATGAAAGCCTCCCGGTCTCTGGTACATCGCATTTCATCACTGGGCTCGCTCACAACACCTCCTATTATACCCGCGTCATGGCTATCGGGCCAGCCGCGGCCAGTCCACACAGTAGCGCCACTATCACCGTCACTCTCTATTCAATGATTATCGAAAAAAGAGACACGGGAACCGGACGCCAAACAATGAGACTCGGCAACAGCCAAGACTTTACCATATACATTTCCACTGGCGCGATCGTATCAGTATCCGATGGGGCGGTGGCTCCCGATGGAAAATCTGCCGTAGTCAGCGCCATTGCAGACCTTGGAAGCGCAGATTACCGGACTATCACGTTTGAGGCCATGGGATCTACTATGACAGACGTAGTCACTATGACCAATATTGACACTCTCCATAGGCTGGAAAAAGCGGTAGTTGCCAATGGATTCTACCCCACTTTTAGCGGTGCCATGCCCGCCAATCTAACATACCTCTACCTGGTAGGCTTACACTGGACATATAGTGGCGCGCTGCCATCGGCTCTTATTCTTTTGCATCTGTCCACGGGAAATATATATTGGACTTTTAGCGGTGCCATGCCCGCCAATCTAACATACCTCAGCCTGGTTTCTTCCACCGTTTCCTGGTCATATAGCGGCGCCTTGCCTGCCCGCCTAACACTGCTATATCTTAACGGCAATAACATTAACTGGTCACATACCGGCTCCCTTCCTCCTGACTTGACACATCTCATCCTGAATGGGCCCAACATAGACTGGTCTGGCTTAGAAATAGGACTAACGCCCAATATGACGCAATTCAAGTTATTGAATTACAGGCTTGCCAAGATGTCATCATCCGATATGGCGTCCTTCCTAAATGCGCTGTCGATCCGCTCCGGCGCACTGCCCAACACCCTTACCATAAACGACTACGCGGATGCGGCATCTCCGCCCCAAGTCGTCCTCGATGCGGTCGCCGCGCTAAAACTCGCCAAGCCCAATGTCACAACCGTGAATTTGGGAGCATAAGTGTCTCACCATCACCCCCACCCCAATTCTCAATTCTCAATTCTCAATTCTCAATTATGAAACCCTTCACCCAAAAACAATCCAAACGCCTCGACCTCATAGCGGCCAAAACCCCCGCCCTCCTCCCCTTCGCCGCGGACACCCCCGCCCTCAAAGCCGAGCGTATCCGCCGCGCCACCACCCCGGACTGGTCTGGCTTCTCCTACTTCTGCACCACCTACTTCCCCCACATCTTCACCCTCCCCTGGGCCCCCGCTCACCCCGTCATGTTCCAGGAGACCGAAGCCACCCGCGGCCTCATCGCCATCACCGGCTTCCGCACCCTCGGCAAGACCGTCCTCATGGGCATCGCCTACGGCATCTGGAAAATCGTCCTGGGTGAGAAATACCTCATCCACGCCGCCGCCGATGAATCCCTCGCCTCCCTCCGCACCATGTCCACCCATCACCAGCTCACCCACAACCGCCGGATTCTTGCGGACTTCCCGGATCTCCGCCCACTGGACGACGATCAAAAGTTTTTCTTCCTCAAAAACAACACCCTCATCCACGCCCGCGGCATCAAACAAGGCTTCCGCGGCGCCCTCAACCCCAAAAACGCCCGCCGCCCCGGACTCATCATCTGCGACGATATCGACCAGGAAGCCAACATCGGCAACCAGACCATCGGCAAACGCAAGCTGGAGAAGATCACCCAGGAGATCGCCGGCTGTCTCGACCCCTCCTCCCACGGCCGCGTCATCTGGCTCGGCAACCTCGTCCATCCCAATTTCGCCATCGTCCAGTTCCAAAAGCTCATAATCGACGATATTCGCGCCGATCTCCCAGATTTCGACCCCCAACACCAATCCGTCATAAAAACTCCATTACGCACGCTTCTGGCCTTCTCCCTGGAAAATCCCGACGGCTCCTCGGCCTGGCCTCAGCAATATCCCACCGCCTCCCTCCCGGATCTCCGCCGCGTTTACGGTCCCACCGGCTATCAAAAAGAGATGCTCGGCCTCCCGGTGATCGAAGGCAACATCTTCAAAAATGAGTGGTTTACCCACTGGAAGCTCCTCCCCTCCCCATCCCAGATGAAGCGCGTCTGGCTCTATTGTGACCCCGCCTGGGGCAAAAAGGGCTGTTTCAAAGCCGTGATCGTCATCGCCTCCGATGGCTTCAAATACTACGTCTCCCACGTATGGATCCGCCAGACCGAGTCCACCAAACTCTTCAAATATCTTCACGATGCCTTTTTCGAGCTCGAGCGCCTCTACCGCGCCAAGTTCCGCGCCTCCATCGAAACCACCTTCGGCCAGGCCCGCATCCTGGACGACTTCGACCGCTGGGCCTCTGATAACCACCTTCCCGCCATCTCCCACCGCTTCAAAAAGATAGATAACAAAGAGGACAAAAACCTCCGCATCGAGCGCACCGACACCTTCATCGAAACCACCAAGGTCCTCTTCCCCCAGGGCCAGGATATGCCCACCCTTCTCAGCCAGTTCCTCACCTACCCGGACGGCTATATCGACGGCCCCGACGCCCTCGCCGGCTGCCTCGAACGCTTCACCGAATACCACCTCCGCAACCGCGTCCGCGTCCGCCGCTTCCGTATATGACTACCCCCGTAACACTGGCTTCAGCCGGTCGTAGCACCGACTTCAGTCGGTGCGTCACAGCGCAGCTCTCACCTCGCGAAGCGATCTCACCTACCGAAGGTATCTCACCTACGCAGTATCTCACCTGCCGGAGGCATCTCACTCTCCCATGACCTACTTCGACCGCCTCATGCTCGACTACTACCGCGTTCTCAACAACGCCTTCCGCTCCCAGCTAAAGACAGCCGCCTACCTCGCCATCCAGATGCTCGCCGATCTCCCCCGTGCCCAGCGTCTCAACGACCGCACCGTCCGCGATCTCATGTCCATCATCAACCAGGAACTCGGCACCGACTTCTCCACCGCCGTCAGCAGAGAGACCAAAGCCTACGTCGAGCGCTCCCTCCGCCTCGGCATCCAGGACGTCTCCCGTGAGCTCCGTGGCAACATCTCCATCGGCCTCTGGGGCATCCAGGATCAATCCCTCTCCAACACAATCACCTCCCAAAACCTCTTCTGGATCGGCAACCACTTCGGCTCTGATATCCAGGCAGATTTCACCGCCACCCTCCAAACCGCGATAGCCAGCGGCTTCACCCGCGACCAGCTCGCCGACGCCCTCAAAACCCAGTTCCAGGATCTCGGCGATAAATCCTCTCACTACTGGCAAGGCCTGGCCGAGCACACCGCTCTCCGCATCCGTGAATTTGGCCGCCTCTCTGGCTACGAAAAGGCCGGTGCCCGCTACTACCGCCTCACCAATCCCATGGATAGCCGCACCTCCGAGATCTGCTGGGCTCTCGTATCAGAAGGAAAACTCTATCCTCTCGATGTCGCCCTCGAAGTCCGCGACAACCTCATGAATATCGACATGGCCAAAGACGGCCTCGAATCCGCCCGGGAACAGATCAAAGCCCTCGCCCCCTGGATCAAAGAATCCCAGATCGAACGCGATCCCCAGGGCAACCCCGTCGGCGTCTCCGGCGCCCACACGCCCTTCCCCCCCTTCCACTGGAAGTGCCGCACTAAAACCGAAATCGTCCTGTAACACTGGCTTCAGCCGGTCGTAGCACTGACTTCAGTCGGTGCGTCTCTGCTCCCTCCAATCTCTGCCCCTCCTCTAACCAGCTCGCAGAGCTCTAACCAGGCGCAGCCTCTAACCAGCAGGCACTGCTCTAACCAGCGCAGCTCTAACCCCCCCCAAAAAAAACTGTGACACCCGTGTACTCCCCGTTTTGACGGCCAAAGCCCCCTCCCAAAACCTGACCCCATGAGCGCAACTCTTCCGATCCCCACTCCCGAGGCTCTCCAGATCCTCAACCTGCCCGCCGAGATGGCCGCCAACGCCGTCTTCCAGCAGCACGCCCCTCTCGTCCTGGCCTCCCTGGAGGAAGTCCTCGATCCGGACACCTACACCGCCCTCACCGCCGCGGATCCGGATCCCGCTCCCGATGCATCCCTGGCCGCCGTCTCCCGCCTCGCCTACTCTTTCCTCCTCCTCGAATCCACCTGTGAATTTCTCAACCTCAAAACCCTGGGAGAAGGCATCGTCAAATCCATCGGCCTCGATGCCGCCTCCACCGCTCTCCTCTCCGGAGACGAAATAGAAGCCTTCAAACGCCGCCTCACCCTCCGCGCTCTCACCATCCTCCGCGCCTGGCTTAACGACACCGGCCTCTCCCGCCTCGCCGCCGCCTCTCCCTCCGGCCCCAAACGCCTCCGCATCGCCATCCTATGAAACAGGCGCAGCCTCTCACAGCGAAGCTCTCACAGTGTAACTCTCACAGCGAAGCTCTCACATGACAGACTCCATCTACACCGAAATCTACCGCGCTATGTTCTCCGCCCTGGAGTCCCGCCTCCATCTCATCGGCTCCGTCATCACCGCCGACGCCAACCGCGAGACCATCGCCCAGAACATCCGCGACAAAGGCGATTTCTACAATGCTTTAGGCTACGTCCTCACCCCCCTCAAAGACGGCTTCACCCTCAACGTAGGCTCCAACGTCGCTCACGAGCCCTACGTCCTCGGCGGCAAGGTCCCCTCCTGGACTCCCATCGCCCCCCTCATCGCCTGGGTCGAACGCAAAAACCTCGCCTGGACCGATAAAGACGGCAACAAACTCTCCATCGAAACCATGGCCTACATGATCCGCGCCAAAATCAAACGCGAAGGAATAGCTCCCCGCAACATCTACGAGACCATCATCAAAAACCGCGAAGCCTGGATATACCAACAGCTCGACTCCCTCGAGGTCTCCCTATGACCACCCATCACCCCGTTGGAGTTCAAACGGCCCAACCCAGCCCCAGCCAATCACCCATTTTCGGGCCGTTTGGACTTCAACCAGCACATCCGTGCCATCTGCGCCCCAATCTGCGTAATCTGCGGGAAACACCATGACAGCTTTAGAACGCTTCCTCTCCGAACGCGCCAAAATCCAGACAGCCCTGGAGTCCGCCGGCCTCGCCACCATCCAGTTCAACAAAGACGACGTCCCCCGCGCCCTTCCCGCCGCCATCGTCACTCTCACCCAGGAAAACGGCAAAAACGGCACCTCCCGCCGCTACGTGGACACCGACCTCTTCTTCACCGTCTTCCTCGTCGTCAATGCCCAAAACGTCCTCGATCCGGACACCGCCCTCTACACTTTGAAAGAAGCCTTCCGCTCCGCCTGGCAAACAGCCGCGGGCAAAGACTTCCACCAGATAGATTACTACACCTCCCGCCTCGATGGCAGCCGCCTCGTCCGCATCGCCAAAATAGACCTCACCAAACCCACCCTCGCCGGAGGCCCCGCATGACCCACACCCACCCTGTTGGAGTTCAAACGGCCCAACCCATCTACACACCATCACCCAGTTTCGGGCCGTTTGGACTTCAACCAGCACGCTCTCGTAAAAATCTGCGAAATCAGCGCCACCATCCGCGCAATCTGCGGGAAACAAAATGAAAGTAACACGCTTCGGCTCCCACACCGCCCTCGTCGTATCCCAGGCAGATCTCCTGGACAAGCGCTACAAAGCCGAAACCCCGGATCTCTCCCGCCTCACCCAGGTCGGCCCCCGCCTCATCTCCAAAGCCCAGGAAAAAAAGCTCATCGCACCCCCCTATTCCATGAAAAAACTCTGCGACCTCCTGGACTCCGACGAATACCACGCCGGCTGCATCGACGCCATCTGCCACTCCGCCATCATGAAGGTCGAGTGCTCCAATTCCAACGTCGCCGCCTGGCTCAAAGCCGCTCAATACCCCTCTTGCGAAGACGAGTCCACTCTCCTCTCGGAGCTCCTCCGCTTCTACCTCGCCTGTGGCAACGGCTTCCTCATCAAGATGCGCTCTGCCCAGGGCGCCTGGGTCGGCCTCGAGCGCCTCCTCCCCTCCGAAACCGCCATCATCGAGCGCTATAACGATTTTGGCTTCTTCGCCCCCGACTACGTCCAGACCCAAAACTCCAAAAAGAAAGACTTCCCCTACGCCGATATCATCCACCTCAAAAAGTCCACCCACCGCTCCCACGCCTGGGGCCTCGCCTGTCTCCCCATCGCCCTCAATCTCGAGATCCTGTCCGAGATCAAAACCTTCGACTACAACAACTTCGCCAACGGCCTCCTCATCGACTACTTCATCATCGTCGAAGGCGGCACCCTCCGCGACGGTGTCGTCGTGGATGAAGATGGCAACGAAGCCATCGAAGACGCCTTCACCCAGATCCAGACCGCCCTCACCGAAGCCAAAGGCACCGATAAAGCCCACTCCGCCATCCTCATCGAGTCCGAAAGCAGAGACGTCAAAATCAAGCTCGAGCCCCTCCGCCAGAGCAGCCCCGACGGTGGCTTCACCCTCTTGAAAAAAGACCTCCGCGAAGGCATCTTCGCCTATCACCGAGTCCCGCCCCGCGTCGTCTCCCAGCTCGTCTCCGGCCAGCTCGGTGGAGACAACAACTCGGACATGATCCTCTTTCACAACTTCGTCATCAAACCCCTCCAGGCCCGCCTCGCCCTCGCCCTGGCCAACGAATTCAACTTCGAAAACCCCACCTGGAAGGTGTCACCCCAGGATTTCAACTTCGGCGATATCACCGAAGCCACCCGCGAAGCAGACACCTCCCTCTTCATGCAATCCCGGAACTTCTAACCATGTTCACCCTTCACCCCCTTGTAACACTGGCTTCAGCCGGTCGTAGCACTGACTTTAGTCGGTGCGTCTTTCACCAGCGCAGCTCACACCAACCCAATCCGCGAGATCTGCGCGACAATCCGCGTAATCTGCGGGAAACCACCCAACCAAGGAGAACCCACCCGTGAAGCTATTTAGCTCCAAAACCAAACGCCGTCCCATCACCAAAGGCGTCCTCTCAAACGTGGAAGTGGACCTCATCTCCTTGCTATTCGACGACATGAAACCCGCCAACCAAAAAGGCGCCATTTTCAAATCCGCCGATGGCAAGAGCAGATCCACCGTCTCTTCCTCCGCCAAGTTCAAAGCCGAGGCCGTCGGCACTGAAGGCCTCATCTACGTCACCGTCATGGAGCCCGGAGTAGTCGACGCCCAGGGCGACACCTACACCGCCGACGAAGTCAAAAAGGCCGCTCACCGCTTCGCCCACAAAGGCCTGGTGGAAAAGTGTGACGTCAATCACAACAACCATCCCGCCCCGGAGTTCGTGATCGCAGAGTCCTACATCCTCAAGACCGAGGATCGTGATCACTTCCCCAGCTCCAAGCCCGGCTCCTGGGTCGCTGTCCTCAAATGCGAGGATCTCAACTCCGACCTCTGGCAGAAAGTCGTCAAAGGCCAGTTCAACGGCGTCTCCATCGCCGGCACCGCCGAAGACTCCCCCTCCCCCAACGCCGCCGCCATCACCGAAATGAAGGCCCTCCTGGCCGACCTCAAAAAAACCCTCTCTGCTTCATCTGCGGAATCTGCGCCCCAATCTGCGCAATCTGCGGGAACCCAGGAAGCCATCAACACCATCGAAACCAAAATCGCCGAGCTCGAAAAGGCCGATAACTCCGCCGCCACCACCGAGCTCATCAAAGCCTTCACCGATCAAATCAAGGAGCTCAACGTGGCCATCACCCGCGCCATCAGCAAAAGCCTGAAGGGCGAGCCTGGAGACACCGACACCCCCGACCGCACCATCGACATGGGCGGCACCAAAGTCGTCATCAAGTCCGCCCACAAGGACATTTACAAGGGCATCGCCCAGGTCGATGGCGGCTCCCCCATGAACATCCTCACCTCCAACACCACCTCCCTCTTCATCGACGAGGTCATCGGCTCCAGCCCCTCGGACACCCTCTCTGACATCACCGTCGTCCCGCTGCTCAAGGACAACAAGGTCGACGCCGGCCTCATCGCCGACCTGGTCCTCAAAAACTCCCTCGATGGCTCTGTGTCCGCCCAGGACGTCACCTCCGCCGAGATCACCATCACCCCCGGCATCCTGAGCGGTGAAGTCACTCTCGGACGCGACATCATGGAGTTCTACAAGGACAAATACGGCGAAGAAGCCTTCGGCGCCTACGTCGAACAGCACCTCGCCAAAAAGGCCGAAAAGGCCATCCGCCTCCTGCTCTTCAAGGGCGACCGCGGATCCGGAACTCCCAAGCTCGCTGGCCTCGATGGCGTGATCGCCATCGCCGGTGATGCCTCTCCCTCCGACATCACCTCCCTGGATGACGAGCTCTATCCCACCTGGGTCGATCGCCTCCAGGCCGCTCTCGTATCCTTCGATGACGACGTCCTGGAAGACCAGGCCAACTTCGTGATCTATGTGAGCTTCAAAGACTTGATCCGCATCAAGGCCGAGCTCGCCCAGCGCGAAACCAACGAAGGCGACCGCCTCCTCCTGGTCGGTGGAAACGTCTCCTTCGACGGCATCCCCATCAAAGCCCGCCTCATGCCGGACAACTACATCATCGCCGGCCTTCCCAAGTTCATCATCCTCGGCTTCCGCACCGATGCCGAGCTCAAAGTCGAACACCACGGCTCCGACTGGAAGTACCACTGGTATATCCGCCTCCGCGCCGGCATCACCTACCTCGACGGCTTCGTCAAAGTCTTCCTGGTATCATAAGGAGGTATCCAATGAAGAAAAATATCCTCTTCACCATCCTGGCTCTCTGCCTGATCGGGTCCATGGTAGCTCAAGCCCTTTCCCTGGACTCCCGTAAAATCCCCATCCAGATGGCCGACGGCTTCGACACCCTCACCTTCGCGTGCTCGGCCGACACCCTCTACCAGCGCGTCGTCGTCCCCTCCTATACTACGGAGACGTGGATTATCTCTGCCACCGGGGGTGTGGATGTCTGCCCGGATAGCCTATACACGGAAACAGCCAAAGATACGACACTTGGTATTAAAGGCCGTCTTCGCTACGTCCGCGTCCCCGCCGCCACTCCCTTCTCCCTCCCCACCAAGACTAAAACATACTTCTACATCCGTCGCGCCGCCGCGGGAACAGCCTCCACCGTCAGCATCATCTTCAAAAAGATCTAAACATGAAACCCGTTGGAGTTCAAACGGCCCATCCCAATCTCTGCGAAATCTGCGCCCCAATCTGCGAGATCTGCGGGAAACAGCCGTTTGAACTTCAACCAGCATACCTAAGGACCCCTCACCCCAATCCGCGAGATCTGCGCCTCCATCTGCGTAATCTGCGGGAAATAAAAGGATCTCACTAATATGGACTTCATCATCCAAAACCAAGAGCTCCTGATCACCCTCTTCAGCCTGGTCATCGCCTGGCTGATCGGACTGATCTGGAAAAAGACCGTCGACAAAGCCCAGATCGCGGCAGCTCTCACCATGATCCTGGATATCGTCCAGGATATCGCCAACAACCCCGACACTCGCAACCTCGAGCCTTACCAGAAAAAGGATCTCGCCATAGCCAAAGTCGAGGCCGCCCTCCCTCCTCCCAAAAAGAACCTCGTCAAAAAGGTCTTCGGCACCATCGGTGGCGCCGTCGAATTCGTCTATAAAAACCGCAAATGGCTGTTCTCCGCGGCCGGCAAACTCATCAAGGTGGTATTCTAATGGCTATCACTGGCGTAGAACAAATCTCCAACTTCCCCTCGGGCATGGATGCCGATGATCTGGCCTTCGACGCTCTCCTGGAGCAAATGGTCGGTGACGACGCTTATATAGGTGCCGGCACCCTCTCCTCGGCCGATCTCGCCACCCTCATCGACCAGGTCACCTGGGACGCCGCCATCGCCGCCAACTTCGATCCCCTGGGCGAACTTGGCGAAAACAGCGGCAAAGTGGAAAGCAAACTCTCCACCCTCAAAACCCGCAACTATCGTCTCCCCGGCAAACGCACCAACACCGTCGAAATCAACCTGGTGGGTATCTCCCAGCTCCAAAAGCAATATCTGGAATCAAACGACTTCAGCTCCACCACCATGACCGTCATCTTCCGCAACCGCGAAAAAGACCGCGCTATCATCTTCAATGGTGTCAAGTTCACCTGCGACTGGTCCGGTGAAGTCGATGGCCTCTTCGCAGTCACCCTCACCACCGAATTCATCGGCACCACCGATGGCAAGATCCTCGTCTTCAAAGACATCGTCGCCGATGCCACTCCCTAACCCCATGCGCCTGGGGAGCTCCGGCTCCCCAGCCCCTTTTGTATCACTGGCTTTAGCCGGTCGTAGCACTGACTTCAGTCGGTGCGTCTCTAACCAGCGAAGCTCTAACCAGCAGGAACTGCTCTAACCAGCCGCAGGCTCTAACCAGCGAAGCTCTAACCCAAGGATAACCCATGGACGTAACAAAGATATCTTTCCCAAGCGGCATCGATGCCGATGACCTCGCTTTCTCCAACCTTGTCGCACAGATGGCCGGTGACTACGCCTTCTTCGGTGCCGGCTCTCTCTCCGATGCCGAAATAGCCTCCCTGGATAGCGCCTTCGCCTGGGATACCGCCCTGGCCGGCAGCTTCAACTCCCTGGGCGAGCTCGCCGAATCCTCCGCCAAAATTGAGTCCAAGCTCTCCACCCTCCGTTCCCGCAAATACCGCCTTCCCGGTCGCCGCGCTTCTTCCATATCCCTCACCCTGGCCGGTATCTCCCAGCTCCAAAAGAAATACCTGGAGTCCTCCGCTTTCTCTTCCACTCCCATCACCATCGTCCTCAGAAGCCGCGATAAAGGCGAAATCGTCATCTTCAACGGTCTCCGCTGGACTGTGGACTGGTCCGGTGAAGTGGACGGCCTCTTCCAGGTCGTCATCTCCGCCGAGTTTCACGGCACCACCACCGGCAAGATCTACGCTGTCTCCGGCATCCCTACCACCGGCATCTTCATGATCAACGAGATGCTCCCCTTCGCCGCCTGGTCTGGTGAAACCACCCCCACCCAATCCTTCCGGCTCGCCGCCTACCAGGTGCCGTCTCCCATCACTCTCACCGCCCCCACCGGATTCCAAATATCCACCGCCGAGTCCTCCGGATATGCCGCGGAGCTCACCCTCCCCGCCACCTTCAACGGCACCATCTACGCCCGCCTAATCTCCGAAACACTCGGCGCTCACTCCGGCACCATCTCCGCCGTGGCTGAAGGCACCGCCGCAAAAACCTCCGCCGTCTCAGGCTATCTGGGAGACGGATCCGAAGCCAAACCCTATCCCGTCTCGAAACCGGAACATTTCGACGCCATTCGCAATAATCCTGATGCCCATTACATCCAGCTTGGTGATATAGACCTCACTGCCTATGGCCAGTCTTACAACGAAGGCCATGGATGGATTGCACTCGGTTCCTATGAGTCTCCATTAACTGGGTCGTATGACGGCCAAAACCATCTCATCACCGGCCTGTATATCAATAATGACTCCGATCTTGTCGTCAGTCTCTTCGGGGTAGCACAATCCAACGCTGTAATATCCAATTTGACCGTGTCTGGGGCCGTCGTCACGGCATCCAGCAGCACGTATTGTACCGCTATTCTTTTCTCTCATGTGACCGATTGCACGATTACCAATGTCCACGTCCGGGATATGGTGTTGACTGGTCACGGCACGGCTGCCGGTTTTGCTGCCACGCTTGAAAGCGTGGAGGCCCCCTGTCTGGTCTCGGGCTGCTCTGTCACTGGCACCCTCTACGCGTCAGGTTCAGGCGCTGCTGGCTTCACGCCGAGGGCTAATGGTAAAGACCTTACCATTTCATATTGCTGGGTGAATGTAAAAATCATCTCAATCGCTCCATCTGGTTCACAAAATGGCTACGCCGCCTTTGGAAACGCCATGGCCTGTAATATCGATACCTGCTACGCGACCGGATCCATTTCCAATGCCGAAGAAGACGTCGCCGGTTTTGCATCCTCTTTTGATAGCATGGGTGATTCTTCCAAAATCGATAAATGCTATGCCGCCGTTAAAATGTCATCCAAAACCCCGGCTTACGGCTTCTGCGCGGCCATATATGCTGCCGTGCTTTCCGATTGCTTCTTCGATTCGCAGCTCTTAGGCTCTGAAAATGAAGCCGAAAACGGCGCTTCTCCCCTGCCTACCGAAGAAATGAGAAAAGCTCAATACTTCACTAACTGGGATTTCTCCGATACCTGGTCCATCATAGAAGCCGCCACCTATCCCACCCTCAAAACCAACCCCGAAAGATAAGAGGTATCAATGATCATCACCCCCGTATCACTGGCTTCAGCCGGTCGTAGCACGGACTTCAGTCCGTGCCTCACAGCGCAGCTCTCACCTACCGAAGGTATCTCACCTACGCAGTATCTCACAGCGCGAAGCGCTCTCACATGCCGGAGGCATCTCACCCCATGACCCTCTCCTACTCCCAACTCCGCTCCATCCTCGCCCTCGTCGTCACCAACCACGGCATCAAGCTCAAACTCGATGACCTCCTCGCCGGCCGCGACGTATCCTTCACCGAGGCCTCCCTCCTGGAGCTCATAATCGAGTCCGAAATCGACTCCGATATCATCCGCATCCTCACAGGCCAGAATCCCGCCGATATGGACGCCTTCGCCGCCATCGAGGTCATCTCCGATTTTTTCGCCTATATGAAAGCCAACAGCAAGAAATTAAGCGGCTGGCTTTCAAGTATCGCGTCAAATCCTCCTCAAAACCCTCAGAAACGCCCCTCGAAGAGTTCGAAATGACCCTCCGCTCCCTCGGCTTCACTGCGGCGGATTTCAGCTCCCTCACCCTCCCGGAGCTCTATCTCCGCCTCTGTATCGCCACTCAGCGCGCCCGGGAATCCCAATCATGACCACCCCCAATTCTCAATTAACTCCGCGTGATCTGCGCTTCAATCTGCGTAATCTGCGGGAAATAATGCGCCCCCACCCCGTTGGAGTTCAAACGGCCCAACCCGTTGGAGTTCAAACGGCCCAACCCATCTACAAACCATCTCCCAGTTTCGGGCCGTTTGGACTTCAACCAGCACACCTAAGGATCACTAACCCCAATCTGCGCCATCTGCTTCCAATCTGCGTAATCTGCGGGAAATATCAGCGTAATCTGCGGGAAACACCATGCCAGAACTAACTTTTAGATTAGTCCTCCAGGACGACGGCGTCACCAAAAAACTCCAGGTCGTCCGTGACGAAGCCGAAAAAACCCGCCTCAAGATCGAAGACCCCGCCTCCCTCGTAGTCGTCACCGAAGGCGCCGACGGCAAGCTCAAGGCCGTAGCCGCCCAGGCCGAAACCACCCAGAAGACCATCGAGCAGCCCGCAGAAGTCCGCGTCTCCGCCACCCAGTCCCTTGCCACTCTCCGCGATCTCTCCATCACCCTCCAGGGCGTCCTCACCGCCTTCTCCGGACTCACCCGCGGCCTCAACTCCTTCCTCGATGCCGCCCTCACCCAGACCCAGGCCCAGATCCTCGCCAACCAGGCCTTTGGCGCCGGCGCCGATGCCATGGCGCGCTATGCCTCCGAGATGCAAAACCTCACCAACTTCGGTGATGAAGAGCTCCTCGTTCTCATGGCCAAAATGGCCTCCACCTACAAGCTCTCCACCGATGAGATCCAACTCCTCACTCCCTCCCTCCTGGACTTCGCGGAGGCCAACAAAGCCACCGGCATGACCATCGAATCAGCCTTCGATCTCATGGGCCGCGCCCTCAACGGTCACACCGAGATGCTCGGACGTCACGGCATCGAGCTCGACGACAACCGCCTCAAGATGGAAGGCGTCTCCTACCTGGTCGAAAAGCTCTCCGGAGACTACGGCGGCACCGCGCAAGCCCTCGCGGATCTCCGCCTCCAAAACCAGAACACCTGGGGAGATATCCGCGAAGAAATTGGCTCCTTCCTCTCCCAGGCCATCAGCCCCATCCTCTCCGGACTCCGCGTCCTCATGCAGGCCTGGCAGGGCCTTCCTCCCGTGTTGAAAGGCGTCACCGCCGGCCTCGCGCTCGCTGTCCCCGTGGTCATCGCCCTGGCCACTGCCATCACCACCGCCACCGCCGCCGTCGTTGCCCTCAAAACCGCCATCAATCCCGTAGTCGGCATTATGTCGCTGGTAGTCGGTGGACTCACCGCCGGGGCCGTCGCCGCCGGAGCTTATGCCGCATCTCATGCTGCTGCTGCGGAAACCGTCGACGATTTCTCTACCTCTCATAACACCCTCGTCCAATCCCTCCAGGATGCCGACACCTCCGCCACCCGCGAAGCCGATTCCTTCAATCTCCTGGCCTCCACCCTCCTGGATCTGAAATCTAAAACCAATCTCACCGCCCAGGAAAAGACCACCCTGGCCACCACCATCCGCACCCTCAACTCCAACTACTCCGAATACCTCGGTAACATCAACCTCGAAAAGGCCTCCTACGACGAGCTCACTATCTCACTGCGAGTGGCCAGCCAGGCCCTCATGGATAAGAAACTCGCCGAATCCTATGGCAATATCTACTCCGAGCAGATCGACAAGATCGCCCGCCTCCAGACCCGCATCAACGAACTCGTTAAAAACGGCCAGGACAACTACCTCCAGTATGTTCAGGACCGTGAAAATCTCCAGGGCGGTATGGGCGATTACCAGAAACTCTCCCCTGAAGCCCTCATGAACGCCGAGATCACCAACCTCCGCACCCAGCTCCAGGGGGCAAAAGATGATCTCAAGCTCATCGAAGATCAATGGAAAAAAACCGCCGGCGGCCTCTCCGTCCCTGGCGCTGGATCAGGCTCCGGATCAGGAACCGGATCAGGAGTGAATGCCGCCGAACAGGAAGCCAAACGCCTCATTGAGTCCCTCGCCGATCTCCGCCGCTCTGAAACCGACCGCATCGAATTCGAATACCAAAAACGCCTCATCCTCATCAAACAATTTACCTTGGACGGCTCCGATGCCGAAAAGTCAGCCCTCTCCGATCTCGAAGCCTGGAAAACCGCCAAACAAACCGAGCTCCAAACCAAAGAAAAAGCCGATCAGCAGGCCGCCTTCCGCGCCAATATAGACTATTACTCCAACCTCGAATCCCTCGGCGTCTCCTCCTACGAAGCCTTAAAACATGAGATGGAAGCCTACTACGCCTGGGCCCAGCAGAACCTTCCGGAAAAAGAACAGCAGCTCATCCTCGCCCAGCTCCGCGAGACCAACCTCCGCTACGGCCAGCACCTCCAGGAAAAGAAAGACAAGGAAGAGGCCCACCTCCGGGAGCTCCAGGATATCCGCGATGAATTCGCCAAAAAGACCAACGACCTCGATGCCAACGTCTATGCCAACCGACTCCTCGAGCTCGACCGCTACTATGAACGTGCCCACGCCAAGATGATCGAGGCCGGCCTCACTGAAGAGCAGATCGAGGAACAAAAGCAGCACTCCATCAACGCGATCAAAGCCCAATTCGTCGAGCAGGGCGCTACCGGTATATCCCGCATCCTCGCCAACCTCGCCTCCGCCCAGGATAAAGAAACCCGCAAGGGCTTCGCTACCTGGAAGGCTCTCGCTATCGCCCAGGGCTACGTCGATACCTTCGCTTCCGCCATCGCTGCCTACAAGTCCATGGTCGGCATCCCCGGAGTCGGTCCCGTCCTCGGTGCCGCCGCCGCCACCGCTGCCTTGGTCGCAGGCCTCGCCAATATCTCCCGCATCTCCGCCCAGCGCTTCGAGCCCCCCAAAGCCGCCACCGGTGGCTATATCCAGGGCCCCTCCCACTCCCGTGGTGGTGTCATCATCGAGGCCGAAGGAGATGAATACATCACCCGCAAGGACCGCGTCCAATCCCTGGGCAAACGCTTCTTTGACTTTCTCAATTTCGCCCCTCTGGACGCCGTCCGCAAAGCCCTCGGCACCATCCAGATACCCATGCCCGCCCTCGCCCAGGACACCGATGGCGGCGGTTCCTACTCCTTCGCCGGCGGCGGCTCCGTCCCTTCAAACACCTCGCTCATGGCCCTCCTCTCCAAACTCAACGACAAACTCGACGCCCTCGCCAAACCCCAGATCTCCATCCACGTCGATCCCCTCTCCAACCACCCCGTCAAAATCTCCGAAATCGCCCAGCGCGGAGACCTCATCCGGAGCACCTTCTAATGCTCACACACCGCCCCGTTGGAGTTCAAACGGCCCAACCCTTCTACACACCATCTCCCAGTTTCGGGCCGTTTGGACTTCAACCAGCACACCCTCACCCCAATCCGCGCCATCTGCGAATAAATCTGCGCTATCTGCGGGAAATAAGATGATCAAGCTCCACTTCATCCAAACCCAGCCCGCCGCCGCCGACTTCGGCCCCACCCCCGCCTACACCCTCCAGGATACCACCTCCACCAGGAAGATCCTCTCCCTCTCCCTCTCCTCCGAAAAGCTCGTCTCCATCTCATCCTACCAGCGCGAACCCCGCCGCGCCACCCTCTCCATCTTCACCGACGCCTGGATCACCGCCCACATCCTCGATCCCGCCCAATCCTCAGACCGCGGCATCTCCCACTATGCCCTGAAAATCTCCCATAACAACGTCCTCATCTTCTCAGGCTACATCGACACCTCCGCCCTCAGCTACAACCCGGCTTCCGCCGAACTCGAGCTCACCGCCTACGATCCCACCAAACTGCTCCAGCTCTACGAAGACCTCGAAAAGCTCTACTCCCTCACTGCCGGCTACGACCCCTCCTGGGTCCTCACCTACTACCTCCAGGCCATCCAGGCCGCCACCGGCATCTCCTCTTCACTGTTCACCCTTCACCCTTCCCTGTTCACCTGGCCCACCCTCGCCATCGCTCCCGGATCCGAGCTCATCCTCACCAATATCGACTACTCCGATCTCATCGCCGAACCCATCGGAACACCCTGGACCTACTCCTGGCATGCCAACACCTGGACTGCCCCCGAATTCGGCTATTACACCAACTTCGCCGTCGGAGACATCTTTTTCATCTTCACCCACTTCAAAATCCTGGTCGCCTCCGGGATAGGAGGTCCCCAGTGGGCTCAGGTCCGCGCCCGGGCGCGCGTCGTCAAGATCACAAACCACGTCTGCACCGAGGTCTTCGAATACGACCACCGCTCGGACTGGACCGGCTACTCCCAGATCGATTCCCTCACCGCCCAGGAAGCGGAGCTCCACGCCTTCATCATGGAAAAGACCGGACTCGAGGCCGCCACCGTCGCCGCTCTTCCCGGGTCCTTCGCCACCACCATCTGCACCTATAGCTCCGTCCACCTCCTGGATTCATACCTCCGCGCCCGCTTCTCCGGCCAGCTCGCTCCCCGCAAACTCCAGCTCACCTATTCCTCCCCCGGCGCCTCCGATTTCGACCTCCGCCACTCCCACCTCAAGGTCATCCAGGCCATGCTGCTCCTCTATAATTGCACCATCACGGCCTCCGCCCTGGGCATCCAGATGCGCTCCAAAGACCATGACGATCCCACCCCCATCGAGATCCCGGCCACCGCCGTAGTGGGATCACCTTCCATCCGCCGCGTCCCCGCCGAAACCCCTGATCTCTCCGCCCTCGACATCCTCTCCGGAGACTCATCCATCCTTCAAGAATACCTCAAGCCCTACCTCATGGCCTGGCATGCCCGCTGGGAACTCAACCTCACCATCGACGACCTCTCCGCCTACACCCTCAGCCTCGGATCCATCATCACCTTCCAGGAAAACGATTATATGATAGTAGAACTCACCACCGACTTCGAAAAGGACGAATACCTCGTCAGAGGATGGTCCCTATGACCCCCGTAACACTGGCTTCAGCCGGTCGTACCACCGACTTCAGTCGGTGCGTCACATGCGCAGCATCTCACCTACCGCAGGTATCTCACCTACGCAGTATCTCACATCCCGAAGGTATCTCACTATGACCGGCGCCCGTCTCATCCGTCGCACCCTCTCCCAGGGAAACTTCTTCCTCTCCCTTCCCTACGCCATGATCGACCACGCCCCCAAAATCCAATACCGCATCGAGAAGCAAAACGCCTTCGACCCCACCTACATCCACCGCCGCGAGCCCTATCACCTGGACACCATCACTCTGAAAACCCCCATCTCTCCCACCGACTACCGCACCCTCTACGCCTTCCTCATCGCGGACGGTACTCAGTACTATATAGAATTCGAAACAGATTCTGTCCTCCGGCAATTCCCCCTCTTCTTCACCCAACTCCCCGCCTGTCCGGACGATCTCCACGAATACCCCGCCGAGATCACCCTCACGATGGAATCCCGCTACACCGACCCCCTCAGCATAATAAACTTCGACATCGTCGCCCTCGGAGCCTTCCATGAATCTTTCACCACTACCTAACCCCTCACCCGTAACACTGGCTTCAGCCGGTCGTAGCACTGACTTCAGTCGGTGCGTCTCTAACCAGCCGCAGCTTCTAACCAGCAGGAACTGCTCTAACCAGCCGAAGGCTCTAACCAGCTCGCAGAGCTCTAACCAGCCGAAGGCTCTAACCAGCTCGCAGAGCTCTAACCAGCCGAAGGCTCTAACCAGCGAAGCTCTAACCAGCCCGCAGGGCTCTAACCCAAGGATAACCCATGTATAAATTCGGCATAGCCTACTATCAAATCACCGATGGCACCCGCGTCCCCCACGCCGGCATCGACGTCCGCCTGGTCATCCCAGGTGACGACTTCTCCGATGGCATTGCCGTCCCGGAATCCGCTCTCACCGACGGCTACTACGAAGCTGGCCTCGATGCCGAAGACGCCGGCTATTACGAAATCTGGGATGATGTGAACAATCCCCTGGGCGCCTTCTCCGGCAAGACCACCACTATCGGCCCCATTGGCTCTCGCGGCCTTCAGGATAATGCCATCGCCGGCCAGCAGATCATGGATGGTGTCGTCACTGCCGATAAAATCGCCGCTGGTGCCATCACCACAGAAAAGGTCCACTCCTCCTGCCTCCTCACCTCTGCCAATCTCACCCATGAGCTCCAGGACAACACCGATGCCGTCGGATCCCCTTCCGATGAGACTCCCCCCACCAAGACGGACACTTTGGCTATCCATACTTTCGCCAGCACCTACGAGGCTGTCCCCCTCCTCATCATTACGCCCTTATGTGCCGCTCACTTCTGGATCTCATCCACCGACGTCTCCGATGGCGTCCTCACCGTCGAAGTCGGCATCGACAACCCCGATGCAATAGATCCCCCCACCTACCAACTCCTCGCTATCACATGACCAGATATATATCCCACTCTCTCGTAACACCGGCTTCAGCCGGTCGTAGCACTGACTTCAGTCGGTGCTTGCCACTATCTCACCATCTGCGAGATCCGCTCTCCCATCTGCGTAATCTGCGCTCGAATCCGCGTCATCTGCGGGAACTAAAAGCCCCAGTTATGCAAGATTCACTGAGCTAACTACTTCATAACATAACAGCAGAAGAGTCACACAAATCGCTCTTCCGCTATTTTTGTATCCAAATCCATGCAAAATTCAGTGAGCCATGCTAAAATAAGTGAGCCAAATCTCCCAAATTCACCCCCATCCCTCCTCATTTAGCTCACTGAATTTAGCATAAACTCACCACTTCATGCTAAATTCAGTGAGCCAACTCCCCCCAAAACCCCCAAAATCCACGTCAACCACTGCAACCACTGCACCCCCCTAAAATCCCCCCTAACCCCTTGCAAATCCCACCACTTCCACCATGCAAACCCACCTGCACCACCATGCAAGATTCGGTGTCACTTTATATTTGTAAAAGCCAA
>Ga0209311_1000763_pt1 | contig 27862 bp, 21 predicted proteins | sample AD_UKC045_MetaG_FD_184417 | JGI IMG/M metagenome (GOLD analysis project Ga0209311, IMG submission 184417) | Active sludge microbial communities of municipal wastewater-treating anaerobic digesters from USA - AD_UKC045_MetaG (SPAdes) (version 2) | ecosystem: Engineered > Bioreactor > Anaerobic >... | reverse complement strand
CTTGGCGGGATGGAGAACACGCTCGACGAGTCCATAAAGTACGCCAAGGAGCGGGTGCAGTTCAACCGCCCCATCGCGCAGTTTCAGGCGATACAGGAAAAGATTGCGAACATGAAGATAGCGGTGGAAGGGGCGCGGATGGCGCTGTACCGGGTGGCGTGGATGAAGGACAACAACATCCCGGCGATGCTGGAGGCATGCCTCGCGAAACTGTTCATGTCCGAGGTCGGGCTGAAAGTGGCGGACGACGGGGTGCAGATACACGGCGGGTACGGCTATATGAGGGAGTATCCGGTGGAGCGCCACTACAGGGACGTCAAGCTGGGGACGATAGGGGCGGGAACCTCCGAGGTTCAGCGGCAGGTCATCGGAAAGATGCTGCTGAAGACGAAAAAGAAAGGGGCCAAATAACATGGACTTCAAACTAACGGCGGAACAGGAGAAGTTGAGGAAATCGTTGTCGGAGTTTTGCGCCGCGGAGATAGGGCCCCGCGCGGCGGAGGTTGACGAGAAGGCGGAGTTTCCGGCGGAGAGCTGGAAGAAGCTGGCAGAGCAAGGCGTGATGGCGCTGACCGTGCCGGAGCAGTATGGCGGGGCGGGAAAAGACCTCGCCACCGCGCTGACGGCCATCAGCGTGATAGCCGAGCATTGCGCGTCCACCGCCGAGGTTGTCGCCACGAGCATGCTGTGCGCGGGCAAGGCCATTGAGATTTACGGCTCGGAGCAGTTGAAGGGAAGGATTCTTCCTGAGCTGGCGAAGGGATGCGAGATCGGGGCGCTGGCGGTTTCCGAACCGGGAGCGGGTTCAGATGTTTCAGCCATAAAAACGACAGCCGAAAAATGCGGCGAAGAATATATTTTGAAAGGCGAGAAGGCATACGTCACCAACGCGAAGGTGGCGGACGGGATAGTGACGCTGACAAAGACCGGGGATTCGTTCACGGTGTTCGCGGCTCCCAAATTTGCCGCCGGAATCTGCGTAGGAGAGCCCGCGCGAACGCTCGGCATGAGGGGCGCGGTCGCCGCGAATATTTCCTTCAACGACGTCAACCTCGGAGACAACAACATACTCGGCGGATACGGCAACGGGCTGGCGGTCATCGCCGACATATTCGACTACGTCAGGCTGAACGTGTGCGCGGTGGCCAATGGCATAGCAGTCGCCGCGTACAATGTGGCGAAGAGCCACGCGGAGACAAGAGAGTCGTTCGGCAAACCGCTGGCGGCGCATCAGATAGTGGCGTTCAGGGTGACGGACATGCATGTGGACGCGGACGTGTCTCGGATGCTGATGTACAACGCGGCGTGGAAAAAGCAGAACGGCGAGAAATGCGCGCCGTTCGTCGCGCTCGCCAAAGTGTCGGCGTCCGACACCGCGATAAAGAATTCGGACAGGTGCATGAAGGTTCTGGCGTCGGCGGGGTTGTCTGCGGACAGCCCGGCGCAGAGGATATACCGGGACGCGCGGCTGATGGAAATCGCCGGCGGCACGAACGACATCCTGCGCCAGATAATCGCCCGCGACCTGCTGGAACTCTGAACGAACGACGCGGCGCGCGCCTTTAGAAAAACCTCTTTAAACCGAGGGATATCCTGATGAACGGGAGCCATCCCAAGCGGTTGATTTTCTTCAAGGACAGAGCGTAGACGGCCTTGTGAATCAGCGCGTACAGAGGCGACAGCGGTAGCGCGCACAGCAATCTGACCACCGTAACAGGCGCGCGGACCACGTTGAAGAACTGCATCAGCATTCCGAGGTTTGACATCCTGATGTCGGCGGCGGTCACTGCGGACGGGGTGAAAAAACTGTCCGGGACTGACGCCGCCGGGGCGGCCTCTGCCGCCTCTGTCGTCGTCTCGAACTCTTCCCGCAACTCCGTCCCCGGATAATGCCTGTAGAATGACACCCAAGTAAAATCCGTCTTCATCCGCCTGTTGAAAAGCATCGTCTTGAGGGCGTCGTCGAACCCTTCTCCGGGGATGCCGACCATGTTGTATGTCTGCGCCATTATGCCGCGCTCCTTGAGTCGGGCGACGGCTTCTGTTATCTGTTGGTCTGAGACATTCTTTCTGAGGATCTTCCTGCGGTTTCCCTCGTCGGCGGTCTCGACCCCGACGCGGGCCGACACGCAGCCCATTCGCGCCAGCATCCCGGCGGTTTCCGCGTCCAGCGTTGTCGCGGGCGTCTGGCACACGAACGGAAGGGCGACCTCCCGCGCGTAAAGCTCCGCGAACTCCTCCAGCCACCGTTTCGATGTTATGAATGAGTCGTCCTCGAAAACCACCCTTTTGATGGATAAGTCCTTTTTCGCCCTGACCAGTTCCTCGACGACGTTCGCCGGGCTTCGCCTCCGCGTGTAAGCACCCAGCCCTTTGTGCATGTCCCTGAATTTCTTGTTGAAGCAGTACGAGCAACTGTTCGGGCAACCGCGAGAGCACATCCCCGGATACAGTTCGGAGATGATTGTCGCGAGCCGGTGGAATCGCGCGTAAAGAGAGACGTCCTGAAACGGCAGCGAATCGAGGTCTTCCACGAGAGGGCGCTGGGGAGAAATGTGCAGAGCGCCGCCGTCATCGAAGCAGAGATTATTGATGTTTTTCAGGAAGTCGCACGGAGCGTCGAGGGAGGAGGCAAGTTCGGGCAAAGCCTCGTCCGCCTCGCCCCGGATGGCGAAATCGGCGGACACCGCGCTGATGTCCTCCGGCACGAAAGTCGGGTGCGGCCCGCCGACGACAATCGGCGGTCGCTCGGGCAGCCGCCGCAGGAAATCTCTCAGCCATCCGTCAGACCCGGATATCCAGTGGAATCCCAACAGGTCCGCCCGCCGGACCGCGTCGGCTCCCGCCTCGGTCAACCCGTCCCCGGCGATGAGGACATCGGTTTCGTGTCCCGCCCGCTTCAGTTCGGCGGAAAGCAGCATCGCGCCGATGTGCGCGAAAGGGAGCCGTTGGATGAAAAGGATTCTCATTATGCCGCCGGGCCGCCGCCGCGCGCGCCGGGCTTCACTCCCAGCCGCTTCAGCATATGGGACACGAAATAGAAAAACACCATCTTAACGTCCGCTATCCTGAACACGTTTCTAATTTTTGCGGGTCGCAGATAGTACCTGAAATAAGCGTTGCGCTGAAGTTTTTCCAGTTTGCGGCGGTCGAGGGTTGCCGTCTCCATAGCGTAGCCGAGCTGTTTGCCGTACAACCGCCAGTCCTTTGTGAGCAGAGTCAGCCCTTCGGTCCCGCTTTCCGCCATCTCCATGACTTTCGTTCCGGGATACGGCACAAGGATTGAAAAAGTTGCGAAATCGCTATTCACTTTGAGCGCGCCGCTCACGTTTTTCCTGACGGACTGCGCGGTGTCCGTCGGCAGGCCGAGGATGTACGCCGCCTGCGTCTGGAGGCCGTGAGCCTTGCACATGCGGATTGCTGTGTAGATGTTGGCGGCGCGCGCGTTCTTCTTCATTATCTTCAGGGCGTCGTCGTCCGTGCTGTCCGCGCCGAAACACAGAAAAAAACACCCCGACCTTTTCATGAGGGCGACAAGTTCGTCGTCCACCATGTCCGGGCGCGTGTCGGCCGTCCACGAAATCTTGTCGCTGATTCCCGATGAAATCATGGCCTCGCACAGCGAGACCACCCCTTCCCTGTCCACTGTGAATGTTTCGTCCGTAAAAAGAATCTGCCCCGCGCCGAAATCCCGGATGTTCCTCTGAATCTCGTCTATGACGCGGGGGATGGAACGCTTGCGCACTTTGTTGCCCATGATTTTTGAGCAAAAAATACAGTTGAAAGGGCAGCCCCTGTTGATGGAGACGCAGAGTTCGCGGATGCGTTGCGATTTAAGCCGGAAGCTGGCGCAGTATGCGTCGAGGTTGAAAGCGCTCCAGTCGGGAAGGGAAAGAGAATCTAGGTCGTCGATGAAAGGGCGCGGCTCGCCCGCGCTGACGCCGCCGGGAGAGATGGAATAGACGCCTTTGACGCCGGAAGCGGGAGAGCCGTCCGCGACGCAGCGAAGCAACTCCGCCATAGACAGCTCGCCCTCGCCGACGACGGCGTAGTCGAACGCCGGAAACTCTGCCAGCGTGTCCATAGGGACACGGCTTGCGTGAGGGCCGCCAACGACTGTTACGGGGGGCTTTCCGCCCGCCTTTGCCGCCGCCGCAACTTCCGCCGCGTCGTTTATCTGGATGGTCAGGCATGAAAACGCCAGAACGTCCGGCTTGAATTCTTCTATTCTTTTAAGAGTCTGCTTGAAGGAGAGTTTTTCCGCGAACGCGTCGATGAACGCGGTTTCCGGGAATTCAGGCTTGATATTGGCGATGATTGAAGCCAAGCCGACAAGCGGCACTACCTGAGTGGCCGCCGAATCCCTGTTCAGCAGGGACATCCTCGGCGGAACAATAAAAAGCGTTCTTAACCCTGAAGATGTCCGCGCCATGGAATGCAGTATAGCAAACGCAATCGCGGCGGGCAATAAAAGGCGGCGAGTCTTGCTTCTTTTCAATTCTTCTCAAACATTGTAAACTCATAACAGTTGGAATCAGATTGGTATTTATTGATGTGTTGTTAATGGAATTATCAATGATTTCAAATGGATTCCCGCTTTCGAGGGTATCCATTTATAACAGTTACGACATGATCAAGGGCATCAATTAGCGGCGGAATCGGAGGCTAATGCAACTAATAGGTCTGATAATATTTCTGCTCATAGCCTTCTACGTGCTGCGTTTCGTTTATTCAGCCTTCAAGCATATTTTCACTGTCATGAACTGGGTAGGCGAGGACGCGGGCAAAGTTTTTGACGGCGCGCGCGAGACCGCCCTCTCGGCTTATGAAAAGATAGAGTATTTCGTAAGGGAGAGAGCGGCGGCCGCGCAGGGCAAACCGAAACCATTCAAACCTGTCCGGTTGAAAAGAAGAAAAACCGTTAGGGCAAAGACAAAACCTGTGGCGGACGCAAAGACCGCCGAATCGGAAACCGCTCAGACCTCTGCCCCTCCTCCTGAATTCGAGGAGCGGACTCCGCCCGCCGAATCTCCGGCACAAGAACCGTTCAAGGAATCTCCCGACGCGGAAGGAGTCCCGGTTTCCTTCATTATGAAAAGAGCGTTGGTCGGCGCGGTTTTCACGGCCATGAAACTTGCGTTGTGGCTTGTGGATTGCTCGCTCCGCGCTCCATCCGCGTTCAAAGCCGGCTTCCCCTCTCAAAGCTCTATTCTTTTCGCAAAAATAGCCGTCTGCGTGCTCCCGATATCCATTATGACGAGAATACCGGACATTTACGGATACGGCCCTGTCCTTAACGCCGTTCAAATCATTCTCGCGTCGTACATTCTTTTCATCGCGGCGATATATTTCCTGAGAATAACTGTTCCGTTCGATATTGAGACCGCATACAAACGGAACATGGCCGACGAAAAACAGTTGGTTGAGAGCCGCGGGGTATGGAACAGCGGAAAAACGCTGTACCTTGTATGGTTTTCCATAGTGGCGCTTCATCTTTTCGAGGCTAGCAGGTGGGGAGTTCCGCTGTTGTTCCTGTTTTTCGCGCTGGCGTATGCGCTGATGCCGGGATGGAAAAACAGGCCGAAGTCGCGCGCGCTGAGATATATCCCGGCGGCGGGGATAGTCGCGTCGTACGCGGCTCTGCTGGTCAAAGCCCCGCAATACCTGAACCCGGAACGGATGGATGTTTTTCTGCTGATGATAACGGCGATGCTGGCGGCCACCGCGACGGTCTATCTGTACTGGCGCGTGATAGCTGCCAAGATGGAAACTACGCTGGGCAGGCTCGAACCGCCCGCGAAAGCGAGAATCTGGACCAACTTCTTCATCGCTCCGTTGCTGCAACTATATTTCCTTCTGCCGGGGCTGTATTTCATCCTTATGTTCCACACGCTGAACACGACGGTTTTTTTCATAGCGGCGTCGGCTCTGTCCGCCGGATACGCAATCTGGCGCAAAGGCAGAAAATACGACACGCCATACGCGCGTCCGGGGCTTTTCCCGCTCTACATACTCCTGTTGTGGACATCGATAATCTACGTTCAGAGCTACAACCAGATAGCGCCTTCTGCGGCGTCATGCGCAAGCTTGAAAGACGACCCCGGCAGGCGCTGCCTCCTTTCAATGGATGAATACCGCAGGCTGGCATTTCTCTCCGGCTCCCTACCTTATGAAACGATAATGGACGCTGAAGAGCGAGCGCTGTTCGTGTCATTTAAGAACATCTTCGGGCACGGCTCCATTCTCAGGCTTGATTCCGAGACGGGCGACGTGACGAAGTACGTCATCGCCGAGAACGAGAAATCATACGGACAGACGTTCTATCCAGAGAGGTTCTGCGCGAACCGGGAAACGAAGAAACTCTACGCCACAGTGAAAAGCGCAGGGAATTTCCAATTGTTGGAAATAGATTACGCCGGAGGCGGGCTGTCGCTCTCCGACAGGATAAGGTTCGGCAATCTGGAAGTGACCAACTGCGAGGTCGATCCGGCCGACGGGCGGATATACGCGATATTTCTAGGCCCGCCGGACAGCCGAATCATAGGCATAGACGGAATAACAAAAAGAAAGCAGACCCCGATAAGGTTCGGCTCGCTAGGATACGCTGACTATTTCGCGCTCGACGCGGAAAACGACAGGCTGGTCGTTCCGTCCCTTGACCCGGTCAGGATGTTCGACTCGTACGAGGTGCGGAACCTGAAAGACGAATCCGGAAGAAAAATAATCCGCAGGCCGTTGAGGCTGCCGGCGCAATTGCCCGGCGGGCGCGTCGCGGGCGTCCCCCTGCCTTCTTTCGGCATCGCCGAGGACCGCGCGAGAAACCTCTTCTACTTCACCTGTCCGTTCCTCAAGATGGTGTTCGCCGCCGACGCGGACAGTTTCCGGGTGGTGAAAATAATGCCTGTGGGAAACTTCCCCCGCAAACTCGCGTTCAACCGGCGGGACGGTCTGTTGCTAGTCGCCAACTACAGCGGCGGCTCGGTTGATATGATAGATGTCCGCGAATGGAAGAGATTGAAAAAGACACGCGTTGGAAAGCTCGTCAGAAGCGTGTCCGTGGACGAGGAAAGCGGAAGGAACTTCGCCGTGACCGCGTGCGGAGTGTACGAACTGTTCGATCCGCGGAAATAAACTGGCCCGTCCGGCTGCCGGGCTTATTCCGCCCCTGCCCCGCTCTTCCCTTTCAGAAATTCATTCAGATTGATTCCGACGACGCCGCAGGACGCGCCGATTACGGCGTTGCCGTCTGAATCAACCGTCATCCCGCGCGAGCCGTATCCTATGAATGTCTCGGCGACGAGTTTGTTCGACTCGACATCTATCACATGGAACTTGCCTTTGAAAAAACTGGTTCCAAGAAGATACTTGCCGTCCTTTGAAAACTCGATTTCGCGGACGCCGGCGGGCATGACCAGCTTGACGAGTTTGTTAAGGTCGAAGTCGAGCAGCCACGCGCCTTCAGGATAGTTTCTGCTGGCCGCAATCTGCCTTTTCCCCTGCCTTATCTCCACGTCGAACATGCCGACCGGGTAGTCCTGAGCCCACATCTCCGTCGAGCGCGTCTCCGTGTTTACCCTCAGCAGATGCCGGGAGCCGAACAGCTTTCCGAACAACGGCGACACCGAGAACGTGCCGAAAAGGTACGGTTCGGACCACGCGGTGCGGTACACCGGCGTCCCCGCGTTTCCCGCGATGTTCAGTTTTTCGAGGGCGCGGCTCTTCTTGTCGTATTCGTAATAGTTGGACTCTACGGTGATGAAAACCTTCTCCGGCATTATCGTGACGCCGGAGCCGTAAAAGGTGTTTCTTTTCAGCTCCATGTCCGTCCTGTTTATTATGCCGCCATCCGGGTTGAAAACGATGAACTCGACATTCGGGGCGCCGCGCTCCCTGAAGTTCCTCTGTATCACCGCGTATATTATGCCCGTGTCCGGCTCTTCCCTTATCGCGAGCACATTGCCCCTCTTGTGCCACTCGGTCATTTTTCCCGTCTTAAGGTCCAGCCGGTTAATGGCGTTTTTCACCAGAACGCTTTCCTCGTGAACGTAGACGTGCGCGCAGACAAGCAAATCGCCCCTCTGCGGTCGCGGCACGAAAAACCTCGGTATTGCGGTGTGCGGCACGTCGGTAAAATTGTATCTCTCGTGATTCAGAACCTTCGCGCCCCTGACTTCGGAGATGCTTTCGCACCTGTCAGCCGGATTGCGTATCTCGCCACTCTTCACGGCCAATCCGAGCAGGCACACCGGAACAACCAAAAGCTGCGTGGCGGTCAAAAACATCGGCCATTTCCATATCTTGCGGATAATCAGCAACGCGACATATATCGCCGCCAGCGTCGCGGCCACGCTCGACCCGTAAGATGCGTTCAGCCCGAACCCGACCGCGTATATGAAATCAATTGAAATGACAAGCCCGATCCAGTACAGAACGAAGACTATCTTCGATTTCCTTCTTCGGGGGTTAAGGCGGATGATGCCGAGCACAAGCCCCATCAGAGCGAGCGGAGGCAGACCCGTGTTGTTGAAATATCCGATTCCCCCCAATAAGAAATCAGAAAATACTTGGCTGCCAATCTTGAAAGCCTTGGAGAAAAAACCTTCGTCCGCGCTCAATCCGTTCATTGGTTTTGATTATATCAAAAACGGGACGGCAAGCCAAACATGGCGAGAACGATGTTTTGATTGCGTCCGCTGAATTTATTTTTCCGGATGTCAAGGAGCGGCGCTAGCGCTATCATTACTCTGTATGAAAGTTCTTTTTTTCTACATTGGAGTCGAAAGTCTCGGAATCGAGCACCTTGCGGCGGCTGCGCGCAAGGCGGGGCATCAGGTCGAACTCGCGTTCGACCCGTCTGTTTTCGGCGGACATCTCATGTGGGACTTTCCGTCGCTGGCTAAGATGTTCGACAAACGCGCGGCTGTTTTGAAAAAAGTTGCCGATATTAAACCCGACATCGCGGCTTTATCTTGCGTTTCGGCAAACTATCAGTGGTCTCTCGGCTTGGCGCGAGACATCAAGCGCGCTCATCCCGGCATAATCACGATGTTCGGCGGCACTCACGTCACGGCGGTGCCGGAGCGGGTCATCGTGGAAGACGCCGTGGATGTGGCGATTGTTTCAGAGGGGGACGTCTCATTCCCGCTCGCGCTTGCGGACATTGAGAGCGGAAGCCGGGAGGCAAGGCCGGGCGTTTTGAAAAAATCCGGCGGTGAAATCATCCGAGGCCCGGCTCCAGAGCCGGTCGAAGACTTGGACGCGCTTCCTTTCCCGGCTAAGGATTTGTTCTATTCCAAGGCCCCCGCGCTTGAAAGGCATTACACCATAATGGCGTCGAGAGGCTGCCCCTTCAAATGCACGTACTGCCACAACAGCTATTCCTCCTCGCTGTCCGGAGGGCAGAGGATGAGGGACCGAAGCGTGGATAGTATTGTGGCCGAACTGGAGCCGGTCGCCGCGCGCGGCAGGACGCGCCTTGTCAAGTTCTACGACGACGTGTTCGGATTCAATAAGAAATGGCTAGAAGAGTTCGCTGATAAGTATTCTTCGCAAGTCGGGCTGCCTTTTTATTGCTCGCTTCATCCCCGGACGGCAAACAAAGAAACAGCCGACAGGCTTAAGGAATCGGGTTGCCGCTATGTCGCCATCGGGATTCAGTCGGTGGACGAAGGGCAGCGCAAAAATGTTTTGAAAAGGATATATACAAACGACGACGCAAAACGGAGCGTTGCGTTGCTCAAAGAGCGCGGCATTCGAGTTCTGCTGGACCACATAATCGGTCTGCCGGGGGACACTGAAGAGATGATGGAGGAGGCGGCGCGGTTCTACAACGAGCTTCGCCCCACCCGGCTGCTGGTTTTCTGGCTGTCGTATTTTCCCGGCACGGAGATACTGGCGGCGGCTTCGAAGTCAGGTCTGTTGTCGGAAGAGGAAGTCGAGAGCATCAACGCCGGCATGGAGGGAAGTTTCTATGCGGGGCACGGCGGACGCAGGATATCGATGTTTATGCGCTTCATCGCTTTCTTCTCTCTGATTCCTCTTCTTCCGAAGGGCGCGGTCGATTTTATGATCCGCAAGAAGCTTTGCCGCCGGACACCGCCCTCATCAACGCTCTCCAAAATTGCCGTCGCGCTGAACGCGCTTATCACGCGGGACGCGTTCTTCATTTATAATGTGAGATATCTTCTGTCGAGGAAAAAAATGCCGTGATTTCCGGCGGGGCCGGAGTCAATCGGCGTCGCGGCAACACCTGAATCCTATCTTTTCGAGTTCTAGAAGTTTTTGCTGGTCGGCAAAATAGAGGGCGGTCCAGTCGCAGCTCCGGCATCTCTGGCATCCGTTTCTTTCGCCGGGTCCCATGAGGCCCGCCATGCCGGGGTTGCCCGGAGTGGCCACCCACTCCCAGAGGCTTCCGGCCATGTCGTGTATTCCATGCCTGTTGGCGCATTCGGGATACGCGCCGCTCTCAAACTTGCGGTCTTTTGAATTCTCGTCTCGCCAACTGCAGGCTTCTTCCACAAATGTGTACGATTCAAACTTTTCGGGATGGACGTAGAAGAACATATTGTCATCGCCGCCCGCGCAGGCGCGCGCCCATTCCTCCGCCTCGCAAAGCCTTTTGCCCGCCGACTCGCACATCCGCGCGGCTTGCTCGATTGTCACGTTCGACACGGGGCGCTCGCCTTCCTTGTTCGGGTACTCGAATCTGTCAATGTAGTACGCGACGCCGGGGCCGGCGACGAGCGTCTCGTCTCCGCGCTGTTCGAGGCTGTAGCCTATGGATTTCTCCGGCAAGTCGAACCTGTCGAACAGCCCCGGCGCGCCTGTTACGCCGCGAGGGAGCGCGACACGCGAAACGATGAGGGCCACGACCGCGACCGCCGCGAATGACGCTATGAAACTTCCCGCCGTCGCGCCTGAACGCGATGCCGCGACGGCCTTCCCGTCCTCCGCTCTTTCTATAAGCTTCGACATCCCGAACACATTCTCAAGGAAGCCGAGCGCGCACATGGCGAAGAATATCTCGTGTATCACGAACGCCGTCATGAACAACGAGATGACGAATGCTTTTCTTCCAGAGCCGGAGCCGAAAGCTCTGTAAACGAGCCTCATTCCATGGAAAGTATACATAACCGCTATCGTCGTCCAGACAAGCTCGGCGGCGGCGGCGGCGGGATAAGACGAAGGCGGCATTTCAAAAAGAACCACGATGAAAGAGAAGATGAAAACCGCAATTTTAAGTTTTTTGGTTTCGGCCCGCGCGCCGGCAAGCTTGTAAAGAAAATCAGCGAACGCTGACAGCAGGAGGGCCGCCGCCGCCGCGATGACGATTTTCAGAGGGCCGTCAGCTTCCCGCGCCGCCGGAGCGCTGAAGAGGATTTGCGCGGCATATCCGGCGGCAAGGAGGAGCGGAGCGCCGCGCGGCGCCGTCATCGGGCCGAAACTCGGAAGGTTCTTCGCGCCCGGCGCGCTCTTTGCCGCCACCACCGCGCAAACATGCGCGTACGCCGCCGCCCCCGCGAATATCAGCCCCGCCGTCGTCGCCTTGTGCATGAACGCGCTCTGCTCGGAAATGAACCCGTAGATTACGCTCCTGACCGCCGGGTCCGTTATCCCCATCGTCCTCGCAAACCAGTCCATCGGCATCCCAAACATGTTGTTGTACACGAACAGCCTGATTATCGGCACGGTGAATCCGCAGTTGTAAAGTATCAGCCTCGTCACCAGATATATCAGCGCGGAGAAAACCATTATCTTAGCGCCGGGTTCGCGGCATGTAAGGTCGGCCAGTATGAGCGACAGACAGAAGAATAGTATGTAAGGGAACATACCGGGGACGCTGAACGCAGTGAAAACGGCCAGAAGGGCCGCCGAGGCGATTTTCGCGAAGTCCAGCTTGCGGGATTTGGGCCTGTAATATACCGCGCACAGGCCGATCACGCACAGTTGGATGACCAGCGCGGGAAGTATCACATGGTGAAGTCCCCTATCCAATGCGCAGGACTCCCTTTCCGGCGTCGACTGTCGCGTCGTCGCCGTTTTTGACTTTGGACATCGCGCCCTCGACGCCGATGAGGACGGGGATTGAGGCCTCGCGCGCCAGCAGAACCAGATGCGACAGGGGGCTACCGCGCTCTATGACGAGCGCCGATATCCGACCCACCGCCGCGCCGTAAACACCGTCCGGCCTGCCGACTATAAGGACGGGCATGTCGCCGCCCAAGTCCGGCAGCCGCCCGCCGGCCACCAGCGCGCGCCCGCGCGCCGTCTCCGAGCCGACGCCGAGTCCCCGCAGTTCCCCATCCGCCGCGCCCGCCGCAGCCTCCGGCTCTGGAATGTGGACGACCGCCCCCGCGCTCTCCGACAGGCGCTTCTCATGCTCCTCTTTCCGGCGCGCTATTTCCCAATCCCGCAACCCGCCTCTCGACATTTCGTCGATTGTCATGTGGAAGGAGTCCGCGCCGAACTCCGATGCTAGCGCCCGTTTGCGTATCTCGAACACCGCCCGGTTCAGGCAGTCCCGCGCCCGTTCCCGCGCCGCCATCGTCTCCCTCTGCCGTCGCAGCATGAACCTCAAAACGAGCAACCCCGCGTTGACGAAGTTGCCCGACCATTTTTCTTTGAGCGCCCGCTCGACCCGCTGCTGAGAGGAGTCCGCCGCGCCGCCGCGCGCGCCCGCGTCCCCGGCGTCGCCCGCCCCGCCCCGCGCCGACAGCCACGGAGCCGGGTCGTCCGCCAGCCTCGGCGCCGCGACCTCCGCCTCCGGGTTGCCCCAGTGTCCATATTCCGCGCGGAAGGCATCTACCTGAGCCGCGTCCGCCGGGTCGACGCGCGCCGCCGCCTGAATCATCTTTTTCCACGGCGAATCCGGAGGGGCGATGTTTATTCCTGCCGCGGCCGCGAGCGCGTCCCGCTTGTCTGCAAGCGCCCGTGCCAAGAACGCGGCACGCCTGCCCGCCAGCATGTCGCTCGTCTCGAACAAATCCAACTGAAGCCGAAATAATGGCAAAAGAACGCTGTTTTTTAGATATCTGACTGAGCAGTCCTCGTCCCGCGCGGCAGCCTTCAGACGCGCGTCGAGCAGGGAAAGGCGGCGCTTGAAACCACGTCCGCTGAAAATCCGGGCCGACTCCGCCGCAGCCGGGGCGAGCGCCCGCGCGGACGCCTTCGCCCTCGCCGTATTGTGCGGATTAAGGCACGCCCTGACCGAATTATATTTGAGATAAAAACGCCCTTTATGCTCGGCGAAAAGAGTTTCGCCGCGCGGCATTCCGAGCGGGGCGAGTTTCGCCGACATGCGCCGCGACATCCCGTCCGGCAGATCAAAAAGGTCGCGCGTCAGAGTGGACGGCGGGAAATCCGCGATGTCCACAATGAAGGAATTGACGAGAGTTTCAACCGGCTGGAACCCAGTGAGCGGGCGGGCCTGATAGAAATAAAGATTGCCGTTGAGCAACCCTGCCTCCATCTGGGCAGGCCTGCCGAACAGGGCCTCCATCCTCGCCATCGCGTCTTCAAGGGCGGAGAGCGCGGCGGGGTCGACCGGATGAGTCGCCGGGCCGGATTCCGTCCGTTCCGCCCCGGTGAACGCGTTTCGGACAATCACGCCTTCCAACCCGTCCGCCGCCTCGTACGACACGACAGTTTCTTCCATAAAACCGTTCATATAGTTTGCCGAGCATCCGACCAGAAATATTTCGTGCACAATTTTTTTCTGAACTATCACAGGCAGTCGGAACGACGCGCGGGACGCGCCCGCGTTGTCCGCCGCCGCGACCGCGCGCGCGCAATAATAAGACGCCCACACCCGAATGATGGCGGCCAGAGCCTCGTCCGCGCCGCGCCCCGCTGAAAGCGATTCGAACACTCCGGCCATGCTCGCCGTCCTGCCATCCTCGCCGGGAAACGACGACCGGGCGATTATCCGTCCACCGCGCAGCGCTCGCAGCTCTTTTTTTAGTTTTCTGACGAACCCGCGCGGCGGCCTGACCCCTTTGAATATTTCGACTATCTTTTCCTCCGCGTCTTCCGTCCCCTCAATCCTCAATATCTCTTTCCTCAGGCCCTCGGCTTCTGTCCATTTCTCAAACACCGTACCGCTGATAATGAACCCGCGCGGGACATTGAATCCGAGCCGAAAAAGCTCTCCCATCCACTTCCCTTTGAACCCCACTAGGTCCAATCCCGCGCGCGCCGCGGAACTGTAATCCAGAATATCGGAGTCCCTGACAGGAACACGCCGGAGCAACGCGCCGACCGCCCTGCTTAGCGCCCACACCGCCGCCAGAAGAATGGCCGCGCCGAGCGTGAACATCCATTTGCCGGAGCCGAATCCCAGCAGCGCCGCCATCGGCACGAGAAGCGCCGCGATCAGTACTGTCAGCGCGGCCGCGATGAACGCCCCCGCAGCCACCGGCATGGAGAACAACCCGGCGAAAAACACTCCGAAACCCCGCCCGGCGGTCCATGCTTCAGCCGCGCGGGACGCGATTTCTCCAATGAGCGCGATAAAAAGCGGGAATGTCATGTCATATAGAAAATCAGTCATGTCGGCTGTCCTGATATTGCACAAAAAAGAAACATTTGTCAAAGGAGAGAGGAGAGCGGGCGCGGGCGCGCTGTGGCATTTCGCCGCCGTTTCAGGGATAATACAAACATCGGGCCGCGGCATGCGACCCCGAAACGCGAGAAAGGCCGCCAAGGTTCTGCTAAAGAAATTTTTCAAATATGCGATGTTCGCGGCGGCGGCAGTCGCCGCTTTCTGGGCCGCCAACTCCGCCATGCACAGAGCCGCGCATTCAGCATTACTAGACGGCAACCTCGCAAAATCCCGACTGCTCCTCCGCTTCGTCGTCGCGAATGAGCCGTTCTTCTTCATCCACCGGGGCGTTCTTGGGAAATCCGCCCTCATGGACGCGTTCGCCGAAACACAATCAATCCTCCGCGAGAAGAAAGGTTGGATAATTAACACAGGAGCGCCCGTGATGACCGCCCCGGCGGCGGCTGACGGCTTCGTCTATTTCGGCAACAATAAAGGAATCAAAGGGGGGACAGTCTTCAAGGCGGACGCCGCCACCGGCAAGATTATATGGTCGCTGCGCATCGGCGGAGACATCGAGACCAAACCCCTCGTCGTGGGCGACAGAGTGTTCGTTTCCGCGCACGACGGGTTGAGCGCCATCGACGCCGCAACCGGAAAGCGCCTCTGGTTCCACTATATCAGGTGGGCGGAATCATCCCCGGCGTTCGCTACGGGCGCGGTGTTCGTCGGAGCGGACAAACCGGGCGCGCTGATGAAAATCGACGCCGAGACCGGGCAACTCATATACAGCGTCCCGACTTCCGGCCCGGTCGAATCCTCCCCCGTCATCCACAACGGAAAAGTCTATATGGGCTGCAACCACGGATACGTTTACTGTTTCGACGGGGACACGGGGAAAGAGATATGGCGTCGCGGCTTGGGCGGCTCTGTCGAGAGCGCCCCGCTGGTAATGGACGGCAAAATTTTCGCCGGAAGCAAGAGCGGCGCGTTCGCCGCGCTCGACGCCGAGACTGGCTCCGAGGTCTGGCGCGCTGAAACGGGAGCCGAGATATGGTCGGGCGCGGCGTGGGCCGACGACGCGATGGTTTTCGGCGACAACTCCCACAATGTCCGCGCTCTCCGATCCGACACCGGAGTAACCATCTGGACATACGACGCCGAAACCGCCCGCTTCGAAACCACACCGGCGGTTCACGACGGCGTCGCCTACATCGGTTGCCACGCGGGATTCCTTCATGCGATCCGCGTGTCAGACGGCAAACTCCTCTGGCGGTTCCTTACGGGATGGGACATCGACGATTCCCACCCGCTCATATACAATGGACTTGTGATATTCGGCTCCACCGACGGCAGGGTGTACGCCCTGAAGGTTGATTGACGCTATGGTAAACGAGAGCGATTCAGCGCCCCGCATGACGCGCGGACTCCGCGCCGCCTACGCGGCCGTCGCCGTTCTAGCGCTCGCCGCCGGAGCCGCCTTCTCCGCGCTCTATCCCCTGCCGTTTTCGGACGAGGCGCGGACGCTTTTCTTCTCCGGGCGTCCGCTAGCCATCGGCTTTTTTCTGTCGCTTTACGATAACCTTCTCCCGCTATACCACGCGTTCGCCCGCTCCGCCTCTCTCCTCCCCGGCGGGCTGCCAGTCCTGCGACTCCTGTCGTCAGTGTTTTTTCTCGTAGGCGTCCACTGCGCCCGCCTCGCGGTCTCGCGCTCCCGGATGTCGCCCCGCGACAAACAGCGTTCTTACGCTCTGATAATTTATTGCTCTTTATTCCTTGCCGTCGAATCGTGGAGGGCGGCCCCGTTTTCGTTTTCATTCATGCTGATAGCGCTGTCATGGATGATGTTTATCGAGGCGCGCCGCAACCCAGCGCCGCGCATATTCCGGCTCCGCTCCGCCGCCGCAATCGCCGCCGCCTACTCTTGCGAAGCGGGCATCGTATCGCTTCTGGTTCAGGCTGCAGCATCGGCGACTGGAAAACGCTCCCCCGATTCGGGCGGCGTCTCCATGCGCCCCGCTCTGCTCGCCTCCGTTCCGGCGGTTCTCATCCTCGTCTCCGGCGCTTTCAAAACGGGCGCTCTTCGCGCCGCCGAAAACATTTCCCTTTATTTCCAGTCATGGGCAAATATCGCCGCTTCGGCGCCGGAGAACCCCGCGCAAATCGTTGCGGCGCTCGCTATCTCCTTTATTGTTTTCGCTGCGGCATGGCTCGCAGCGCGCCCCGGCGGCAAAGACGCTTCGACCTCAGCGCAACCTTTCCCTTTTGTTTTCACCCTCGCCTCCGCGCTTTTCATCGCCACCGCTTTCCGATTCTCCTTCTTTCAAATCGAATCCTTTCAAAACAAAGACAACGCCCGGTATGTAAAAAATATAGAACGGCTCCGCGCCGACTGCTCGAACGGAACCGGCGTCGTATACTTCGATTCCGGCTCTCCGACCGACAGGCATGTATTCCATTACTTCGACGAGTTATTTGATTGCGACGGGCTGCTGTACGGCGGAAAAACGTTTCCCTCCGCCCCCATCCTGCCGGAAAGTTATATCCGCGCCGCGCGGCCCTATCCGTTCAACCATCTGAAAGAATACGCGCTCCGCAAAGACGCGCTGTCTCTTCACAACGCGGGAGAAGGATTCGGCCCCGGCTCGAAAACCGCGCGCGACATTGAATGGCTGTTCTCCAATTTCGAGGAAGCGGCGGGCGTCTTCAGGCTCAGGCGCGGTTTTTCCAAAGACGGCATCCTGCTGGAGCTTTTCGCCGTCGATTACGGGGATTCTGAAAAAACGGCGGCGCTCATTCAGGCGGATGACTTCGCGCCGTGGATGCTGAAAAGCTACTACGGCGCGGATGGCTCCGACGCGAAATCCAAACTCGACGCTCTAGCGAGAGCATGCGGCGACAACGCCTTTTGCCTCGACGCCGCTATTTCCAAATCGCTGCTATTCGCCGCGTCAGACGCCGATTCAGGAGCGCTCGTCGCGGAGGCCGTCTCGCTGGCCTATCCCGGCTACGCCCACGAAGGCGCGGGAAAGGAGGGCGCGCGACGAACCGGACATTGAAATTCTTCGCTTGGCTGTTCGTCGCCGCGCACATCGCCGCGCCCGCCGCCCTCATACTCGCAAACTCCAACCCTCTTACCTACAACGACTTTCCGGTGATGCTCTACTTCCAGCATCGCGCCTCTCAATTCTTCGAGGCTTATTTCGCTTTCTGGGGGTTCGACTATTTCTACTCAGCCGGATACCCTCTCAATTTCACATGGAACAGCAACGTTTTTCTCCAATTTCTGCAAGCGTTCATGAACCCTGCGCCTCCGGCGGCTGTTCTGGCCGCAGCCACTTTCGTTTCGGTGGCGATAGCCCCGTTCTGTTTCAGCGCGGGGCTTTCAAACTTCGGGCTGTCGGGAGCGCGCCGCGACTGGGCGCTCATCGTCATGCTCGCGTACTGGTGGACGGGCTACCCGGTCATCATGCTGCTCCTAGGCATGACCTCCGGCATCTTCGCGTTCCATATCTGCTTCTACGCCGTCTCCGTGTTCTACAGGTTCATGAGCGAGGACGGCCCCGCGCACGCCGCGCGGCTCTGCCTGCTCGTCCCCCTGTGTTTCCTAGCGCACAAGACAGCCATAGTCGCGTTCGGCATTCCCGCCGCCGTCCTTTTCGCCTGCTATTTGCGTAATGTCAACCTGCGCCGCCTCGGCTCCATCGCCATGTTCCTCGCGATAACTCTCGCCGTCAACTCCTTCTGGCTCGTCCCTTTCATCGAACTGGTCAAATTCAAAGTGGAGCTGGCCCATGCGCCTCACGGGCTGAACTTCGATCCGTTCCGGATATTCAAGGACTACTTCACGCTTTCAAAAGCGATGGGGCACAAGATACTCGAACCCTCGCAGAACCCCGTGTTCGCCGCGATGAACACGATTTTGAAAGGCTCGCTTCTGGCGCTCGGCATAGCCGGGATAATCGCCGGCAGGAAAGAACGCTCGCGCGCGGCGTTCTTCGCGCTGACAGCCGTCCTGTTCCTCGCGCTGATATACTTCGGCTCCTTCTGGAAACCGGCCGCGGCAGTAAACCCGACGCGCTACGTCGGCTACATCGATTTCCTTCTGGCGGCTCCCGCCGCTGCCGGAGCTGCAGCCGTTTTCCGCGCCCGCCCCGCGCTCTCAAGATTCGCCCTCCCCACCCTCGCCCTCTTTTTCCTGCTCTCATTCGCGCACTTCGCCATGTTCAACTCCATGATAAGGAAACCCATCGACGACGACACGCGGGCGCTCGCCGTGTGGCTGTCCGGCAACACCACCCCGAACGGGCGCATACTCCTTGAGGATTCCGGCTGGAACGACCGGGACGCTCTGCCCCCCAAATACGGCGAAGGCCATTTCCCCGCCCTGCTCTCAGAAATCACAGGCCGCGAATTCATCGGCGGCCCTTATCCATACATATTCCTCAAACACAACTACGCGGGGTTCCACGACGGCCAGTTCCTCGGAGCCACGCTTTCCTCGTTTTCAGATTCCGGGCTTGACTCCGAACTCGACCGCTATAACATCCGTTGGGTGGTCTGCTGGAGCGGCGACTGCAAGGAGCGGTTCGCGGCGAGCCCTCAGGCGTTTGCCCGCATGACTGAAACCGGACGATTTATCATTTATAAGCGAACAGGGTTCGCGCCTTCCCCGTTCCTGTCCGGAGAAGGATTCGTCGCTGCGGACATCGGTGGAATTCGCGCATACAGGGTGAGACCGGGCGCGGACGGAGTGGTCGTCCTCAAGTATCACGCGCTCGTCAACCCCGAAGTGTCCGGCAGCGGCGAAGCGAGCGCGGCTGCGGCAGGCGCCGACCCCGTCGGCTTCATCAAAATTCAAAACCCCGGCGAATACATGCTTATAAGAAACTCTCCGGCAAAAAAGCGCGCGCGTTGAACGGCGCGGCCTGCCCTCAAGCGCCACTAGGTTTCCTCCGCAAATTCCACAAGGTTTCTCTATACAAAATCCGTTTCCCTGTTCACTTGCGCGGCGGCGCGTGTTACACTTATTTGCGTAGGAGGCAGGACACTGGGGACTATGCAGAAAATCTCTCTTGAACAACTTGATATGGGCGAGAAGCTCGTTCTCGCTCGCCCGGTGCTCCTCGGTTCGGGGGTAAAAGGCTTCAATTCCGGGGTTGAAGTAAACGAACGCGTCGCCCGCAAACTTATCGAACTCGGGTTTACAGAGGTTTGGGTGAGAGGCGAGAACGAGCCTCAGAGCGGCGTCATCGAAGGTTGCGACGACGAGTTGACCCAGACCGAAAAATTTCTCGCCATCAAACAGAACATAGCGACCTCGCTGGCGGACATAATGACTGAGAAGGACCCGGAACGGGAGATGCTCCGCGTCAGGAGCATGAGCCGCACGAACATAAAGCTCGAAAAAGGCTCGCTCACAAAACTAGACCCGGCCAGACCACCCGCAGAAATGAAACTGCTCAAACAGTTCTCCGAAGCAATCATCAGCGTCTCCAAGCTGGAACAGTTCCTCAAGGACTGCCGCGACCTCATAGACGGGCCGTTCTCGCCGCTGCGCATAGACAAAGTCTCAGTCAACCTAAACGACAACAGAATCGAGAGCAGCTACCTGTTTAACCACATGGCGAACTGCGGCATATATTTTCTGGCAACCATCGCCCGGTACAACGCCGACCTGAAGGCGCGCGGCGCGGTCTGCTCGGACGCCAAATTCGGCCCCGGCATAGACCACAATAAACGGAAAAACATGCTCTTCTTCTTCTCCGACGAGGAAATCGCCAGCGGAGCCCTCGGCGCTTTCATGCACGACATCGGCTACCTCCACGACGGAATGCCGGACATCTTATTCAAACAAGGGGCTATCTCGCCTGAAGAACATTCCATCCTCAAAAAACACGTGGAAGTCTCTATGAACGTCGTCCAGCACCACATATTTTTCGCCAACCGCCCCCTCGCAAAACACGTGATAGAGAACCACCACGAGCGAATCAATAAAAAAGGATATCCCAAACAGAGGGGCAACCTGCACGTGTTCTCTCAGATACTCGGGATGATAGACTGCTTCGATTCGATGACGCAGGACAGGCCGTGGCGCAAAAAGTTCTCGCGCGCCAAAGTCCTCGAATGGATGTACGACAACTCCGAGCAAAAGGCTGAAGCCGACGGCTCCATCCACGAGCCGATGTTCGACAGGGAACTGGTGCGCTGTTTCGAGCGGGTTTTGATGCTGTACGAGAACGGCGAGGTGGTTGACCTGTACCACGCGAAGACTGCGACGCCCGTCTTCAGGTGCAGGGTCAAGTCGCAGAACCCGGGACGCCCCGACCGCCCAGTGGTCGAGCTGACTTGCTGCCACGCTGACCCGGCCAGAAACGTCGAGGGCAAAATCATCAACCTGCTCAACATGCCCGACCTTTATATGGGCGAAAGCTCCGACTTCAGGAAAGAACCGATAGTCTGATGCGAAACGACGACCCTTCGCTTGAAACCGTCAGTTTCCACTGCCGCAGCCCAATCTACATGTGCGCCACCTGCACCCACGCCGAAAAATGCGCCGACCTGCTCAACATCCTCCGCATGTTCAAACTCGACGAGAAACCTCCCGAGTTCGATCTGCTGACCAACTTCCCTTTCCTCAAAGAGCGCTCTTTCGAGGTTGACCCCCGCAACAAACTCAACGAGGTTTCAAGCGGCGAATGGCTCCAGTTCACCCGCACCGTCTTCTCTCAGAAATTTCCAAAGTTTCTCGGACACGACCTTCGCAGAAAACACCCCGATTACAAAAGCCCGCACCTGCTCGGTCAGTTGATAGCGTTTTTCACGAAGAGGCAGGACCTTGTGCTCGACCCATTCGCGGGAACAGGCACGTCCCTGATCGCCGCGTCCCTGCTGGGCCGCGAGGCGGTCGGCTTCGAGATAGAGAGAAGCTGGGTGGACATCTATTACCACATCTGCCGCAAACACCGCATACCCCGTCAGAAACTTGTGTCCGGCGACTGCTCTGAACTGCTTCACAGTGTGCCGCCGGACTCGGTGGACTTCGTCCTCATCGACCCGCCGAACCCGATGAATCCAGAGGAATGGGCCCCAAACTCTGCCCCGCCCTCCAAGCCCGTGGACGCCTTTTTCGACTTCATGCTCGGCGCGCTAAACCGCTGCCACTCCGCCCTTAAAGAACACAAACACATGGCTGTGTTCACCCGCAACCTGTACCAGAACGGCCAGTATATTTTCCTAACGCCCTACTTCGCCTCCATCGCCGCCGAAGCCGGTTTTCTTCTCAAGGGCGAAAAAATATGGGAGAACGCCGCCGAGAAACTCCGGCCCTACGGATACCCTCACTCATACGTGCCAAATATCTCGCATTACAGTATACTGATATTCCAGAAACAAACGCCGGGCGAAGAGAGCGACCCGGACGACAGCTTCAAACCGTAGCGCCGTCCCGGCCGCCCCGCCCGCAAGAAAGGAAACGCCATGCCGCTACTCGATCAAATCACCGAACAAATCAAACAGGCGATGAAAGACAAGGATGTCACCATGCTCGACACCCTGCGCTCTCTCAAAACCGCCCTCAAAAACAAACAGGTCGAACTCATGAGAGACTTGGACGAGGGCGAGGCCCTTCAGGTCATCCAGAGGGAAGCCAAAACCCGCCGCGAGTCCATCGAACAGTTTAAGGACGGCGGGCGCGAGGACCTCGTCGCCAAGGAAGAAGCCCAACTTAAGATTATCGACTCCTTCCTTCCCGCCGAGATGTCCGACGCCGAAATCGAAGATAAAGCCAAAGCGGTTATCGCCGAACTGGGAGCCTCGACTAAAAAGGAAGCCGGGAAAGTGATGAGCAAGCTGATGGCCGAACTCAAAGGCCGCGCGGACGGCAAACGAATCAACGCCATAGTCGGAAAACTGCTCAACTGAGCGCCGCTTTCAGCCCGCGCCCTCCGTTGTTCGGCCCTCCGCTGCCGCAATAGCCCCGGAACCCGGCCCGCGACGCGCCCGGTTCCGGGCGGGAAGGCGGGCGTTTTTGATAATTCGAGACACCGAAATCTTCGACGCCCCCCGCGCCGCCGTCTTCGCCCTCACCCGCGACAGGTTCGAGGAATATCTGGCTCTGGTTCCGGCGGTCAAATCGGTGAAGTTGCTGAGCAGCCATTCGCCCGCACCCGGCGTAATCGCCAACTCTACCGAATGGGTAGGCAGCGCCCGCATCCCCTCCACAGTAAAAAACCGGCTCAATCCCGACATGCTCCGCTGGCGCATCCATTGCGTTTGGGACGAAAATCTATGGACATGCCGCTGGCGCGCCGAAACTTTTCACTTCCGCGACATTTTCGACTGTCGGGGAGACATCGCCTACCACGACATCCGAGGCTCCCTCACCCGCTGCGCGCTCACAGTCAACCTGAAAGTCTTCATGCCTGTCTTCGGCGCGGCAGTCGAAAGATTCATAGCCCGCAACTACCTAGACAAAAATCTGATGATGAATAAAGAAGCGATAAAGACCATCGTCGCCTCCGCGAAATGACCGTCCCTTAACAATACTTTTACATTGTCTTTGTTTCTCACCGCCCTAATGATTTCTGTCTTTCAGAAACATGGAGCGATTGATGGGTTTCGGGTTGAAATTAACCGCTCATGGTATAAACTTTGATAGTGGAGATGAGGAAAAAAGGAAGACAAAAACGCGGAGCAAAGAGCGGCGGGGCGGCGGCGTTCATATCGCTTCTGGCGGCATTTCTGGCTGCGGCGGTTTTTGCGGTCGCGCAACAGGAGCCTGAGACGGTTATCGACGCGGCGCCGTCTTTCCAGTACACCCTGACGGACAGGTTCACCGTGCCGTGGTCGGGCGACAAAAGCCTGAGGGTGTCTGAAGGCGAAGGCCAGATATTCGTGCGGGCGAGTTCCGCCGAAGCGGTGACATTCCGGGCGGCTAAAACAGCGTTCGCGCCTGATCTGGCGAAAGCGCGCGAGTTCGCTTCTAGAATTAAAGTTTTCGCTCAAGCCCCCGCCGACAGCATAGTCGCCACTTCGTCAGTCCCATCGTCAGCCGGGCTTGTGGCGTCTGGCCGCGTCGATTACGACATTCTGGCTCCGTCAGCCATCTCCGTCGATCTCGCAACAACATCCGGCGCGATAGACGTGTCCGGCCTTGAGGGAGATGCGAAGGTGAAAACCGATTCTGGCAAGATACTCCTCGCCAACATTAAAGGCGCCGCGCTAGCTTCTTCCACAAGCGGCAATATAGACATCAAGGACTGCCCCAAGATTTCTTTGATACGGAACGGCTCTGGAGAAGTTTCTTTTCAAGCGTCCGGCATGGAAAACGACTTGGATATTGAAACTGATTCGGGAGACATTAAAGTAAAGCTCAAGCGCTCTTTGAAAGCGAGAATAGTTGCTAATACGGTATCCGGCGCGGTCGACACTGCGGACGCTTATCTTAAAAAAGTGTCGGAAGCGGATTCAGAGTTGACGTTTGAGACGCCCGGAGCGGGAGCTTCGGTCCGCCTTATTTATATAACGACTGTTTCCGGCGACATCATAATTTCCGCTGATTGAAATAAAGACTATTTGAAGAAAATAGAGGAAGGCGGAAAATATCCGCTACGGGTTTCACTTCTTCGAGAGCTCGTTTTCAGTGTCCAGCAGCGTGAACTCTTTTTCCAACACGGGCGAATCGTCGAGATAGACGATTGTCTTCCAGACTCCGGTCGATTCCTCGCGCGGCTCTCCCTTGATGGGAATCATCCACCAAGTGACCGCTTCTTTTCTGAGCCTTTTTCCGCCAAACGTATATTTCCCTTCGGCATCCAACTCTCCGTCCGGATTGAACCATTCGTATCTGAGCACGCTGTTCCCGCGCAGGTTTCTCCATTTGATAAAAATCGCTACTGTGGCGTCAGACGCAGTGAATGCGTCCCGGATGCCGTATGGGTTGTTGCGTTCGTCCACCTTCGCGCAGAAAAAAGATTCCTCGACGTAAGTTTTGCCGGGCATGACGCCCGCGGCGGCCGGAAGAAAGCTCGCCGCGATAACCGCCGCGAGGGGAAGCCAAATATATGGCCAAACGTTTTTCGCCTTCCCCATAGCGTAATTGATAGTGGCGTCGCTTACCCTGTAAAAAAGGAAACACAAAGCGAGGTTGAGGGCGGCAAGCGCGGCGGACATTTCCCTGCCGGGGCCTGATTTTCCGTCGGGATAAAAATAATAGAAAGCGAACATCGAGGCGTTTATCGCGGCGGTCAACGCGGCAGGCCAGTAAACCGACAACGGAGACTTTTTCGCCCAGCGGTCCGCGTTGCCTTTCAAGTCGAAATGCACGGGGATTTTGTCCGGCAGGCGGTCATAGTTCTCTCTGGCTTTGCCCGCCATGCGGACGACGAAAAACAGAGGGGCGACGTAGCAGGCGAGAATGGCGAGATTGAACAAGTCCATTATGAGTTCTCCGGGCTAACGCGCATTGCCTGAGCAGTCTGGCGACCATCCGGGGCGCGCATCGGCGGTCGGGTAATACTCAATAATTTTGAAACCGCCGTCGGGCAGAGCGACCGGGGGGTTGCCCTCCCAGACCACCCAGCAGTGGCCCGCGAGCCGGTCGTCGTCTTTGTTAAGTCCGAACGCTACGCGGGCGTCCACGCCGTTTTCCCTGAGCAGGCGGCAGAGGACGACGGAGCGCGAGAGGCAGGAGTTTAGTAGTCCGAACACCGCGCCAACCCGAAGCGCCCTGTTGACGGCGCGCTCAAGCCGTTTCGGGTCCGCCACCGCGCCGGCCGCGACCGGGCAGTCCAGAATGGAGAACGAATCCCGCCCGCCCCTCCGGCTTACCTTTCGCTGAATGTCAATAGCCCTTGCCGCTGTGGCGATGTCTTCCGCCGCAGATTCAAGAGCGTTCCTTTTATCCATCGCTCAATCCTGAAGACCGCCTTCGCTCATCGCCTTTATCAGGTTGAGCAGGGTCTTGTTCACGGGAACCGGGATGGAATGCTTGTCCGCCTGAGCGGCGATAGCGCCGCAGATGAAGTCTATCTCGGTGGGCCGCCCCGCGGCGACATCCTGATGCATGGAAGAGATGTTTGCGGCGGTGCGGCGAGCGACTGTTTCGACCAGCTCGACGGCGTCGGCGTCCGAAATGTCCACGCCCGCCGAGCGGGCGGCGGCGGCAGCCTCGGCAGCCGCGGCGCGCATTGTCGATAGCGCGGACAGTCTCTCTAACAATTCGCCGTTCCGCACCCTTAGAACGGCGGTGAGCGGGTTGATGCCGGCGTTTATCACGGCCTTTTTCCACAGCAGCGCGGACACGCCTCCGGGAGCGACCTCGGCGGGAATCCCAGCCCCGGACAGCATGGCGGCTATCCGTTCCGCGCGGGAAGTGGCTTGTCCAGAGAATTCGCCGACGAAAGTGTCGCCCCTGCCCGCGCGGCGTATGCGGGCGGCTCCGACTGGGTTAGCGCCTTGAGCCGTCGTGCCCGCAAGGACGCGCTCCGCGCCGAATAGCCCGGCGAGCAGTTCCGCGTTGCCAAGCCCGTTCTGCATGGTCATCGCCCACGCTCCGGGAGCGGCAGCCGGGGCGAGCCTTTCGGCGGCGGCGCGCGTCGAGCCTGCCTTCACCATAAAGATGACTCCGTCGCGGTCTGAAACCGAGTCGGGGTCGGCGCTCGCCGCGACACGCGCTGTGCGCTCCCGCCCGCCGTCTTCGATAGTAATTCCGCTCTCCGATATCATCGCCGCCCGCTCAGGCTTGTAATCGACGAGGACGACGTCGTTTCCGCCCTCCGCAAGCAGCGCGGCGAAGAGGCAGCCCATAGAGCCGGGCCCGATAACGGCTATCTTCATGCTCCGGCCTCCTTCGCGACGGCCGCGGCCCGCATGACTATTTCATATACGAACCGGGCGACAGCCTTCAAGTCCGAAATGTAGATGTGTTCCTTTGTCGAGTGGCAATTTCTCATGCCGATGCCGAGGGTGGCGGTTGGAAGCCCGATGTGGTTGAATACGTTGGCGTCGCTGCCGCCGCCGCTCGTTCTGAGCGAAGGCTCGATGCCCGCCGCGCGCGCGGCTTCCACAGCCGTCTTCACCGCCGGGCAGTCTTCGCCGAGCATGTAAGCGCTGTATTCCCTGTTAATGCGAATATCGATGCGGGCGTCAGCGTTGGCGGCGGCTCGCTCCAGAGCCTCGCGCATGTGGCCTATCTGAGCTGTCAGCTTGTCCGCGTTCCTGCTCCTTGCCTCCGCCTCGATGGTCACCGATTCAGGAATGATATTGGTCGCAAGGCCGCCCCTGATGACGCCCACGTTGGCGGTCGTCTCATCGTCTATGCGCCCGAGCTTCATCGACGCGATAGCATCCGCCGCGACGCGGATGGCGCTGACGCCCTTTTCCGGCTCAATGCCCGCGTGCGCCGCGCGGCCCGTGATGACCGCCGTTATTTTATCGTGCGTCGGAGAGCCGATGATAATCTCGCCGGGACCGCCGGAGCTGTCGAGCGCGTATCCGAAATCAGCTTTGAGAACGGCGGGGTCGAGCTTCGCCGCGCCCTTAATGCCGAGTTCCTCTGCGACGGTAAAAACCAGAAGGATGTCGCCGTGAGGCGCGCACTCCTCTTTCAGCCGCCTGACGGTGTCGATAATCGCCGCGACGCCCGCCTTGTCGTCCGAGCCGAGGATGGTGTCTCCCGACGCCCTGACCACGCCGTCTTCGACCACAGGCCGGACGCCCTTGCCGGGCTTGACGGTATCCAGATGAGCGTTCAGCATGATGGTCGGAGCGCCCGGGACGGAGCCTTTCAAAAGAGCTGTAAGGTTTCCGGCGTTGCCGCCGAGCGCCGCCCCCGCGCCGTCCTCCGCCGTTTCCACGCCCATCTCCCGCAGCCGGGACGCCACGTAGTCCGCCGCCTCCCGCTCGTTGAGGGACTCGCTGTCAATCCTGATAAGTTCGAGCATCGTTCTCAGCACATAAGATTCATCGCTCATAAAAGCCGCCTTTCCAAAGATGTTAACCAAATAATAACGCCTGAGAGCCGTCCGCATCAACCTATGGAGACCCGGAGGCCGCCGCGGCGGCCCTTTTTTAAAACGTCCTTTCCATGCGCATCGCTTAAGTGATAGAATTCCGCCAGCCGAAAGGATGAGACCTCAAACGACAATGCCGAAACTACCGATGGGCAGAATGATGGGATACGCGTCGGGCGCGCTCGGATACTCGCTGCTCGACAGGCTGATGGTGGCGGCGGTCATATACTTTTATCTGCCGCCCGCCGAGGAGTCCCTGCCCCAGCTTGTGCCCAAGGTGGTGTTCGGCTACATATTCATTTTCGGGCGC
>Ga0209311_1000760_pt1 | contig 27939 bp, 15 predicted proteins | sample AD_UKC045_MetaG_FD_184417 | JGI IMG/M metagenome (GOLD analysis project Ga0209311, IMG submission 184417) | Active sludge microbial communities of municipal wastewater-treating anaerobic digesters from USA - AD_UKC045_MetaG (SPAdes) (version 2) | ecosystem: Engineered > Bioreactor > Anaerobic >... | reverse complement strand
GTGGCCGGCCAGACCCAGGTGCTGGATGTCATGGCCCTCGAAGAGGTTCTGATGGCCAAGGCGCTGCAGCTGGGCATAGACCAGAATCCCGACGTCCTCAGCAAGATAGATGCCGGGCTGCGTCAGTTTTACATCCAGGAATATTACACCCGCAACGTCACCGAAAAGGTTCAGTTGACAGACGCGGACAAACGTGCCTACTTCAACGACAACCCCCAGATCTTTATCGTTTTGCCCCTGGTGACCATCAATTATATCCAGGCGGCCGACGAAGCCAGCGCGCTGAAGGCACTTGATGAGCTCAAGAGCGGGGCGGGCTGGGAACAGGTGTCCGAAGCCTACAATCAGAATACCTACGTGAAAGGCCTCAAAGGTGTGATCAAAAACATCCGCCTCAACGGCAACATCCCCGGAGTGGGAAACGACACCGATCTGGAAGCCCTCATCCAGGCCAACACAGCCAATCTCAACGCTTTAATCGGCCCCGTCCAGACCAATACAGGCTGGCATATCTTCACGGTGGTGGATTTCAAAGAAGGCCGCTCCAAGACCTATGAGGAAGTCATCCCAGAGATTGAGCAACGTCTGCGTCCCGTGACCGAAAAGAATCTTTTGGACCAGATCAAAAGCGAACTGATGCTCAAGTATCAGGTGAGCATAGACAGCGCCATGATCGCCAAAGTGGACCTCAATTCCCAAGCCAAAAACGACCCCATCAAAGACCAGCCCGTCCTTAGTTCCAATCACCCGGAGCTCAGCTTCACCGTAGCCACCCTGCTGGAAGCTTTCAACCGTCTCGCTCCTCAGGAACAGGTCTTTTATGTCAAAGGCGAGGGCGCGGTCCAGCTCATTGATCAGGAACTCATCCGCGCGCTGCTCTACCTGGATGCCAAAGACAACGGCTACGAGCAGTTTTTTGAACAGAAAGACGAATATCAGCAGATGCGGCGCTTCTATATCCTCAACACAGCCTACCGGCAGCTGGTGATCGATTCCGTGGTGGTACCCCAGGAAGAAGTGCGGGCCTATTATGACAGCCATATCCAGGATTACACCACTCCCGCTTCCAGGGCTATCCAGATCCTCTGGTTCAAAGATCAGAATTCCGCGGACCGCACCTGGAAAAAGTTCCAGCGCATGTACAGGCTCGGAGACGAAAAACGCATGCAGCAACTGATCGATGAAGAATCCACCAATCCCGCTCTGGCGCTGTTGGACAACCAATACAACAACGGTGTGGTTACCGGCATCGGTCCTGACGCTGAGTTTTCCAAACGCATCTGGGACAATCCGGTGGGTTATTTGAGCCCGGTCTTCACCTCCGCTCGTGGCGATCTGGTGTTTTTCCGCACCCTGCGTGAAAATCCACCCGTGGTAAAAAGCTTCACCGAGATTGAACCCCGCATCTTTGGCATTCTGAAAAAAGAAAAGGAAGCCGGACAGCAGGATAAGATCAACAAAGAGCTTTCCGAGGAATTCAACCTGGTCAAATATCCGGAACGGATCAATCTGCTGCTCAGCGCTGAAGAACTATTCACCCTGGCCGACGACGCTGCCAGAATGCGCAACTTTAAAGACGCCATTACTTTCTACGACCAGATCATCCAAAATTATCCCAACGGCAACGACGACTACAAAGCCTACTTCATGAAGGCTTTCCTGGTAGCCGAAGAGCTTAAAAACAACGATCTGGCCCTCGAACTCTTCAAATCCTTCCTTGCCAAATTCCCAACCGGCGATCTGAACGAATCCGCCCAGTTCATGATCGATACCATGGAGGGGAAACTGGTGCTGGAAATCGAAGAGGAACCTGCCATCCCCGAAGCCAGCCAAGAGATGGAATAAGATACCTCGGCCTTATGATATAATAAGCCTCCGGTTCGGAGGCTTATTCTTTGTGGGGGAGTGGATGCGAAGCTTGCGGCTGTGGTAAACGATCACTCCCCTGGATTTCAAAGCGCCGCGCCAATAAATGACCCTTGCGCAAGGTCATGCCACTGGCTTCGGAGCTTGTGCGGAAACTGATAATCGTGGCATCATTCCTTACGAGTCCCGGCGGGACGACAGTTTAGATAGATCCGGTGTCCCAAACAAAGATGAGTCCTGTAGGGACGACATTTTAGATAGATAAATGCATATATTTATAAATCATTATCATCGTGCTAGTCTAATCTAAACTGCCGTCCCGATGGGACTCAAATAGGTGGCAGAAGCCTCGCATATCTAGCTAAACTACCGTCCCGATGGGACTCAATGCGCCATTTTCGCACAAGCTTCTCCTCGGGAATGACAGCGTATTCATTGCCGGTAGCCGATTAGTCAATTCAACGAAGTTCAAAGCCCCTGGACAGAATAGGCGTTTATCTCCTTGCTTGACGGGGCTTTAGACTTCAAGCAGTACATCGGAGGCATTTTGTCCGCAAGCGTGCTGGTTGAAGTCCAAGCGGCCCGCAATCCCGTTGTCATGTATACCTTTATCGTGGCCGCTTGAACTCCAACGGGCCAATCTCAGCGGCATTGCGTTCCTGATATTCACTGTCACGCCACACCAGCCTCACGGCTGCGCCACCTATGCCTGGGCAAAGGTGAGGCAAAGGAGATGTAAAGGAGGGGCAAAGGAGGCTAAGCGGGAAGGGCAATGGGTGTAAACCAGGTTTACACCGGTTTGTCGATCTGATTGATTCTACTGTGAACCGCAGACGTCCTGATGGCAAACCACCTGATTCTTGCCGTTGCCTTTGCCTTTGTAAAGTGCTTTATCGGCTTCGGCTATCATCTGTTCCACTGAAACCTGTTCACTGTGATAGCTGAACCCGATCGTGAGGCTGAGGTGAAATTCGTGGTCCCCGCAGCGGAAGAGCTTGTTGTCCAGGCTGGAGCGAATACGTTCAGCCACGATTCTGGCACCTTCGCAGGTGGTTTCGGAAAACACGAAGAGAAACTCCTCTCCGCCCCAGCGTCCCACGGTATCAGTGTCACGGATCCACTCTAAAAACGTTTCGGCCATGTGTTTGAGGACCATATCCCCGCAGTCGTGACCATAGGTATCATTGATCATTTTAAAGTTGTCCACGTCTCCGATAGCAATGGCAAAGCCTCGTTTGTAACGGTGGGCGCGTTTGTGTTCGCGGATCATGATGCTGTCCATGGCCCTGCGGTTATAGAGGCCGGTGAGGGTGTCGTGGCGGGCCATTTTGCTGAGCTGGCGGTTCAGATCTTTCTGATAGTTTTCCGCTTTGACTTGCCGGTCGATGTTGATCAGCATGCCGATTACCCCGATCACCTGTCCCTTCTCATCGGTGAGAGCCGAGACGTGCAGATCGGCCCAAAAGCAAGAGCCGTCCTTGCGAAGATAGCGCCTGGTTTTGCGGATGCTGGACAGCTCGCCATCGATGATCTTTTTGAGGGAGTTGTCGCTTTGCCGGCGTTCTTCTGGCATGGTGGTGTCTCTCACATTGAGGTTTTTTGCTTCTTCCTCAGAATAGCCCATGAACTCACACCAGGCGGGATTGACCATAACATACTTGCCGGTGAGATCGGTGATGCCGATGCCCACGACGGAGCTTTCAAAGATCTTGGAATACACATGCGCGATAGGTAACTCAGGCATAAGCTCTTCCTTTTGGTTTATAAGTTGTTGCCGTAAAAAACATAAAACAAGTGGCCGCGTTAAAAGCGGCAAACATACCTCGGCCCGTGATAGGGGCCGTTTAAAACAAGATAAAGCAACAGCGCGGGAAAGCAACACTTTCCCGCGCACATCATTATAGGGATCTTATTATTCGCTTACCGGCGGCGTGTAGACACGCTTGCCCAGCTCGGCGTTCAACATGAAGATGCCGGCCATGTTGTCGCTCACCATCTCAAGCTGGCGAACGATCTTTTCCGCGGTGGCCTCTTCTTCCACCTGTTCGTCCACATACCACTGCAGGAAGCTTTTGGCGGCATGGTCGTTTTCGGCGATGGCGAGGTCCATCAGCTGGTTGATGCTCTTGGAAATGAACTGCTCGTGTTTATAGGCTTCACGGAAGGCGTTTAGCGGGTTTTTGAAATCCACCTCAGGTTTGTCCAGGGCCATGAGTTTCACCTTCCCGCCGCGATCCAGGAGGTAGTTGAAAAATTTCATGGCGTGGAAGCGTTCTTCTTTTCCCTGGGCGTCCATCCAGGTGGCCATGCCATCCAGATTTTCACCCGCGAACCATGCTTGCATGGATATATAGAGGTATTCACTGAACAGCTCGCGGTTGATCTGTTCGTTGATGGCTTTTTCCAGTTTTTTGCTGATCATGTTAGTTCTCCATTTTGGTTTTAATCTTTTGTTCAAGTTCTTTGGTGATGTTTGTGAGGGTTGCGGCGTCCGGAACATACTGCACTTTGATCGGGTCCAGCATGTCAAAGCCGCATTCTTTGGGGTCTCCCAGCAGTTGATGCAGGATGGGGATGCTCTGTCCGCCCCAGCCATAGGACCCGAAGGCCAGGCCCACTCTGTCTTTGGGGGAGAGGCCTTTGAGATAATACAGGAAGGCCGCCACGGTAGGCAAGATAGAGCTGTTGAGGGTGGGTGAGCCCACGCAGATGTAGTGAGCGTCCATCACATCCGTCATGATGTCTGAGATGTGATTGGTCTGAAGGTTGAGCATCTTGGCTTTGATGCCGAGGTTTTCAAAGGCGTCCGCGATGGCGAAGGCCATCATCTGGGTGGATTTCCACATCGTGTCGTAGATTACCAGGGCCTGTTTGGGATTGGCCACGTTGAAGGCCCAGTCTTTATAGGCTTCCAGAATCTGGGGGATGTGCTCGGTCCAGACCAGTCCGTGGCTGGGGGCGATCATCTCGATCTGGAGAGGGGCCGCGGCTTCCAGCACCTTCTGCACCTGCTTGGAATAGGGCAGCACGATGTTGGCGTAATACTTTTTGGCTTCCTCCATCACGATGCTGAAGGGAAAGTCCTTCGCCAGGCGTTCGCTGGACGCGATATGCTGGCCAAAGGCATCGTTGGAAAACAGGAGTTTGTCCTGAGGGCAATAGGTGAATTGGTTATCGGGCCAGTGCACCATCGGAGTGGTGAGGAAGCTGAGATCGCGGGAGCCGATGTTGATGCTGTCGCCACTCTTGATCTCGTGAAAATTCCAGTCCTGCTTGTAGTGGGCCTTGAGGCCTTTGATGCAGTTGGCGTTGGTATAGATCGTAGCGTTGGGCAGCAGTTTCATCATGGCCGGCATGCCGCCAGAATGGTCCATCTCCACATGGTTTTGGATGAGGATGTCGATCCTGGTGGGGTCGATGACGTCACTGATGCGCGCGATCATTTCATCGAAGAGATAGCTTTTGACGTTGTCGATCAGCGTGATCTTTTCATCGATGATCAGGTAGGCGTTGTAGGTGGAACCCCGTTGGGTGAGGTAGCCGTGAAAGTTTCGCAGGTCCCAGTCGATGCCCCCAACCCACCAGATATCTTTTTTCAGTTGGATTGCTTTCATGATCTTAGCTCCATATCTTTTTAATAATTGATTGGTATAATTCCTACCTATAGTATAGGTGACCGCTTCCGATCAAGCAAGGGAAAAGAGGGAGGGGTTGAGAGAGTTGAAAAGGTTGAGAGGTTCAGGATGCCGGCCATATCAACCTTCACCAGATCCTAGCTCTTTCTATCCTGGCAGACTGCACAGAAAAAGGTTCCCCGGCCAGCGTGCCTGCTCTTCTGGATGGGATGGCCCAGCGGGCAGGTCTCCTTCTGATACACTCTCAGAAACTCCTGAAATCCGCCTTGCTTGTCATCCACGCGCCTGAAGTCCGAAATCGAGGTACCGTTGTTGGCCAACGCTTCGATCAGGATGGCCTTGGTGTGTTGCACTATCCTCTTGAGAGAAGGCAGTTTGAGCTCACCACAGGGAGTGTCTGGATGCAGCTTTGCCCGGTAGAGGACCTCGCAGACATAGATGTTTCCCAGTCCGGCCACCACCTTTTGGTCCAGCAGGGCGTTCTTGATGGGCATCTTGCGGCCTTTGAGCCTGCTCTGCAGGTATTGGGCGTCAAACTCGGCTTCCAAAGGTTCCGCTCCCAGCGCGGGCAGATAAGTGTCCACTTCAGAAGTGGGGCAGAGGATGATCTTGCCAAAGGTGCGGGGATCGATAAAGCGCATCCTGCGGCTGCCTTCCAGATGAAAACAAGCCCGTTCGTGGATGTGATCGGGACCGCTGTCCTTATCCCACACCAGCTTGCCAGTCATCCGCAGATGGATAATCAGGCTGTGCCCGCCTTCCAGATCGAGGATGATGTATTTGCCTCTGCGGCGATGATTTATCAGCCTGGCTGGGAAGGGCTCTTTGCTAAGCTGGGGAGAGCGGATCACCGTGCCGGGATAGAAACACTCCAGAGACCTGATTTTGTGCTTGCCGATGCTGGCCACGACGCCATTGAGGACTGTCTGTACTTCCGGAAGTTCTGGCATGATCTATATTCCTTTGTTATTATCTGTCAAGCTCGTTGCGGCCGGAGCGGAATCCGGAGCATCTCAAGCTTTATCGATGATGTATTTGTTGATCTTATGAGCCGCCCCGGCTCCATCTCCAACCGCTGTGGCTACCTGACGCAAAGCTCCCGCCTGGACGTCTCCCACAGCCCAAACGCCTTCCAGGCTGGTGCGATATGAGCGGTCCGTGACGATGTATCCTTGCTCGAGCTCGACCTGTCCTTCAAAGAGAGTGGTGTTGGGCAGGTTGCCCACAAAGATGAAGATTCCGTCAACCTCCAGCAGGCTTTCCGCTCCGCTCTGGGTATTGATCAGACTGATGGAGCGCTGGGTATCGGTGTCAAAATTGAGGGCCGTCACCTGAGTGTTGGTGATAAGCTCGATTTTGGGCTCGGCCTTCACCCTTTCCTGCAGGATGGGATCAGCGCTAAAGCTGTCTCTGCGGTGAATGAGATAGATCTTGGCGGCATATTTGGCGATGAAGAGCGATTCTTCAAAAGCGGAATTGCCACCACCTGCCACGGCCACGGTTTTATCCGGATAAAAGGGACCGTCACAGGTGGCGCAGTAAGATACTCCCCGGCCACTGAATTCAGCCTCATGGGGTAATCCAAGCCTGCGGGGTGAAGACCCCGTGGCGATCAGGACGGTTTTGGCCCTGTAGGTGGCATAGTCTGTCACGATCTCTTTTACGATTCCGGTCAGGGATACGCTTTTGACCGTCTCGGAGATGATCCTGAGGCCAAAGAGCCTGGCCTGGGCTTCCATATCGGCCGCCAGTTTGGTACCCAGCACGGGCTCTGGAAAGCCAGGATAGTTTTCCACCCACTGGGTGGAGGTGAGCTGTCCTCCCGAAACCACGGCTTTTTCCAACAGCAATACTTCCAGCTTGTAACGGGAAGCATAGAGCCCGGCAGTCAAACCGGCAGGACCTCCTCCGATGATGATGAGGTCCCAGAGCTTGTCAGGTTCCGCGGTGGCAGACAGACTGACGTTGAAATCCAACATCTTAGAGCGCCTCTTTGGCCTTGGCCACCAACATCGCTTCCGGGGCCGCGCCATCCAGGGACCACTTTTCGTTGATCACCGTGCGGGGTACACCCTGCACCTGATATTTCTGGGCCAGATGGGGAAATTCACTGATCTCCACCATGTCTGCAGTTATCTGATCTGATGCCATGGCAAGCTGATGGGCCAGAATCACGGCCTGAGGGCAATAGGGACAGGTGGGAGTCACAAAAACTTGCAAATGAAGGGGGGTCTGCAGATTGGCGACAAATGCTTTGGTCTCGTCCGTGAGCTTGACGATACCGGTGGAAACCATCAGGATGGCGTTGAGCAGGGAAGAGAATTCATAGCCCGCGGGGATGCCGTAAAAGCGGATGCCATAATCCTTTTCGCCGATCACGGCAATGGCGGGAATCTTGTCTATGTTGTCCTGGGCAGCTTCTTCCTTATCAGTCTCAAACTGCTTTGTTTCCAGCTTCAATAGCGGATTTGCCTGCACCAGCTCTGACAAAAGATTGTGGGTTTCCTTGCAGTAACCGCATTCAAAGGCCTGAGTATATAATCTGAGCGTAACGGGCTTGCGCATGGCGTTGAGCGCTTTCTTGACCTCGGTCATGACTTTTTCATCCAACATGGGCATGATAAGCCTCCTTTGTTTATTCTGGAGATAGAATAAGTAAAAATGACCCGGATGTCAAATACCAATTTGAGATTTTCTGAATGAGAGAGGATTTAGATACGGGTAGCCACAAAGTGGGGTTGCAGGGCTTTGGGGTTTTAGGGTATTAAATATTTATCAGCAGCTCGCAGAACTCACAGTTCAGGGCAGGATCAGTACTCTCACGGTGGAGCTGTCCACGGCCGCGGCCACGGTGTTTTTGAGCTCTGTGATGTCTTTGTTGTACATGCGGATACATCCCTTGGACACAAAGTTGCCGATGCTCTTTTCGTTGCTGGTGCCGTGAATGCCTATGCCGGTCCAGCTGCTTCCGGAAAAAGCTCCGCTGGAGGTGTTGAGCCGCAAAAACCAGGGACCATATACCTTTTTTCCGTTGTATTTCCAGTCCCTGGAATTGTGGATGCTGTCGATCTGGAAGCTGCCTTCCGGAGTAGCGTTGTCTGCCTTTTTGCTCTTATCATTCTGGTTTTTTCCCACTCCCACAGAATAGACTTTCTGAGGGACTCCGTCTTTGAACAGAGTGAGCTGGCGCTTGCCTTTGGAAATCCTGATCAGATAACCTTCTCCGGGGGATTCGATGTGGGTGCTGTCATCCCGGGTGTAGGCCACCCAGAGAGAGTCTTGGGGATTAAAGCTGCTCTTTTTCTGCGGTTTGGCGGGTTTCTTTTTGAGCGTATCCTGCACCGCGGCTACGGCTTTGGGCTCTTGTTTTTGCCCGGGCTCAACGGCTTTTTGCAGTTCCAAAGTGTCCGGGAACGCGGTCAACGAGTCCGCTATCATGACAGTTGTCCTGCTGGCAGGTGCGGGGCGCATAAATGCCAGCCAGCCTATATCAAGGCCAAGTTTTTGGGCTGCCATCAGGGCCGCCATGCCGATTATCAGGATGCCGAGGATGATCAGGACCACATACAGGGGTTTGGAGCCGCTCCGGATCATAGAAAGGCCTCCGCGCCCTTTTCATTCCAAAAGGATTCTGCATTATTCGTAATCACTTGAAAAATAATCACGTTATATAGAAGAAAAAGCTTGACCTCTCTCTGCCCTTGAATAATGTGGTTCATATCACTGACACATAAACAGATAAGAGGTCAAGATGTCAAAGCATGTATTCTTACATTCGGAAATAATCTTCTTTGATTACCAAGAAGAAAGGGCGTCCAAGTTCGTCAAGGAATATGATCAATTGTTCGAAAACCTGGATCTAAGCGAGATTACACGGTACAACAAAGGCGTGGGTGCTTCGGGATTTGATCAACATGCAATGATCAAAGCCATGATTGTATATACCAAAGAAGGATACAGGTCTATCCCTCAATTGATCAGGGAGTTGGAAGCTAAACCGTTCCTCAGCACCTATGTTTTGGGATTCCCTGGCAAACTGCCAGATGAGTCTACTTTCTATCGATTTCTCAAGCACTTTGATTTCCAAAAGATTATTGACCTATGTGCGAAGGCCAATGTCAAAAACCTCCAACAGACAGGCAGGAAAGTTAACATCGTTGCCATAGATTCCAAACCTGTTGTAGCGAACACAAAAGAGAACAACCCCAAGTCCTTTATCCACAACCTGACTGACAAGACTATCCTGCCGTCCAGGAGTGAAGAATCAGCCCTGGGGTTTTATTCCAGCACTAACGACATCAATGGCAAACCCAAGAGAAACTTCTACTGGGGTTACAAGCTACACCTGATGGTTGATGCGGAGACCGACACGCCCCTGGTATGGAATCTTACTCCAGCTAATAGTTATGATGGTCATGAAGCCCCGAAGTTGCACGAAATGCTAAAGCGCTATTACGCTAGATATTTTGGAAAGAAACTCATTCAGACAGCTGATAAAGGATATTGGGACAGGAAGGTTTTTACAAGCTTCATGGACACCTGTGGAGGGTATTCGGCGATCTCAAAGAATCCCGGCAACCAAAGTCCAAGCCAGGAAGTAACCCTACTAGGCGTACCAATATGCCCAGCGGGAGTGGAGATGAGATTTGAAGGTCAGTGGTACGACAACAAGGACAAGTGTCAGCGTTATAGATTCCGTTGTGCAAACCCAGACCAGGAATGTCAGTTCAGAAGGCCCGATAAAAGATGTACGAAGACTTTGCGCATTCAAGATCCGGTTCCAGGCATGATAGCTCCGTTCACACAAGCCTTTCAGGACGTCTATTCCATGCGGCAGTCGGTTGAAAGGGTCAATGCCTTTATCACAAGCGTAGGTTACGATTTCCCTAACCATTTCATCAAGGCCAGTATTAAGAATCTGATTGGCTTTGCTTTACTGGCTAAGGCACTCACCCAAAACCATAGAGCTACGGTAAAACTAAAAGCTGCCTAAACTATTCTAACATAATCATATCCTCGACTGACAGGGGTAGTCTGCTCAATCGCGGTCTAATAGGGAAAAAAGAGAGCCTCAAAGGATAGTTTAGGGTAGATTCCGGCTAAAAAAAGTCGATCCGAAGTCACTGACTTACTTTTTTTCTCTGTTTTACTTGAATCCGAATCGAAAAAATCGCTATTTTGCAGAACCCATTTTTCATTCCAATAGGGGCAATCCTTGTATGCTGTGTAAATCTGGCTATCAAAGCTTTCACTCGAACCGGGCCCGTAACGATGCTTCACGACCTTCTCCTGATCAGTTATTTTACTCTGAGAGCAAGCTCTTAAGGGGCTTTTTTGCTGTCAATCTCTTTTTTTGGGGGACCGTGTTTGCGCAATCGGTGGGAACCTGGCCATCGCGGGATGCGAAGTCAGGAAGACAAAAGCGACCCGGGGGTGGGATCCCGGGCCGCGTCTTTGTCTGCCTGTTACCTTATTGTCTCTACGTACTCAATCTGTGGCCCTCACTCTAAAGAAACGGCGGGGATGAGAACCTGGAACAGTGAAGCTGTTGAAGCCTCTGCCGACGGGCGTGAAGAGTCCGTCATACATATCGGCGTCCTCGATGATGTAATCGTTGGCGCCAGTCACTTTTTCCCAGCTGAGGATCACGTTTGTGCCGGAAGAGCTGATCTGGAGGTCCTGAGGTGCTTCCTGGGGGTCCAGATAGGGCCAGCTGGAATAGATGCGGATGTTGTCGATGGCGGCAGGGGGCTGGGTTCCGCCACCGCTGTCGTTGCGCCAGCTAAAGATGAGGCGTTTAAGCTGTCCCGCCATGGCAGGATCGAGGTCGAGGCTCACATACTGCCAGTCCGGTGAGGAGTGATAGGCGCTGCCGATCTGGCCATCGCTGAAACTGCTTCCGGCCACGGGAGTAAAGCTGGTGTCCGTGATGTGGACGGTGAGATAGTCGAAACCAGCCTCCCCGGCGCATTTATACTGAAAGCGCAGCTTCATACCGGCCATGGAAGCTGGGAAGCTGACGTCGTGATAGAAGTGGGAATAGGATCCCGAATTGGGGTTGTAGCTGTGAGTGGCCCCATAATTGGAACTGATATAGGCGCTGTAGCTGTTCCGGTAGGGAGCCGCGGAGCCCAGTTCCCATTTGTTGGGCTGGTCTGTGTTCACAGTGATCCAATCCACCCAACCGTCCTCAAAGTCCTCCACACAGGGGGGCTGCAAGGGTCCGATCCCTCGTCCGGTGAGCGGGATTTGATGGATGGCGCGGTTTTCTATGTTGTCCACGATCATCAGATTGGCAGTGCGGACCCCCAGCTCCTGAGGCGCAAAGCTTACATAGATGGTGTAGCTTTCTCCGGCCGCCACCACGATCTCCTCCGCGGGATCGGTGAGGATAAAGTCATCCTGATGATTGCCTTCCAGATAGACGTCACCCTGCAGGATCACGAGGTCCGCGTCTCCGGGATTGCTGATCACGAAAGCCTTGGCATCGCTGCTCTGGGAGACGTTGATCATGCCGTAGTTCCAGGAAGAGGGATCGATGCTGAAGGAGGGATAGGGCTCGTAGAAGTTGATCGAGATATCATCCAGGCTGAGGTAGTTGATATAGTTGGTGCAGACACCGTGGATCCCCAGATACCAGATTCCGGTGGAAGGAGGAGTGAAGGTGCCGGTACCCCTTTGGTAATCGCCGTTCACAAACTCCTGGATGTTGATGATTGTGCCCGTCATGCCAGCGATCGAGGGAGTGGGGCCATAACGGACCTGCAGGTAAGCCTGGGCTCCGGAAGCAGTGTATTGGCGTGCCCACAGCTCCAATTCATACATCTGGCCGGCCGTCAGGTAGATGGGACGGAAGATCCAGGCATCACCACCATCGCGCAGGGTGAGGTTGTAGCTTCCCGTTTTGGGCTCGCGATTGTAGTTGGTGCTTGTATTGGCCGTCCAGTAGTAGCTTCCACTGCCAAGCGCCTGGCTCCATCTGTTGATAGTAGTGGAGCCGTTGGTGTTGCCATCCTCAAAGCTTTCGGTGTAGGGAAACTCCATGATGGTGTCATCGGCGCGGGTATCAAAGCTCCAGATATCCACTCCCGCGGCAGTGCCAAGGTCATTTACGGCATCCACCTTCCAGTAGTAGGTCCTTTCAGGCAAGAGGCCGGGCGTATAGTGGGTGGCGGTCACATTGGTGGCTACCTGGGGAGGAGTTGGGGTTTCACCAAAATAGACGATGTAGTAATCCGGATTGCCACCTCCGGGACCAGCGGCCCAGGTGATGGAAGTGTTGAGGGCCAGGTCGATGGCACCGTTTGCAGGGCTGAGATACACTGGTAATGCCGGTGGCAATTGCACTTCCAGGAAGGCACCCTCATCGGCTCCGATATCAGGACGGCTGGCATTACGGGTTTGGCCGTCATAATCTATGCCCACACTGGCGATCACGAGCGCGTTGCCTTCCGCGTAGGTCTCCACCAAAGGATCGAGGTGCAGATCAAAGGGAGACAACTTGCTGAGGAAGGGAGCGTCTTCAGAATAGGAATTCTGGTCCTTTCCGGCATTGATGGCTTTGTATAGCTCCAAGGTCTGGCAACTGCTCGTGCCATAGTAGCAGATCAGGTTTTGGGCGGAAGGGATGCCGGCATACCAGATGTTGTTGTTGCTGGCGTCCGAGACTGCGTCAAAATCTGGCTGAGCGTTCCAGAAGGCCACCGCTTTGCCTGAAGCTCCGGGCGTGCTGAGATTGGAGAAGATGTTGTTTTGCGGGCTCAGGAGAGTGGGATTGTTGCTGTAGAGGGCCGCGGAAGAATGACTGCCAGTGCCGCTGGAAGTGATCAGTACGCTGTTGTAATACAGATTGGATGTGCCGGCATACACGTAGATGCCTCTCACCTGGGGCACGCTGTTCGATGAGGGAGCACGCAGGTCGCAGATCATGTTGTTATGGGCTGTTACCGTGCCGTTGGTGTATAAACCGCTTACAGTGCCTGAGCTTCCACCTGTTTGGAGGTTGTGGATATCGTTCCGGTACACAGAGCCGTTGCCGATGTTCATGCCATATACGGTTCCATTCGAACTGAGCCCGGAAACCGTGTTTTGATAGACAACCGAGGAATTCATGATTATTCCAGCAACATCACTGGTACCTGAGGAGGCAAGATCGGCTACCAGGTTGTCATACACCAGTCCATTGGACCCGCCATAGTAGTTACGGATGCCGTAGATGTGGCTGCTGGCACTGATCCCGGATATCTGATTGGAGTAGATATTGAATTTGTCGTAATGGTGGTAAATGCCATTAACCGTACCAGTTGTGGATCCACCGATGATCTGGTTGTGATGGATTTGGCCGGTCCCACTTTCATTGTAGCAGTTGATACCCGTAAAATTGCCTGTGTTTGTAGCCGCCATCCCGATCTGGTTGTAGCTCACCACAAGGTTGTTTGTATAGCGTATGTAGATACCGTAGGCACTCACGGAGGATATCTGGTTACCGCTCAATACCAGATTTTGCGCGGCGCTGGAATCATAGAGATAGATACCGTTCTTGGGCCCGGAGATGTGGTTGCGCAGATAGCGGTTGCGATGATTGATCCGGCCTGAGGCAGAATCGCTCCTGATGCCAAAGGTATCGGTGGCGCGCGCCATTGTGATGGAGCAGTTTTGGATGCTGTTGTCTGTGCAGCCATCATCGGTCTGTGCTTCCAGCCAATAGCCATACACCAGTCCGCTTTGGCCGGGCTGGTTGGCAATGTCGATGTGATCGAAGGTAACAAAATCTGCTCCCTCCAGCTTGATGCCATAGGAACCTGCCCCTTCGGATGGAGTGATGAGAGGATTGACAGCCAGGGTATCTGTGCTGGTAAACACGATGGGGTCTGCTGCTGTGCCGGAAACCACAAGTGGGGGTGGATTTTCGGCAAAGACCTCTGTGGCAAGGGCTTTGAAGGTGACCCCACCGGTTCCCACCCCACTGGCATTCAGGTATCTGATGGCATGGGTGAAATCTGGATAGAATCCGCTGCTGCCTATTACCCAGTTTCCGGTGAGCGGTACCTGATGGGTGGAGAACTGCCAAACAGGGCAATCGTCGGGATCAGTGCTGCCGTTGTCGTTGTAGGGGACGATCTTCCAGTAGTAGGTACTCAGATAATTCAGGGTAACGGGAGAAACGTAGCTGAGCACGTTGCCGATATCGATACCGTCCGCGATATCCGAGGGGGGATTATTGGACCCGAAGTACACGAGATAACCGGTGGGAGCACCTCCGGCCCCGGAAGCGTACCATGTGAGGCTGGGATTGATGCTCACGGCATACTCGTTCATTTGGGGCGATACGACTACCGCCGGAGCGGGAGCATTGGCAGGAACAACGAAATTGCCCTCATCAGCTCCGATATCTGGAGTGCTGGCATTGCGGGTCTCCAGATCGATATCCGTGACAATGCCATCTATGGGAGTGGCATTGCTTTCAGCTATCGTGGCAGCACCAATGGGAATGTGGATATCATAATCCGGCCCCAGGGTATCCACAAAGGGCACTGCCTCTGTGAAACTGCTCTGGTCAAAGCTCACAGCCGCGGCTTTGTAATCGTCCAAAGTCTCGTAATAGACCGATGGAGTGCGGCAGATGAGATTGCGGGACCCGGGCGTGCCAGCATACCAGATATTGTTGTCTGTAGCAGCGTTGATATTGGCAAATCCGTCCACACTTTTCCACAGAGCGGCTGTGATGCCGGCATTGCCTGGCGTGCTGGTGTTCATGAAGATGTTGTTGTTGGCCCGGGTGGAAGTACCTCCGGTCACACAGAGAGTGGCTGTGGTAAAATTGTTGTTGGTGCCGGAAGCATCCAGAAACACAGTGTTGTAATAGAGGTTCGCGGTGGAATTGACCACCCAGATTCCCGCTATCTGAGGAGCGGATGTCCCTCCGGGATTGCGAAGGTCCCAGATCATATTGTTGTAGGTGCTGTTTCCGCTGGATACACCAATATAAATCCCCGTGACATTCTGAGAACTGCTGGTATTGGATGCCAGGTTGTGGACGCGGTTGTTGTAAACGATGGTCGTGCCTCCCGCGTCCAGATTGAGCTCTATGCCATACACATGGGCATTTGATGTCAGAGTGTGAAAGTGATTGTTATGCAGGGTGATGGTTCCGCTGTAGCTGTCAAATCCCTCCATAGTGTTATTGCTGTGAATGTTGGATACGGTGTTGTGGTGCCACTCCACAGAACCGGCCTGTTGGCCCATCCCGATGCAGGTGGAAGAGGTGGTGCCTCCGCTGATAGTGTTTTCCCAGATTTCTCCTCCCGTCATGGAATAAGCCTTGATACCCACCAGGGCTTCTGTAGCGCCGCTTGGGAAGGATATGGAATTGTTCCATATCACCCCATCAGTGCTGGCCCGGCAGTAGATACCGCTAGTTGTGACATCGGTGAGGGTGTTGCCACTAATCTGCACTCCAATTGAATTGGTGCCAGGATAATGGTAAATACCTGCTTTGGAATTGGTGATGGTGTTGGAAAGGAACTGGTTGCCTGTGCTGGCCCCTGAGCCGTTCATGTAGATCGCCATTGTTCCGGCCTGGCTTCTGTCCAATGTGATTCCGCAGTTTTGAATGGTTACGTAGCTGGCGGCATCGCTGCTGATGCTGTATATCCAATAGCCATAGATCAGGTTGGTGAATCCGCTCAGGTTGGCGATATCTATATGGTCAAAAGTGATATAGTCGCCGCTTTCGATCTTGATGCCAAAGCTCTCCGTTCCACCCGCTGGAGTGATGAGTGGGTTGCTTTCCAGGGGATTGCTGCTGGTGAAGAGGATCGGATCGGATGCTGTGCCTGTGGTAGTTATGGGAGGCGGATTCTCCGCGAATACCTCACCCGCCAGGGCTTGGAAAGTAACTCCTCCCGCCCCCACACCCGCGGCGTTCAGATGGGTAATGGCCAAGGTGAAGCTGGGATAAGTGCCTGTGCTGCCGATCACATAATTGCCAGTCAGGGGTGTGGCATGAGTCTGGAATCTCCAGATGGGGCAGAGGGCTGGGGTGGCTGAACCTGTGGCATTGTATGGGACAATCCTCCAATAGTAATCTGTGAGGAAGGCCAGATCTGGATCGGGATCATAGCTGGTAACATTGCCGAGGTCTATTCCATCGGCGATGTTGGATGGCGGGTTATTGGTGCCAAAGTAAAGCAGATATCCAGTTGGCGAGCCGCCCGTGGTGGCAGCACTCCAGTTAAGGGTGGAGGAAGGAGATACCACAATTGACAGATCTGCAGGGCTGATCAGGTTGGCGGGATCCGGATACACGGCCGGAACTGTGAAGGCACCTTCATCAGCGCCCACATCCGGAAATGAGTCGTCCCGGTTTTCCCCGTCAAAATCCGTGTCCCAGCCTGGAATTGGCAGCGCGTTACTTTCCGCGATGGTGGAAGCGCCAATTGGGATATGGAGGTTGTAGGGTTCCACCGTGCTGATAAAAGGCACATTTTCCGTGAAGGAACCCAGGTCGAAGCTACCAGTTGCGGCTTTGTAGTCCCCCAGGGTCTCATAGGAAGTGCCGTTGTCGTAGCAGATCAGGTTCTTGGGACCGGGTGTGCCGGCATAATAGATGTTGCGGTCGCAGGTGGGGGCAAAATTGGCAAAACCGCTGTAATACTTCCAGATAGCCGTAGCCCTTCCAGTGCTGGCACTTCCTGGTGTGCTGAGATCGATGAAGATGTTGTTGCGGATATCCAGATTGATGATACCGCTGTTCAGATAGAGAGCAGTGGACCCGAAGTTGGTATTGGTGTTACCGCCTTTCATGTAAACGGTATTGTAAAAGATATTTACGTTGGTACCCCCGGTAACTCTGATCCCGCGGATCATGGGTGCCACATCACCGGTACTGCTCAGATCATAGATCACATTGTTGGCCACTGTGATGTTGGCACCATTGACCTCTATGCCGGAAGCGATGTAACCGGAGCCCGCGGCACCTGTGTATCTGATGTCGTGGATCTCATTGCCATAGATATTCACATCATCCGCGTAACTGGATAGAAATATTCCTGAAACATGGCTCTGGGCATTGATGGAGTAGATGTGGTTATCGTAAATCTCATGATTGTAGTTATACACATAGATCCCGTGGCGGTTGCTGCTACCGGTGCACACAAAATCCCGGATCTCGTTGTCATGCCAACTGAAGGTCCCCGAATTGGCAAAGAGGCCATACACTATGTTGCTGGTCGTGTTGCCGACTATTTCGTTGCTATCAATCTCACCCGTGGAGCTGGTGCCATCGGCTTTGATCCCGGTAAAGAAGATGTTGTTTCCGGCACACATGGATATCTGGTTCAGGGTGACCCTTACTGAAGTGGAATAGTTGATTTCGATTCCCTGACCGGAGATATCCGTCAAAACGCAGTTGGAAACCAGTTCGCCGTCGTTATGATATGCCGTTGTGCCATTCCCATACAGGTAAATGCCCGTATTGCAATCTGCTATGCCGAGGTTCAGATAGGAGTTGTGGCTGTTTCCTGCATAGGACGCGCCCGCGGAAAGGATGGCTTTTGTGGCGCTGTTGCTGCGACTGAGAGTAATGCTACAGTAGCTGATACTATTGTGGCTACAGGGGTTGTAGGACTGCGCGGCCAATTGAAAGCCATATTCCAGCGAACTCAGCGAAGGATAGTTCTGGATATCGATGCGCTCAAAGGTGAAATAGTCACCCCCCATTAGCTTTATCGCCGCGTCCGTGGTGGCAGTAGTACCTTGCACCTGCAGGATCGGGTTCGCTCCGTCGCCGGTCTTGCGGAAGGTGATGGGACGGTTGGGAGCTCCGGTAGCAGTGATGGCAGGCAGCAATTCCGTATTGGGAAACACTTCCCCGGCCGCTACATTAAATATGGTGCCGCCTTCCGGAATGCCCTGCAGGGGATAGTTTGTATTCAAAAAGGCAAGGGCAGTGGCAAAGCTGATAAAATCCCCAGCGCTGCCAATAGAATAGGAGCTGTCAAGCGGTGCGGGTGGTGTCCAGGTAAAAGTAGTGCCGTTGGCTGGATACACCGTATTGTTGAGGGTGCAGGTACTGGTAGCGGCGGCTCCGTCTGTGCTGGCACTCCAGTCGGTTGTGGTTGTGCGGGTGGCGAAATTGGTGGCGGTGCCGGTGGGGTCGCTCCTCATGCCCACCTGGGCAGTGGTCGCGGTGGCGTTGCACACCATATTTCCATACACGAACTGCACCTTGTTGGTGGTTTCTTCCAGCCTGATTTGAAAGTTGAAGCTGTCGTCGGTTCCATTTGAGGCCTTTTAGTAGTTGTTCCATTGCACTACCAACACCCGGTAGGGCAGGATGCCGATCGTCTCTATCCTGAGGCTGGAACCTGCCTGAGCGGACATATTATTCGCCAGTCCGGCGATCCTGCTCACCAGCCAACTGGGATTGATTGCTGACGTGTATCCCAGTGGAGTGGTCGTGTTTGCTGACATGTTCAACGCAGTTACTTCCCAGGATTGGCCCAGACTAATCCATCCGTTGGCACAAATCCCCACCCTATCATATTCTTGCCCGTTGAAATAGAAATTGAAGCCGATCGGGAAGCCCGGGCCGGTGGTAGCCGTGCCTCCCAGTGGGATGGCAGGGTCCACGAAACGCTGGCCCGAGGTGGATTCATTGCCCAGTTGCGTACCAGATGATATTGGCGTATATGAGCTTACGCCATGACTAAATGTGTAATTACCCAAAGACTGGGCAAAGCAAAATACACAAACCGATGCGAACGCGAGGATCGCGATCAAGCGTTTCATAACAGGCTCCTTTTACTTCAATCTGACCTGGCAGATCGGTTAATAGCAATACAAATCAGAGCCGCGCCTGTTATTTCACAAGCAGCGGACAGCTCAACGGGAATGCTCCAGCGTCAGGGGATATATGTCAAGGAATATCTCAGGAATTGTCAAATCCTGCCATTAGAGCAGAGCAGGCTGATACAGAGTGTTAACTTACTGAACGGGATGGGATAAAGAGTCACTCCAGAGCATTTGATATCCGGACTTATCCCGCGACGCCAACACGCGTTTGTGTATTTTTTTCCTCAATCAGCGCCAACTTATCGGCAAGCCCTCAGACCCTGGTTGAGAGCGTCCTCAGCTCAATCAACCTAACTTGGCATGCCCCCCGGTCAGCTTTCGCGCTTCTTTTCTCAGGACAGTCCAGAGCTCTACATAGTCTTTCCCTCGGGGCCACAGATATCCGATGATACGTTTGCCGGAATGGAAATGCTCATAGATCAGGATAGCCAGAAACCAGGCCAGATAGGCGATGCTGGTAGCCAGAGCTGCCCCTTTGATGCCCATAGCGGGGATGAGAATCCAGTTGAGCCCGATATTGAGCAACAGAGCGATGAGTGGAAGGACCACACTGATCAGCGGAAAGCCCTTGCTCCAGAGATAGGTGTTGAACAGCGAGCCAAAGGAGAGCCCAAAGCTGGCTGGGATCAACCATAGATAGACGTTGTAAACGGGGGTGAAATCGCGTCCGTACATCAAGGTTAACAGCGGTTTGCCCACTATCACGAAACCCAGATTGGCAGCTCCCAAGAGCAGGAAAAAGCCCAGAAACACCTTCTTGAGCAGGTCCCAGCGCTGCAGGTCGTCCGAGATATCAGACATTTTTACCAGCAGCAGCGAGCCCACCAGATTGGCTGCCATCTGCAGCATATCCACGATATTAGCCGCGACGGCATAGACACCCAGGTCCTCAAAGCTCAGAAACCTGCGGATCAGCACCACGTCAAAGCGGATCAGGAGAGTGATGAAGAGGCTGGAAAGAAACACTCTCCAGCCCATTGAGTAGGCCCTGAGGATATAGCGGGGACGAAAGCCTTTCCAGAAACGGGAGAACAGCTCACTGTGGACGTAAGCCCCCACGGCACAAGCCATGGCCAGATTGTAGGAGATCAGCACATACAAGAGCCTGTCGCTGTTTCTGAATGCCAGATAACCGCCCGCCACCATGATCAGCATCACAAAACTGTTGAGGGTCTGGTAGTGGGAGTTGGTTTTCACCAGGTCCCGTCCCAGATAATACATCTGCATGTGCAACTGCAGTTTGGTGAGCGAGATCGCTCCCGCCACCAGGACTACGATGGGAGCAGTGAAGTTGAACTTTAAAGCCTGGCTGAAGAAGGGCATAAACGCCAGTCCCACAGCAGCTATGAGCGTAAACTCGATCAGAAACTGCAGCAGCGACCAGGTGAACAGCTGCAACCGCTGCTCAGCCTCCTTGCGGATCAGGTAGGGATAGGTCTTGTGGATGCCGAGGTCCAGCACCAGCCAGGCAAAGCTGCTAATCGTGATCAGATAGCTGTACTGGCCCTTGAGTTCGACTCCCAGGAAGCGGGTGGAAATCCATCCCGTCAGAAAAGACAGGGCCATGGTCAGCACCTTATAGCTGGCGCTGATCAGGATGTTTTTCTTGAGGTCGATGCCGGGCACGGCTGTTACAGCATCACCTTGAGGATATCTCTGAGCCGCAGTCCTTTGTCACCGGTTTGATAGCTTTCCAACAGGGCTATCATGAGGCGGGGCGTGGCCAGCCCGGAGCCGTTGAGTGTGTGCACAAAGGCCGGCTTGCCATCGGGACCGCGATAGCGGATATTGGCCCGGCGAGCCTGAAAATCTCTGAAAGTACTCACGGACGAGACCTCCAGATACTTTCCGGTCCCGGGTGCCCAGACTTCCAGATCATAGGTGCGGGCTGAGGCGAAGCTGAGGTCTCCGGTGCAGAGTTCCAACACCCGGTAGTGCAGGCCAAAGCTCTGCAGGATATGCTCCGCGTCCACCAGCATCTCTTCCAGGGCGGCATCAGACTTTTCCGGCTCGGTAAAGCGCACCATTTCCACCTTGTTAAACTGGTGCAGGCGCTGTAAACCTTTGGTATCCTTGCCATAAGAGCCAGCCTCGCGACGGAAGCAAGCCGTGTAAGCCACGTGCTTGATCGGCAGGCTGGACAGGGGGAGCACTTCACCCGCGTAGAGATTGGTGACTGGCACTTCCGCGGTGGGAATCAGAAAGAGATCGTCTTCATCCACATGATACATATCGTTTTCCAGCTTGGGAAGCTGGCCGGTGCCGGTCATGGTCTGGCGCGTCACCAGCAGAGGCACGTTCAGCTCTTCGTAGCCGTGATGATCGATGTGATAGTTGAGCATAAAGTTGATCAGGGCCCGCTCCAGTTGGGCACCCTTGCCTTTATAGACCGGGAACCCGGAACCGCTGATCTTGGCCCCGCGGGCCAGGTCCAGAAACTGATTGGCTTCCGCGATGGCGAGATGGTCGGCGGGCTCAAACTCGAAGGAAGGCTTATCACCCCAGCTTTTCACCACCCGGTTGGCGCTCTCATCCCTGCCCACTGGGACATTTTCAGCCGGGATGTTGGGTACCGTCAACAGCATGCCTTCCAAGCGGTTGCTCACCTCTGTCAGCTCCTGGTTAAGGGCTTTCACCTCATCGGCCACCCGGGCCATTTCGTCCAGCAGTTGGCTGGCATCAACTTTGGCTCGTTTGAGAGTGGCGATCTCGGTTGAGACCTGATTTTGTCTGGCTTTGAGGGTATCAAAGTCGAACTGCAGCTTGCGGCGTTTGTCATCCCAAACCAGGATGGTATCGATATCCGCCTTCTCGTTTTTGTTGGCTACCGCGGCCTTGACCAGTTCGGCGTTGGCGCGGATAAATCTGATGTCTAACATCTATGCTCCGTTATAATGAGTTATTGAGTGGGTTGAGAAGACAGGCAAGTTGCCCGCAGATTTCGCAGATTTTGACGCAGATCACGCTGATATTGATAAGATTTAGTGGGTTGAGGAGTAACGCCTGTCGCTTTCACGCCGCTCTCCTTGCCATCTGCGAAATCCGCGTGCAAATCCGCGTAATCTGTGGGAACCTAAAACGGTCCACGTTCGCGTCTCTCATGCTTATGAATGAACACCCGCTCTCAAAGCGGTATTGATCATGGCCTCAAAATCCCCGATCTTGAGAGACGCTCCTCCGATCAGGCCACCGTCGATATCCGGCTGGGCGATGAGTTCGCCGATGTTTTCAGGTTTCATACTGCCGCCGTAGAGGAGGTGGATGGAATCCGCGATCTCAGTTCCAAAGCGATCCCGCAGCCATTCTCTGATAAAAGCGTGGGCTTCCTGGGCCTGGAGGGAGGTGGCAGTTTTGCCCGTTCCGATTGCCCAGACGGGCTCATAAGCGATCACGATATCTCTGCCGCTGTTCAGGGTTACTTCCTCAAACGCGCCGTTGAGCTGGGCCCGCAGTACCCCTTCGGTCTGGTCGGCTTCGCGCTCCACAATGGTCTCGCCGATGCAGAGCAGGGGCGTGATCCGCAGTTCAAAGAGACGCAGCAGCTTATCCCGGATCAGACGGTCCGATTCGTGATGATACTGACGCCGTTCCGAGTGGCCAACTATGCAGTGGGCAGTGCCCAGCGAGGCCAGCATCGTAGCACTGACTTCGCCAGTGTAAGCTCCATCCTGATGAGGACTCACATCCTGAGCGCAGACTTGCACAAGGCTGTCCGCGAGCGCGCTGAGAGCGATGCTCAAAAAAGGATAGGGGGGTGCCACAATAACTTGTACCCCGGCCAGGAATTGGCCCTTGAGCATGTGGGCCAGAGACGTGCAGAATTCCGCCGTCGTAAAGGCATCTTTATTCATCTTCCAATTGCCGGCAACTATGATATCTCGCATGCTTACTCCATGGTAAAACTTGATTTTGTTCCATATCGGCAGGCGGGGTGCTTTCGTCAAGCAATTTCGGTTAAAGTTTTAGAGTTTTGGGGTTTTAGGGTTGTGAAGGTTGAGAGGTAACAGCGTGCGCCGGTCCGGGTTCCCGCAGATTACGCAGATTTTCCCGCAGATTTCGCAGATGTTACAGAGATAGGCGTGGAAGGGAGCGCCGGTCCGGGAAACCAGCCTGCCTTCTCAACCCTAAAACCTCAAAACCCTACAACCCCCTGCCGCTTTTGTGCTTGACATCATATCCTCTCCCCAAAACAGTGAAGTCATCGCATCTCAACCTTGGGAGGAACCGATGCCGTCTCGACCTATTAGCTTGTTGTTTCTGGCTGTTGCCGTGTTTTTGATCATTGCAAACAGCCTCAGCGCCACCCAGCCCTTTTGGAGCATGGAGCCCAGCACCAGAGTGATCGACCGGGCCGATTCACTCACCGGTTTCGACATCACCAAATACACCATCAACCTCTATGTGAACGATTCCACCCACTACATAGAGGGCGTAGTGGATGTCGAAGTGACTGCCGAAGCACCGCTTAGCTCCATCCAATACCGTCTGGAGGGGGGCAGCCTGAGCGTGACCAGCGTGCTGGTGGACAACGTCTCTGTTCCCTTCACCCACCAAAACGGCATCATCAATATCCCGGTCAGCTTCAGCACCGGCCAGAGCTTTGTGACCAGAGTCAGCTACAACGGCATCCCGGGAAACAGTCCCGCTCCCTACAATATCGGTTTAAAATTCACCTCCACAGGCATCTACACTCTTTCCAATCCGGATGCCGGACGCTTTTACTGGCCCAGTTACGACCATCCCTGGGATAAAGCTTTGGTGGATTGGAACATCCGCGTGAGGTCAGATTGGCTGGCAGCCGCCAATGGCATCAGGACAGGCATCACCGACAATGGCGACGGTACCCGTACCCATCATTGGGTTTGTTCTTTTCCCGTAGCGACTTACGTGATGGGATTCGCCGCCGCGGCCTACATTGAATCCAACCAGACTGCCGGCGCTTTGCCGATCCAGAACTTCGTGTTGCCCAATCAACTCAACAACGCTCAGGTTGATTTTGCCAATGTGCCTCAGATGATCGCCCATTTTTCCGAGCTCTACGGTCCCTATCCTTTTGAAAAATATGGCCATATGGTGGTGAACATGAGCACCTATGCCGCCATGGAACATCAGACCATGACCACCTTTGGAGCTCAATACCTCACCGGCAATCAGAACTATGAATCGATTGTGGCCCATGAGCTTACCCACCAGTGGTATGGCAACTACCTCACTCCCATCACGATGCGGGAGGTGTGGCTGAAGGAAAGCTTTGCCACCTATTCGGAATTCCTCTGGGCCCACAAAAAGAGCGGCTGGGATTCCGCCCTGCAATATCTGCGCAACTCTATCCAGCAGTATTACATAAGCTGGGAAAACTCCAACGGTCCCCATACTATCTTCGATCCCGTTTACAATCTCATGTTTGCTCCGCCCACCTATGAGAAGAGCGCTTCCGTGCTCCACATGCTGAGGCTCAAGATTGGTAACACGGCATATTTCAACTTCATCCGCGCCCTCCTGACCACCTATCCCAACGGCAATCTTAACACCGCGGAGTTCGTAGCCCTGGCCCAACAACACAGCGGACAGGACCTCACGCAGTTTTTCCAGCAGTGGATCTACTCTCCCGGCATACCGGACGGACGCTTTTGTATCTTTCACAACGGCAACGGTATGGCTAAAGTCTATGCTCGTTCCCAAAGTCCCACCGCCACGCAGTTCTGGCTGGATGTGCCTCTCAAACTTACAGGATCGGCTGTGGCGGATTCTGTGGTGATCTCAGCAGGTCCCACTTGGACCTCAAACGTGTTTGCCATTGGGCTGGACGACGATCCTCAGGACATCCAAATCGATCCCAACCATTGGGTGCTCACCAGATCTTTTGCCACTATCGAAGCTCAACTCACAGCCTGCCTGGCATATAGCGGAGCAGTGTCTGTGAATTGGAACTCCCTGGGAGTCGATTTTCCGCTGGCGGGATACCATGTTTTCCGCAAAACCCTGCCCGACGGCCCCCTGGTTCAAGTCACCCCAAGTCCTCAGACCGGAATGAGTTACACGGATATCAGCGTGGTCAACGGCAGTTCTTATGAATACTACGTCTGCTCGGTTGATCCGGATGGATATATCTCGCTGCCCTCCAATCGGATGCAGGCCAGCCCCATCACTTTCCCCTTTGATCTGGGATTTCTGGTGGTGGATGAAACCCGGGCCGGAAACGGTACCGCCTTTTCACCCACGGACGCTCAGGTGGACGATTTCTATGCCACCGCGCTGCAAGGATTTAACTATACAGAGTGGGACCTGGATACCCAAGGGAATCCCCCCCTTTCCACCCTGGCCCGCTATCCCCTCATATTCTGGCACTCAGACGACTTCAGCGAGATCCATCTGGCAGAGTTGCAAGACCTTGTCGGTTCCTATGTGCTGAGCGGCGGCAAGCTCATCCTCAGCGGCTGGAAACATCCCAGCGTGTTCAACGACGGATTTTTATCCCGTTTTCTGCCTGGGATCACACCCAACCTGCAAAACTCGGCCGTCTTTGTCGCCGCCCATTCAGACACGTATCCCAGCCTCTATCCCGATCCATCCAAATTAGCCGCACCCTGGAACGGTATGCTGCCCATGACCTACACCTTTAGCGGAGCTGACGAGGCCTTGTACACAGCGGAAATTGTCGATGACGGTCCCGGAGATGGAGAAGCGGCCGCGCTCAGAATTCAGGCAGGGGGAGAAATAGTGCTGCTGGGCTTTCCGCTCTATTTTATGCTCCCGGATGGGGTTAGCGCTTTCCTGCAGGACCTCGTGCCGGAGCTCTATCCCCAGGTGGAATCCGATGATGAAGTCAATGTGCCGGGGCCACTTAGCCTGAGCCTCTATCCCAATCCCTACAGAGGAAAAGGCAGCCTCAGCCTGGGCCTTAAAGCTGCCTCCCTGATCAGCCTCGACGTCTATAACCTGAGAGGCCAAAAAGTGCTGGCCATTCAGGATTTAGTGCCAAAAACCCAAAGCCCGGAACTGCTCTACGAGATACCGTCCAGCCATATGGACAAGCTCTCCAGCGGCTGCTATCTGATCAGAGCAAAGACCAGCAAAGGTATCCTAACCCGCAGGATTAGCCTCATCAAGTAAGATGTTGCGCAACAAAGGCTCAGGGCTGCAGCCATTATGGAGCCGGAAACGTCCCCGTTTCCGGAAGGTGTTTATGGACTCGGAAACGTCCCCGTTTCCGGAGGGGGGGCAAAGTTTTACTAACTTGCATTCAAATCCCATGTCTATAAGCCATTTCATATACGCTGATACGCCTAAGCAGACGAGGACGTCTGCTGATCCCTGACCTTCCAAAGCCACGATATAGACTAAAACAATCCCCAAACTTCTTGCTACTTCCTTCCGGCATCCTATTACGGACTCATTACGGACTTAGTCCGTAATGAGTCCGTAATGACTCCGTAATGCTAATAAGGGAGAGGGAAGAGCAAATATCCAGATGAAGCTTATAGCATTGGCAGACAATTATATAGCCTATGATTAGTGGATAACGCGGCCTCCATGAATATCCATTCTTTGGAGATTGATTACCATTCCTATACCCCAAACATATAGCCAAAACCTCTGAGCGCCATTTCCCCCGCGGCAAATATCAGTTGACAGATTCCGCCCACCCGCGTCATTGTGATCGCCAAACGCAAAATAATGATGAAGTGGTGATTATGCGCAAGGAACTGGGTCTTTTCGACCTCCTCTACGTGATCGCGAAGCATAAATGGCTGGTGATCGTCTTCACGGCTGTATTTGCCGTGGGGAGCATCATTTACGCGCTGGTGACGCCCAAGCACTGGGTCTCCAAAACGGTGATCGTTCCGGTGGCGGACAACGCGTCTCTGTCAGGATTGGACAGCGGTTTGCTGGGTATGATCGGCAGCGGTCTTTTGTCCGGCAGCAAGACCGATCCGGCCGTGGAGTTTGTGTCGATAATGCGCAGCCGCAGTTTCAGAGAGCGGGTGATAAACGAGTTTGACCTGCTCAAATACTTCAAGCTCACGGATAACCCGCGCGACGAAGCCATGGAACTGGCCGTCTTCAAGGTATCCAGCAAGCTCGCCAAAATCAACGCTGATGAAGAGAGCAAGATGATCACGGTGCGGATCGAGACCAAAGACAAGCTCTTTTCCAAAAAGATCGCGGAGTTCTATCTGGCAGAGCTGCAAGACTATCTGCGCAACAACCGGGGCAGCAAAAGCAAGCTCCAGCGCGAATTTCTGGAGTCTCAGGTAGCAGTCACCAAGCTCACGATAGACTCCCTGGCCACGGCAGTCAAGCAGTTCCAGCAAAAGAACCGCGCCATCGGTCTGGACGAACAGACTGCCTCCCTGATCACTCTGTACAGCGAAAGTATCTCGGATTTTTACAAGGCCGAGATGGAATACAACGTGGCGCTCAAGCAGTATGGAGAGGGCTCTCCCGTGCTGGAAGAGCTGGCCAGCCGCCGGGACTATCTGAAGACCAAGGTCAAAGAGCTGGAAGGCAGCGGCTCAAAACTGATGCCGGAGTATGTGATCCAGATCGACCGCATCCCCGATCTCAGCCTCCAGTTCGCGCA
>Ga0209311_1000754_pt1 | contig 27999 bp, 25 predicted proteins | sample AD_UKC045_MetaG_FD_184417 | JGI IMG/M metagenome (GOLD analysis project Ga0209311, IMG submission 184417) | Active sludge microbial communities of municipal wastewater-treating anaerobic digesters from USA - AD_UKC045_MetaG (SPAdes) (version 2) | ecosystem: Engineered > Bioreactor > Anaerobic >... | reverse complement strand
AGTTCATCAATCTGCAGCACAGGATAACGATAGCCGATCTTAGAGTTGTCAAGATACAGAAAAGTCTTTCCATGCTTTCGGAAGTGGCGGCGAACGCCTTTGCGATGAGGCTGATGGAACTGCCGACGCTTCCGAGCATAATTCACGAGGGGTTCGAAGTCTGAGCCTCCCATGAGGAGGAGACCCAGTATGCGGGGAGATTCGGAAAAACTGAAAAGGTTCAATATGGTGGTCGTGCCCTCCGCGGGCAGGTCCCTTTACAACGTTGTGGTGTCGTATCATTTTCTTTACGCGGCGGCGGCGGTCTTGGCCGTCGTTCTGTGTCTCAACGCGTTGTTGCTGACCGGCTACATCGGGGCGCGGGGAAGAGCCGGCGCGTTCGGCTCCGCAAATGCCGAAGAGTCCGTTGAGGAACTTAACCGGAAGGCCGAGGAACTGAGCGTCGAACTTGAACAGGTGAAGGAAATCGGCCAGAGGATTCAGGACAAGACGGGCATCAGCGTCGAGCCTGACATGACGGAGCGCTCGAACGAAGAAGGATACGACGGGCTGTCGAGCAGGTGGTCGGGATCGGACGGAGCCGACTACGCCGCCCTGAGAATGCGCGAACTTGACGCCGAAGTGGAGTCCCGCAAGCAAGCGCTCCTGACGGCGGAGAGAAGAATTGAAAAGAAACTCGAAAAATTCGCCGGCGTTCCGTCAATCAGTCCGGTGAGAAACGGAGAGGTCAGCTCCGGGTTCGGATACAGAGTGCATCCGATTACCGGCTCATGGGAATTCCACGAAGGGATAGACATCAGGGGCGATTACACGATGCCGATATACGCGACGGCTGACGGCGTTGTGGAGTTTTCCGACTGGCGTCACGGATACGGCAAAGCGGTCGGCATCGACCACGAAAACGGATACTTCACGATGTACGCGCACAACTCAAGAAACCTCGTAAGAGAGGGCGAAAGAGTGCGGAAAGGCCAGATCATCGGGTATGTGGGCGGAACCGGATCGACCACCGGCACGCACGTGCACTACGAAGTTCATTTCGACGGAAGGCTGCAGAACCCCGTAAAGTTCCTCAGAGTGGACCCTAGGGATCTCGACAAGTTCTGATCCCGGGGCCTGACTAGTTGATGACAGATAAAAAGAACCCCGCAACGTATAGAGACTCCGGCGTCGATATAGACGCGGGAGAACGCGCCGTCTCTCTCATAAAAAACATGGCTAGAAGCACTTTCTCCCCTCAGGTCGTATCCGACCTCGGAGGCTTCAGCGGTCTTTTCGCCATCAAGGATTTGATCGGCCCGGACCCGGTTCTGGTCTCAGGCACGGATGGAGTAGGCACAAAACTTAAACTGGCATTCATGACGGATATCCACAACACGGTTGGAATCGACGCTGTGGCGATGTGCGTCAACGACGTGATATGCACGGGCGCGCGCCCGCTTTTTTTTCTCGACTATCTCGCGGTAGGACGCCTCCAGCCCGAAAAAGTTGCGGACATCGTGTCCGGAATCGCGGAGGGATGCCGCCGGGGGCTTTGCGCTCTGGTCGGCGGAGAGATGGCCGAGATGCCCGGTTTCTATCAGGACGGCGAATACGATATTGCCGGGTTCTGTGTCGGGTTGGTCGACCGCTCCCGCGTCATCAACGGCTCAACAATCGAATCAGGCGACACGCTTATTTGCCTTCCTTCGACGGGAGTCCACAGCAATGGATTTTCGCTTGTTAGGAAAGCGGTTTTCGAGATAGGCGGGCTGACAGTCGGCGACACCGCGCCCGAACTTGGCGGCAGGACGATCGGCGAGGCGTTGCTTGAGCCGACGGCCATCTACTCGAAGGAAGTGGCGGCGATGACTGGAGCGGCGATAGTCAAGGGGCTGGCGCACATCACTGGCGGCGGACTCGAAGGCAACCTCATGCGCGTCATTCCCGAAGGGTTGAGTTTGGACATCGACTGGAGCGCGTGGAAACGGCCTGCGGTGTTCGACATGATACAGAGACTGGGCGGCATCGAGGAAGACGAGATGCGGCGCGTGTTTAACTTGGGCGTCGGGATGGTGGCTGTAGTGTCGTCGCAGGACGCGGAAAAGACGATGGCCGCCGCGCGCGCCGCCGGCTGCGCGGCCCCGGTCATAATGGGCAGCGTGAAATGAAGTTGGAGAAGCTTTATTTCATCAGGCACGGCGAGACCGACCTGAACCTTCAGCAAAGATGCCAAGGAAGGCAGGACATTTCTCTCAACGAAACAGGCAGCGAGCAGATGAGACGGACCGCCGAAAGACTGGCGGGGGTCAGGCTCGACGTCATATATTCAAGCCCGCTGAGGCGGGCGGTGGAGAGCGCGGAAATCGTGGCGGAGCCTCGCGGAATGAAAACCGCCGCGCTTGACTGGCTCAACGAGATAGACCACGGAGCTCTCGAAGGATTGAACAGAGCGGAGGCGGACGCGGCGCATCCCGGCTTGATGAACGTTTGGTTGGAGCGGCCGCACGAAGCGGTTTTTCCCGGCGGCGAGACGCTCGCGGACGTGGAGCGGCGGGCGCTGGATGGATTGCTGGGGTTGATAAACTCCGCCGAGGGAAACGTCGCCCTCGTCACTCATCAAGTGATGAGCGGCGTCGCCCGGTGCGCTTTTCTCGGACTGCCGCTGTCGTCGATGTGGGAAGACAAGCTTGTGAACGGAGACTGGTTCGAGTTCGCGCTCGACGAGGAAACGAAAACAAGGATCATGTCCCGGAGGCGACCGGGTTTTTAATCAACGCCGTGGCGGGATGCCGCCGGAGGAAAAGATGGGCACAATCTCTCGCGCTCTAATCAGTGTGTACGACAAGACAGGCATTATTGAACTGGCCGCGCTTCTTGCGAAAAAAGGGGTGTCGGCTATATGCACGACCGGCACGCAGAAGTTGCTTGACAAGAACGGAATAAAGACGGCTGACATCGGCTCGGCGGGCGGAGCCGGAGACCTCTTCGCGGGCGCGATAAGGACGATGCACCCGGCGATACTCGCGTCGCTGATGGTCAAACCGGGTGACGCGGCAGCTCTCGAACAATTGAAGAATATGGGCGGCGAGCCTATTAGCCTTCTGGTGGTCAATCCGCTTCCGATCGAGTCGCCGGAAAACGCCCCGCGCGGCAAGGGAGCCAAAGCGTTCGATTCTATGGACATCGGCGCTCTGAATCTAATCAGGGCCGCGCTTCGCAACGCCGACAATGTCGTCATCCTGAGCAACCCTGCGCAGTATGAGGGGTTTATGGCGGCTTTCGCAGACGGCAACGGCTCGATAACGGAGAGCCTGCGCAACAAACTGGCGCTTCAGGCCGCCGAACTTCTGGCTGAATACGACATCGGCATCTATCAGCATTTCAACAACCTCGCCGGAGGCGGCGAATTCTTGGCTGACACGCTTTTCCTGAGATATAAGAAACAACTGCCGCTCAAATACGGGGAAAACCCGCATCAGAAGGCGGCTTTCTTCCGAAGGCCGGAATTCGAAGGCGTCTCTCTGTGCGACCTCGAACAGATCAACGGCCCCGAATTGTCATATAACAACCTGAACGACCTGAACACGGCGCTTGAAATAGCGCTCGAATTCGACCATGACATGGCGGTAATCGTCAAACATGGCAACCCCGTGAGCGTCGCAATGGAGAAGGACGCGCACACTTCGTTCGTCAAGGCGAAGGAGTCGGACAGGATATCGTCGTTCGGCGCGGTGGTGGCGTTCAACTGTCAAGTCGACAAGAAGACGGCAAAAGAGATAGAGACGGCGTACACCGAGGTTCTGATGGCGGTGAAGTTCACGGACGGGGCGCTGGATGTGCTGCGCTCGTCCAAGAAGACTGCCAACATGAAAATACTAAAGATAAACAGCAAAAAATGGGCGAAACCCGCCAAGACGATATGCGTCAAAAGCGTGCTCGGCGGCGTAATCGTTCAGGAGAACGACAACCTGCTGGTGCCCGAAGACGGACAGATAAAAATGGCGTCGAAGAGAAAACCTACACGCAAGCAGTTGGCGGATCTGGTGCTGGCGTGGAAGGTGTGCAAGTACGTAAGGTCGAACGCGATAGTGATAGTGAAAGACGGCAGGACGCTGGGGATAGGCGCGGGCCAGATGAGCAGACTGGACGCGATGAAGATAGCCATCGAGAAGGCCGGAGAGGAAGTAGTGGGGTCGGTTATGGCGTCGGACGCTTATTTCCCGTTCAGGAACGTGATAGACGAGGCGGCGCAGTCCGGGATATCGGCGATAATCCAGCCGGGCGGCGCGCGCAGGGACGACGAAATCGTTATGGCCTGCGACGAGCACAACGTGGCGCTGTGCCTGACCGGAATGAGGCATTTTAAGCATTGATTTTTGTTCAGGATGCCGCGATATCGAGAGATTTCAAGGAAAAAGCGCTTCGTGGCGGAAAACAAAGGGCTATTCGACGGCGGAAACGGATAATTGTCAATTAAGCGTTTTTTTAGCCGGTAGAAGTTGACAATTATTTTTTTAAATGTAAAGATACTATGAACAGCGGCATTGTATTGTATTTATTATTGGTGTGATGATGGAAGAAAGGAGGTGAAATCTCTGGAATCATCATCGCATCGAATGCAATAAGCAAGGAAAGGGACAGAAGGGAAACCGATGGCAAGGAAACGTGGAAACTTGTCTGGAAGGCGACCTGAAAGTTCCGAAAAACAGGAAATTTCCAGGGAGGTTGTAAATGAAGAAACTAGTACTAGCAGCATTGGCATTAACACTCACGGTTGGAATCTCCGTGAAGTCGTATTCCGCGACGCTTGTGGACGTTCATAGCGGCCACTGGGCTGCGGACGCGGTGCAGAAGCTCGTCGACAGCGGCCTGATCGAAGGCTACCCCGACGGGACGTTCAAGGGGGACAGGCCCCTCACGAGGTACGAGTACGCCATGGTTATTGCCAGAATGATGGATATTCTGGACAAGACGTACTGCCTGAAGAGCGAATGCAAGGCAGCCCCTGCGGCTCCGGGAGCCCCTTCGGCTCCGGGAATCAGCCCGGCTCAGCTCGATGAGATTCGCGACATAGTGAAAAAGCTTGCCGCGGAATTCAAAGACGAACTGGCTGCCCTGAAAGTGAAAGTTGACGAGAACTCCAGCCGCATCGACAAGTTGGAGAAGAAAGTCGACAACGCTTTCCTTGGCAAACTGCAGGTCGGCGGAAGCGTCCGCCAGAGGATCGACGCTCCCGGCACGGATCTGGCTGACGCGACATTCGTGTCGACGTACAACAGCCTGTACGGGACGGCTATCGCCAACGGTGATCTGAACGCCGGATACGAAATGCTCGCCAACCTGACGTTCGACGGCGAAGCCGGCAAGAACGTCACGTTCTCGTTGGGCCTTCAAAAGACACTGTTGAATCGCGCAACGATAGGCGAAAACTCAACAGCTCCGCAGGATGACGATCTAAAGCTCGTGCACGCTTTCGTAGATTTGAACTTCTCGAACGACGTGGCTGAACTTGATGTTCTCAAGTTGCGCTCAGGTTATCAGGACCTAGCGTTCGGCCCGTATGGGATGATGGTTGACACGACAGGCGCGGACTCGATGGCCGCAATGAAACTTGATGTGGCCAAGAGCGTTGTGGCCCTGACGGGATTTGCCGGCGCGCTCGATATGGACCAGTTGGGCGTCGGGATGCCGGAAGGCCTCGGCGGAGGAGAAAGAGACCTCTACGCCGCCGCCCGCCTCGGACTCGACCTGCCGTTCGTCGACCTCGGCGTCAACTACCTCGCCTCCGGCTTCGACAAAGAGAAGGCGTGGGGCGTGGATATGGTCGCTCCGCTCCTGAAGGACTCGATGTTCCTGAAGGAACTGCGCGGCGAGTACATGAAGGTTGTGGACCTGACCACGGGCGCCAGCCCGGCGGCCGGGGACACGGATTACAGCTTCGTGGTCGGCCTCGACCTTTACAAGAGCAAAAAGGCCGGCATCAGCGTCACATACGGGGACATCCCCGCCGTGACAGGTCTCACGAGCGCTGTCTCCAACCCGTTCACCGAGTATGACACCGTCTGCCCGAGAGGGCTTGACGTTTCGGCCGCCAACTGCATTTCCTACAACTCCGGCAACCTGATTCTTCCCGCCGGTTTTGAAGGCTTCGGCGTCGAAGGCACATACACGGTTCTAGGCGATGTTGAACTCGGCGGAAAGGCCGTCATGGGCAACTATGCCGGCGGAGCCCTCGGAGCCATCGATCTCGACGGCAAGAAGTATCCGGGCTTCGGCGCTGTTTCCGTGACAAAGCCGATCAACAAAGACTCGCAGTTCAAAGTCGAGTACATGCAGCAGGGAGCTTCCGACTATATCCTCAATCGCGTCAGAGGCGAGCTGCTCATCAACTTCTAATTTTTTCACTCTGTGACACCTACCCCCGGAGGACAGATGTTCTCCGGGGGTTTTTTTTCATCCGGTTTCATTCTAAAATCAGGCGTGCGCCCTGAAACGGAGAGACAACAGTGAACAAAGCATCCGACAAAGAAAAACGCGCCGGGAGAGCCGCGCGGATATGCTCATTGGCGCTTATTGCGACGGCGCTTGCCGTGTCAGGCGTCCCGACGGCGGCTCAGGAAAAAGCGATCGCCGAGCGCCTGCTCAACATATCGGCGGACAACTTCGAGGGCGACGCCGAACAGGGCGCAATGTCGCTTCGCGGCAACGTGAAGATCGAGTACGGTGGGATGTTGATGGAATCCGGCGCGATGGAACTGGACAACGAGACTGGCGAGGTCTCCGCCGAAGGAGACATCTCGGTTACGCGGGAAGGGCTGGAGTTCAAAGGATGCGGATTCAAATACAACTACAAGACGGGGGAAGGCTCGCTGAAGGCGGCGTCCGCTCGTATGGAGGGCATGTATTTTTTCAGCGGAAACGTGGCTATCGCCAATGAAAGCGTGGCGATGAGCGACGTGTCCGCGTCCACCTGCCCTCTGGACGCGAGCGATTATACCATAAAGGCGAAGAGGGTGGAGCTTTCGCAGGACGGGCGGGCGAAGTTCAACAAAATATCGTTTCATTTCAAAGACAGGCGGGTGATGAGCTGGCCGTCGTACACGATGAGGCCGGGAGGCCGCAGGGACGCGGGCGCGGGTTCGGGCGTTCAGTACGGCAGTTGGATTTTCTCTCCGCCTTCTCTCGGATACTCGGATGTCGGGGGCGCGGAAATCAGGTCCGGAGTGGCTCGCGCGCGCGCTAAAGGCGACACGGTGGGCCTTTACACCAACTATTATTTCAGGGAAGGGTTTTTCACAGAGGCAAGATGGCAAAAGCCGATAGGGGACTTTAACGCGACCCTGCGCTTCGGCAAACAATTTAAAGAAAACAGAGGATATTTCAAATATTATAGTCCTGAGACGGTGTGGAACTCGCCGACGGCGGAGTTGAAGATGCCGCAGAAGGCGTATCGCGGGGCGCGGTTGCTGGTGGACGGCGGCTTGGAGGCGGGCATGCTCAAGGAAGACCATCTCGACAAGGCCCAAGGCCGAGCGCACGCGAACGTCAACGCCAAATATATCCTCAACCCCAAGAAAAAGATTCAGCACGCTTTAATCTCGGACTTGAGGCTGGGGCTTTATAAAGGATGGGAGAGATACCGCGTGATAGGCTCCGGGCTAGAGACGTCATTCGCGTTCGGAGAGAGGCGGAACTTAAGGGTTCAATATCTGATGTTCAACCATAACGGAGACACGCCGTTCGACACCGACAGGGTGAACACGAACAACAAGCTTTTCGTGTACGCGGACCACAAGATAAGCAAGAGGACGAGCTTGATGGTCGACATGCAGTACGACGACGATCTGAAAAAGTTCGACGAGGTCGTGCTGGGAGGATTCAGGCAGTACAAGTGCGTCGAGTTTGAACTGGCGTGGCGAGCGAAGAGAAAAATGATAAACATGAGCATGAGCATAAGAGGGCCGGAGGGCAGATGATTCTGAAGGCTGCTAAGGCGTTGACGGTTGCGGTTCTGGCGGCTGCGGTTCTGGCGGCGTCGGCGCCCAGCGCGTCGGCGACCGCTCGCAATATGACGGAAAGCAACAAGATGGCGCTCGCGCGGCGGACGCGCGAGGTCCAGCGCGCCGAGCTTTTTAGAGTGAGCCGGGGCAGAATGCGTCCCAACCCGGTCGTGTTTTCCCGGCATGGGATTTATCAGCACGTTCTGCAGAATCACGACCTGATAATAAGAGAGCACACGGATTATTTCGGCAACGCGATGGCGAGGATGGGGAAGTTTTACGCGGAGAGAGGGCCGGAGGCTCGGCGGGCGGGCGGCTCCGCGTCCATGGAATCTCGCATGAAGGAGTTGCTGAGGATTTACGATCTGGAGCCTGCGCTTGAGAAATGTGAGACGCTGTATGAGATATGGCAGGCTGTGGAGGAGTCAAGGGGCGCGATGGAGGCGCTGCCCGCGAGGGCGGCGATGGCGGCGAACGCGGCTATCTGGGCTTCCGAGGCGTTCGGCGGCGACCCGCCTGAGAGCGTGTCTGCCAAGCTGGAAGAGCTTGCGGGCCGATGGCCGCCCGCGCGCGATGTTTTCGAGATTGAAAAAAATCTAAAAGAGTTGGCGGAAGCGTATGCGGAGCTTTTCGCAGGGATAGCGGCGGAGCGCGGGGAGGGCGGGAGATGAGGAAGGCGCTCGCGTTTTTTGTTGTCGCGGCGGCGTTGTGCCTGTCCGCGCTAGCCGAGACTCCCGCGCCGGAAAAGGCCACTATAGAGTTTGACGACCGGGCGGTGGTAGTGTCGGCAGACCGAGCGCTACTGGAAAAGATAAGCCGGTGGGCGGCGGAACTGGAGCCTGACGCGGCGCGTGGCCGGGTCGAGGATCTGATACGGGCCGAGTTCGGGGACGGGGTCGATGTGGAAGTATTCGAGACGGGCCGGGCGGCGGATGCTGTCGGCGTGAAGACGATTAGAACCACGTTGAGGGCGGGCGCGATGGACGGGCTGATACCTCCCCTTGAGGGGCTTTCGGCGGAACGTGCAAAGTCCGTACTGGGCATGTTCGGGTTCACGTCGGTGACAGTCGAAGAGTTCGAATCTCTGACGGAGCAGGGCAGGATAAGGCTGCTGGCCGGAGCGCGTAGCGGCCGGGTGGCGGTCATCCACGGGGCGGACGCGTTCGACGCGGTAGTCATCCATCTCATGCGGGAGGCTGACGGGGAGAAAGCCGGCAAAGTTGTCGAATAGATAAACATGAAAAAAACAATATTGGCATTGAAGGCCTTCGCGGCGCTCGCCGCCGTTCTGGCGTGTCTGGCGTGCGCGCCGCGCGCGTTCGCCGACGGCGAGCCTGAACTTGACGTGTTCGTGGCGATGGCGACTACGGAACAATTGGAGGCCGGGTTCGTGATCGAGGCGGGCGGGATGCCAGTCTATGTGAAGGCCGAACGGAAGCCGCCCTCGTGGGAATCCCTTGTCGTGCCTGTGCCCGGCGGCGGGCAGAAACTGAAAGTGGTTCAGGTCCCGCCGAGAGCGGCGACCGGTGAAGAGAGGGAGGAGGCGCGAGCGATTATCCTTCCTATCCTCATTGAGGACAAGGCCCTCGCGCGAGGCGTCACTCTCCATCTGACAACTCCCGAAGGCGGCTCGGCTTCGATACCCATCCCGCCGAGAAAGGTTTTTATTTCCATTCCTTTTATCATTCCCGTCACCGAGGCTGTGCATCCTGATTTCGGCGACAGGGACAGGAACATCATCCTTCAGATAGTTCCGAAGATAACCAAGAAGGCTCAGGTGGACGTGGACAACACCGCCGCAGACGGGATAGTGGCGGACATCAAGTACGAGGGAATAGCGTACCTGAAGCTCAAAGACATTCTCAACCGCACCAACAGGCGGGACATGGACGGCACGTTCTTTGTCGGCAAGGAGCGCGACAACAGGTGGACTTTCATCACGGAGAACCTTTTCGAGAGGTTCGACGAAAGGAACGTGGGGGTGCAGAAAAACCAGATCATCGGCTCGGGATTGAAGAGCTTGTGGCGCGTGGACCAACTGAACAATATGAACAAAACGAAATATGGCGCGAACATCAGGCGGGAGGGCCGTTTCGGGTACGCGCAGATCGGCAACGTGGACAGGAAGGTGAAGGACAGGGCTCACTTCGAGATGGGATACGGGGACGAGCGACTGATGCTGGTTGGCAGGCTGGAGGGGCTTGAGGTGGTGAATCCTTCCTCGCGGCTGGGCGTGGCGATGAAGGTTGAGAAAGAGGGGTTCCAGTTGAGGACAAGCGGGGGGGACGACCGCAGGTTTTTCGAGGGAAGGTTCGGCACGCTCAAGGTGCAGGACTTCGACGACGAAGGGGAGATAGACGATTATTTTAATTTTGACTTCACATACACTACGGCGCTCGGCGGGGACGCGAAGAGATGGCGTCCGCGCAAGAAATGGCTTGTGTCCGGAGACGCCTCGATGAGGTTCTGGGGGCGTGGCAGTTCCTCTTGGCTCGAAGGGGAGTTCAGAGTGGACGCCACCTACAAAAGGGACTGGGCGGCAATTTTGCGGTTCAACAACGACTTTGCCCGCATAACGGGCCGCGCGGAGAATCCCCTCTGGGAATCTCTCTTTATTTCTTTCATGCGCAACAGAGACTATTTCAACCGCGACGACAGGCTGGCCAAGTTCGGACTAGACTCGATTTTCGTGGATCTGGATTACTCGCGGCAGGGAAAAGGGGCAAATTACGGCAGGCGCATCAGATACGGATTTTCAAGAAACGTAATCATATACAAATACGATTTTCCGATGGAGTTTTATTTCGAGACGGTGAAGAGCCGGGTGTACAGGCCGGGCGCGGGCATAAGCATAAGGAGGTATCTGTGAGGCTGAAGGCGGCTCTTTTAACGCTTGTCTTGTCTGCGGCCTTCGCGGCTTGCGCCGCGCTTGCGGACGATACCACTTCCTTCGAAGTCGCGGACAGCGAACTTGCGACTCTGACCCTGCGGACATCCGACGGGCTTGCGCTGGTGGACGGCTCCCCGGAGCTGGTGGAAGAACTCCGGTCGCTGCTCGGGATGGAAGCCATTCCGCCATTTGCTAATAGGCAACTATTTGCATGGCTCACGGCGCATGGCGCGGCGGCTGAAAACATCAGGCTGTTCGCGCGCGGAGGGGCGGCGGACAGTTCGCCCTCGGCGATCAGGTGGCGCAAGACGACCGTGCGAAAAGCGATCCTCTCGGGCGACGCGCCATACATACTCGGCAGGCCGCTTCATGAAGCGTACATGGCTATAAGAGCATCGGGCGCTAGGATGCTCCTCCTCGATTCGACCGCCGAACTCGATTCAATATCCGATTTTCCCCGCACCGTCTTCATATTTTCTTCGGCGTACGGCGCCGGGATGGACGGCATATATGTGGATGGAGCGGACAGGTCTCCGGGGTTGCCGGGATATAACATAGTGGCGTTCGACGGCAAAAGCGGAAAGGTGACGGCGTCAGGCGGTTTCAACATGTTCATCGGGCCGGAGGAAAGCGAGAGGATGGAAGGGTTCCTGCGGGCGCTGCCGGAGGGTTCCTACGCGGCGGCTTCCATCAGGTGGGGGTCGGGGCCGTTCATGTCGCCGGGAGCGGCGGACGCCCTGAGCGAGTTCGGCTCGCGGCAGAGTCTCGACCCGGAGATGCTGATATCGCACGCGATGTTCGGCGGCAAGGCCGCAGGGGCTGTCGCGGCGGAGGCGGCGGCGGTGAACCTCGGTTCGAAAGTCGTTCTTTTCGGCTCAGGAGACAGGGTGTCCGAGGCGCGCATCGCGGCGGGCGAGGTTCCTTGCCCCGGCCGCGTATTGGCCCTCGCTGGAACCCGGCCCGACGACGCTCTTTTCATCCTCGAAGAAATCAGATAATCACTCTCTTCTGCATTTGATTTTTCATCTCCTCAATAATAGAATATATAATCGAAATTGAGTTATTCATGTTATGGAAGAATTGACCGGAAAAGGGAAGAAAAAAAGGCGCGTGCTGATAATCAGCGACGGCAAGCGCGGCCACGTCCATCAGACGGAGGGCGTAGCGCGCAAGCTCAAAGGAATTATCGGCAAAAAGCTCGAAATAAAGATGAGCAAGCCTTACTATCTTTTCCTCGTGGCGATGTCTTTTATGGCGAGGCGTTTCAAATTTTCGTCTCCTCTGATTCTCTTCTGGATACAGAAAGTCACGAATGTGTCGATTGAAAGCTTGGTGAAGTTTGCGCCCGACCTGATAATATCCGCCGGCTCGTTCACCCATCCGGTGACGTTCCTGCTTGGTAAGATATGGAACGCCAAGACGGTGGTGTGCATGAGGCCGTCGCTGTTGTCGGCGTCGGATTTCAATCTGGTAGTGGCTCCGAGGCACGATCAGGAGAAATGCAAGGGCGAGAACGTGATATACACGATGGGGGCCGCGAGCCACATATCCGAGGGGTTCATATTTGCCGAATCTGTCGCGCTGCACCAGAAGATAAAGGGAGACCTTCATCGCCCGGTCGGGTTGCTCATCGGAGGGGAAAGCGCGCACGCGCGCCTCGACGCGGAGATGGCCGGGGAACTGATGAACGAGGTTTTGTTAGCCTGCGAGGAGTACGACCTGTCTCTGTTGACCACCACGTCGCGGCGCACGTCCCCGGCGGCCGAGGCCGTTGTCAGGGACGAACTCAAGGAGCATCCCCGCAACGCTTATCTGCTTTTGGCTTCAGAAAGCCCGGACAACCCGGTTCCCGGAATAATCGGCCTCTGCGAGGCGGTCATAGTTACCGAAGACAGCGTGTCGATGGTGTCCGAGATAATCACCGGCGGCAAGTACGCGGTGGTGGTGAAGATAGGAAGAAAGAAGAAAAGAAACAAGTTCGACAAGATGCTGCAGGACCTTACGGACGAGCAGTACATAACATACACCTCGATAGACGGAATCAACCGCGCGATAGGCGACGTGCTGAACCGCAAGAGGCAGGGATTCAGGCCGCTGGACGAATCGAAGCGGGTGGCGCAGGAGATCGAGCGCAGGTTTTTCGGGGGCGGGTCGAGCATGGGCGCGATGAGATGACATCCGGGCGCGGCGCGGCTGAAGCGAGGCGAGATGAGGTTTGACATATCGAAAGCGGCGGCGGCTTCAGTTGCGGCGCTGATAATTTTCTCAGGCGCGGCGCGCGCGGTTTCAGACAGAGCGATAGATTACCTCAGCAAAGCCGCGCCGAGGCCGGCGGGCATGGGCGGCGCTTTCACCGCAGTCGGCGGAGACCCCATCGGGCTGGTATGGAACCCATCGGCGGCGCTGCGTTCGGACCGTTTCTCTTTCTCCCGCAACCATAGCCTCAGGCATTTTCCCGGCGACAAGCGCAATTTGGACCAGTTTGATTCCGACACTGTCGGAGTGGTGATCCCCGTTCAGGGCGAAGGCGCGGTCGGGCTGTCATTTACCATCCCCGGCGAGTGGGGGATAGACCATGCGGACACGAACGGGCTATTGCCGGACAGAGAAAAACTGCGGGGCCGCGAGCGGCGAATCTCGTACAGCGAATTTGGCGGCTCGCGCGGCTCCTCGGCGTATTCGGCGGATTCCAACTGGTTCAGATACGAAGACATAGACGACGCCTCAACCGCAAACAGGAGCTTTGAGACGGGCGGCATGTTCTCCTTCTACTATGAAGCGGACAACGGGATGAGGTACGGCGTGTCCCTGCGCGGGATTGTCGAGAGGATAAAAGGCAAAGACGAGGGCCGCAAAAACAATACTACGGCGACGTTCGGAGTCGCGTACCGGCCAGACGAAAAGGCGTCCACGCTGTTAGCGGCCGACTTTGAGTTGTGCTGGAAAAATAATTTGCGGACAAGATGGTTCGCGGGCGCCGAACGCGAGTTCGACGGAAGATATTTCATAAGGGCGGGGTCTATGAACGGTCTGCCTACATACGGAGCGGGAGCGGAGGCGGGTTCGTTAAGGCTCGACTTCGCGACTGTTAAAAACCTGCTGCCGAAAGTAACCGGCAACGAGGACGTAAAAGAGTTTCAGGACGGACATTTCATATCCTATACGGTAAACATGTGAATCTGGAAAAGACGACGATATTTCTTCAGAAGTGGCGGGTGCGGCTGGGGCACGTATTCGGGTTGCTGATAATCATCTTTGCGCGGCCCGAACTCAAATGGCTGATAGCGGGCTCGGCGGTGACGCTGGCGGGCGAGGCATTGAGGGTGGTTTCAGCCGGCAGCATCATGAAAGACCGGAAGCTTTCCATATCCGGGCCGTACGCGCGAACGCGCAATCCGCTGTACGTCGGCAGTTTCCTGATGTACCTCGGGTTGTGTCTGGCCGCGAACAACATCTGGGTCACCGCCGCGTATTTCCCGTTCTTTTTCGCGGTCTATTACGCGACGATATACAGAGAAGAGAAGTTCCTCTCCGAGAAGTTTGGCGCCGAGTACGAGGCGTTCAAAGCGGCGGTTCCGAGGTTCTTGCCGAGGCTGATGCCGGCGAAGGGCGCGGAGGCGGGCGGCGGGTTCAGCTTCTCGCTTGCGATGAAGAACAAAGAGTACGAGGCGCTGGTCGCCGTGATTGTGACGCTCGGCGCTCTGTGGGCTATGGGCCTGACCGGCTGGATTTTCAAGTTCTGAGCCGCCCGGCCTTCCCCGGAGATTGAACGATGCGAGATAACGCGCGCTTCCTGAAAATAATGTATCTACTGCCTGAGTTGAACGTCGGCGGAGTGGAGACGCATGTGCTGGCGATGTCCGAGGGCATGCGCAAGGCCGGACACGAAGCTATTGTGGTGTCCAACGGCGGCGCGTTGCTGCCCCGGCTCGAAGCGTCCTGCGTCAGGCATATAACGCTTCCGATTCACAAAAAATCCCCTGCGGCGGTCAGAAAGATGGCAGGCGCGGTGCGGGCGATAGCGCTCGAAGAGGGCGTTGACATAGTGCACGCGCATTCCCGCGTCCCGGCATGGGTGGCGCATTTTGCCTCGAAAGGCCTCCGCTCCGCTTTCATCATTACCGCCCACGGACAGTACGCGCCCCACCTCGGCAGCTCGGTGATGACGAAAGGCGACAGGATAATATGCGTCAGCGAAGTCATCCGCGAGCACATGAGGGAAAGGCTCGGCGCCGACTCCGCCAAAATGCGGGTGGTGTACAACGGGATAGACATTGAGGCGGCGGAGAGCAGCGTGATGAACCGCCGTCCCGGTTCCGAAGTGCGCGCCGAATTGGGAATCCCCGAATCTGCTCCCGTCATCGGCTCTGTCGGCAGACTCACTGTCGCAAAAGGCTTCAAGTTTCTGCTCGAAGCTTTCAGGCGGCTGAGGGAGAGAATGCCGGAGGCGCGCGCCCTCATAGTCGGAGACGGCCCCATGAACAAGGAACTGTCACAACTAGCCGCCGAGCTTGGCGTGGCAGACAGGGTTATTTTCACTGGAGTCAGAACGGACATCTACGACCTGCTAGGCGCGATGGACGCTTACGTGGTATCCTCGGTTTTCGAAGGGTTTCCGATGGGATGTCTTGAAGCGATGGCGGCGAGGGTTCCCATAGCCGCAACCAACGTGGGCGGGATACCTGAGATGCTGGAAGACGGCCGCGCCGCGCTGTTGGTCGAGCCGAAAAACCCGGAAGCTCTGGCGGAAGCCGCGCGCAGGCTGCTTGAAGACAGACGCTTCGCGGACGGCGTCGCCTCGGAAGCCCGCGAGGATCTCGAAAACAAATTTTCCCAGCGGAAGATGCTCGATGACGCGCTAGGAATATACTGCGATGCGCTGCGGGAGAAGCGCGGCTATGTCGGCCCTGTGGCAGGAGCGCCGACTGCGGAAAAACCGCGAGTTCTGCTCACACTGCCCGAACTGCGCGTCGGCGGAGTCGAGACTCACGTTATCGATCTTGCCGTCGGCCTCAAGGAAAAAGGATACATCCCGCTCGTCGTTTCATTCGGCGGAAAACTCGTGGAAAAACTGGAGGCCGCCGGAATCGAGCATGTCAAAATGCCGGTGCACGTGAAATCGCCCATCCCAATCTTCAAGATGGTCGGTCCGATGCGGCAGATAATCGAGGACAGGCGGATAGAACTGGTTCATGCGCATTCCCGCGTTCCCGCGTGGATATGCAGCTTGGCGCTGCGCGGAAGCGGCAGCCGCCGAATCCCCTTCGTCACCACATGCCACAGCACTTACAGCGTTCACGCCGGAAGCCGCGTCATGGTCGGCTCGGACGCAATGCTTGCCGTCAGCGAGTATGTGCGCAGACACATGCTCGAGCATTTCGGCCCGAACCCTGACGACATCCGGACGGTGCACAATGGCGTCTCTCCAGATATTTACGACGAAAGCCGGGAGGAGGAGATAAGGAACCGCTACCGCGCAGAACTTGGGATTTCCCCGTCTTCGAAAGTGGTCGGCATGGTAGCCTCGCTCACCCCTCGGAAAGGATACCACCACCTCGTGAGCGCGTCTGCGGCGGTTCTCAGGGAGAACCCGGACACCGTCTTCCTCGGAGTCGGCGGCGGCCCTCAGCTCGAAGAACTCGAAAAACAGGCGCGCGAACTCGGCGTCTCCGAACGCTTCAGGTTCCTCGGCGTCCGCAACGACGTCCGCGACCTGTTGTGCCTGTTCGATATATTTACGCTGGCGTCCGCTAGCGAAGGGTTGCCGTATGTCATCCTCGAAGCCATGTGCATGAAGAGGGCGATAGTGACCACCGACGTGGGGGGGATACCGGAAGCGCTCGAACACGGGAACAATGGACTGCTCGTGAAACCCGGCGACGTATCCCAGCTTGCGGATGGAATAAACAGGTTGCTCGCCGACGAGGCGCTGGCGCGCCGCATCGCCGCCGCCGCCCGACAGACTGTCATTAATTTCTTCACCGTTAACCGCATGGTGGATAAAACGGAGGAGACGTACCGGAAACTCCTTGCGTGATATGAGAATACTTCACTTCATCAACAACATAGACCTGAGCTGGCACAAGATGCTGATGGATACGTTGAACGCGCAGGAGAGGCGCGGGCACGAGACATGGGTGGTTTTTCCGCCCGGCGGCGTCAATTTCAAAAGGATAAACGCGCTCAGGCCCCGTTGCGTGCCGCTCCCGGTCAGAAGCAGCAAGTTCGACTATTTCGCCGCGTGGAAGCTCGCCGGAATCCTCCGGGAGAAAAAAATAGACATCCTCCACACCCACCTTACAAGCAGCGCGCTGCTCGGCTCGGCGGCGGCAGTTTGGGCTGGCGTTCCGTGCGTCGCCTCCGTGCTAAAGATGACCAAGAAACGCCGGTATATGAAGTGCGACGCGCTTTTGCCATGCTCGGACGCAGTGCGTGACAGCCTCCTTGAACAAGGCGTCCCGCCCGAAATGATGCGGCGAGTTTACACCGGCATCGACCTGTCCCGCTACGATGATTCCGCCCCCGGCGGCGATGACGCGAGAGCAGAATTCGGGTTCGCTCCGGGAGACGCCGTGATAGGCTCCGTCGCAAGGCTGGCCCCGATGAAGGGCCACAGAACTTTGATAGACGCTTTCGCGCTGGTGTCCCGCGAGCAGCCATCCGCGCGACTTCTGATTGTCGGCGACGGCGAGCTTCGCCCCGGACTGCAACAGCAGGCCGCCGAACTGGGCATCGCGGCCAAGACGGTCTTCGCGGGCGTTCGCGAAGACTTGCCGCGCATCCTTCGCGCGCTGGATATTTCCGTCCTCGCCTCTATCGAAAAAGAAGGCTTGCCCGTAATACTCGTCGAATCGGCGCTTATGGGCGTCCCGTCGGTGATGACTGACGTCGCGGGAATCCGGGAAGTGATTAGGCATGGAGAAACTGGGCTGCTTGCTCCTCCGGGAGACGCATCCGCGCTAGCGGCGGCTCTTCTGGACGCGCTCCGCGACACTTCCGCAGCGCGCTCACGCGCCGCGTCAGCCCGCGAGTTCGTCCGCCGCGAGTTCGACGTGAACAACACCGCCGCCCAGATGGACGAAGTTTATCTCGCAGTGAGTTCAGCGCGCGGCAAGGCGGCAGCCAGATGAGCATATCTCACGACCACAGCGTCTCTTCCGTCCTCCTGATTTCTCTGTCTTGCATCGGAGACGTCGTGTTGACCACGCCTGTGATGCGCGTGCTGAAGGAGACATATCCGGCTGCGAAACTTACGGTGGCGGCAGGCCCGACGGCGGCTCCTATCCTCAGAAGGCACGAGTGGGTCGACAGGCTGGTTATCTTTGAAAACAAAGGAAAACACAAAGGCGCGAAAGGGGCCGCTCTCCTAGCCCTCGAACTGCGCGCCCATAAATACGACATCGTCGTCGACCTGCGCAACTCGATGATTCCTTACTTCGTGCGCGCGCGACGCCGGATAACTTCACACAAGGCACATCTGAAAAACCAGAACAACCTGTCCCGGCACGCCATAGACAGGCATCTCGACGTGCTCGAATCGGCGGGCATGATAGTGACCGGACGCGACATGAAAATCACTATTCCCGAAGATGTGGATTTAAAAGTGGCCGCGTTTATGAAAGAACGGAACCTGTCCGGCCCCGGACTGATAGCGGTCAGCCCCGGCGCGGGCAGCGCCTACAAATTGTATCCGGTGGAAAAATACGCCGCCGCCCTTGAGATATTAAATAACGGAGGAGACTACAGATTCGTCGCAATCGGCTCCGAAGCGGATTCCATGTTCTGCGATCCGTTGGTCAAGGCGGTCGGGCCGCGCGCCACAAGCGTCGCAGGTCAACTCGACATCCTAGAACTCGCCGCGTTTCTTCGGCGTTGCGACGCCCTTATCGCGAACGACAGTGGCCCGATGCACATAGGCGCCGCCGTCGGCGTTCCCACAGTGGCCGTGTTCGGTCCGACCAACGCGGAGCGATACGGCCCGCGCGGCCCGCTCCACCGCATTGTGTGGCATCGCGAAAAGTGCAATCCCTGCAAATCGCCCGAATGCGGGCCCAATTCTTGCATCGGCGACATCCCTCCAGAAAGCGTCGCGGATGCGGCAAAGGATGTTTTAAACAGATAAAATGTATGACCTTGCCATAATAATCGTAAGCTATAAAACGCGCGAGCTTCTCGACAAATGCTTGGCGTCCGTCTTTTCCGCCGACTACCCTTTCTCGTACAGGGTGGTGGTGGTGGACAACGCGTCTGACGACGGCTCCGCCGAGATGGTCATCGCCAAATATCCTGACGCTTTGATAGTAAAGAACAGCGAAAACGTAGGCTTCTCCGCCGCTAACAACCAAGGCATCCGTAAAACGGAGTCGCGCCACATACTGTTGCTCAATCCGGACACCGAGCTGATGCCGGGCGCGCTTGAGGCGATGGTCGATTTCATGGACGCCCACCCGAAAGTTGGGATCGCGGGATGCCAGTTGCTTAATAGCGATATGACCCCGCAGGAGTCTTGGTTCAGTTTTCCCCTCCCGTTCTCAAGATACATTGAGAAGAAGCCGTTCTATCCCAAGCTCGCCCGCGCGCTGCTCGGCCACCGCGACGCGGGCCCGGAGATATCCCGCGAAGGCGTCCTGCGGGTGGACATCGTCAAAGGCGCTTGCCTGATGATTCGCCGCGAAACCGTCAACCGCATCGGACTGCTCGACGAAAACTCTTTCCTCTACGCAGACGACATTGATTGGTGCATCCGCGCCAGCCGCGCGGGCTGGGAGAACTACGCGCTCACTTGTCACAACGTTATCCATCACGGCTGCGCGAGCACAGACCAAGAGCCTTACATCACCATAACCAGTTCCCGCAGAAGCGCGCTATACCTCTACCGCAAGCACTACGCCGCGCCTCTTGTGGCTGTATGGTCTCTGCTGATTTACTCGGAAATATTGTACAAATGGGTTCTCAACGAAGCGCGCGTGCGCATGGGAAGGCGGGACGACAAAACGGTTTCGCGGCGGAGAGCTTACCGAGAACTAGCGGCGGAAATATTTAAACCGAATAAAAAATCCAAGCGCAACTGATACGAGTATGGCGATAGACAAAAGCGAAATAAAAAAAATTCTGATAATAAAGATAAGCGCCATCGGCGACATCGTCCGCGTGTTCCCGGCGATCGTGTCCGTCGCCAAGATGTTTCCCGAGGCCCGGATTTCATTCATGACATCCGAACAGTACGTCAGCCTCGTTGAGCCTTGCCCTTATATCAGCGAAATAATACCTTACAAAAAACGGCGCAACCTCGAAGGTCTGCCGGAATTCCTGAAGTTTGCAATGGGCATCCGCGCGCGCGGCTTCGACATGGTTCTCAACCTCCAGAACACGAAAAGATATGACATCATCGCCAAGCTGTCCGGCGCTAGCCATACCACGAAAATCGTCAACCTCGATCGCCCGGTAGACGGAGTGGAAGGCGTTTTTAAAGTCCTCGCCACCGCAGGCATCGAGCCGAAAAGACGGCATTACGAGTTCTGGTTCACCGACGAGGATCGCGAGCGCGCCGGAGAATTTCTGGCCCGCAACGGGCTGTCTGAAACGGATAAAATCGCGGGGGTCAACCCCGGCGCCGGATGGAAATCCAAACAGTGGCCGGTAGAAAAATACGCGGAACTTTCAAAACGTCTCGTTGAAAAGGACGGAATGAAAGTCGTGGTGTTCGGCTCTGCGGAAGAAAGGAGCCGCGCCGAACGTATAAAACTGCTCGCGGGCGAGGGCGTGTTCGTCGATTCCGGCGAATCCTCAATCAGGGAGGCGGCGTTCGTCATATCCAAATGCTCCACCTTCATCAGCAACGACAGCGGGCTTATGCACATAGCGGCGATTCAGGACGTCCCGACCGTGGGCATCTTCGGCAGCACCAACCCGGCATACCACCGCCCGTGCCGCGAGGGCAACATCGCCATTTTTCGTGCGGTGGACTGTTCGCCGTGCTCTTCCCCGGAATGCAAACTCGACTTCGAGAAATATTACTGCCTTACGTCGATATCCGTCGACGAAGTGTATAAAGCCGTCAGAAGCATAAAACGCTGACGCGCGCGGAGGGGGCCGACGCAGCGCTATGAGCGCGACCGACGCAAACGAACTGGTTTCCATAGCGTTGCCGGCACGCAACCGCGAAAGCTCGATAGGCGAAGCCATACGAAGCGCGCTCGGCCAGACATATCCCCATTTCGAACTGATTGTCGTCGACGACGGCTCGACGGACTCCACCGCCGATGTCGCGCGAAGCTTCAGCGACGAGCGGATCACGGTCGTCCGCACGGAAAGCGGCGGCGTTTCCCGAGCGCGCAACGTCGCGCTCGGACTCATGAAGGGCCGCTACGTGGCCTTCCTCGACTCGGACGACATCTATCTTCCCAAGAAACTGGAATCGCAGGTCGCCCTACTGCGATCCCGGCCCGATATTATGTGCGCTTACTCTCCCTATATCGAAATCCACAAAGGCGTCGAGAAATATCACCCCTGCGGCATGGGGGAGGGCGACCTTTTCATAAAGATGTTCAAAGGCAGCTTTGTGAACGTGAACACTATCCTGATAAGAAAGGAATGCGCTGACGCAGTGGGTGGATTTCCCGACGGTTTCACAACTCTCGAAGACTACGATTATTTCCTGCGCCTCGCCGAAAGATATACATTCGGTCGGGTCGCAGAGACCAGTTCGGTTTACAGGATGAGCGAGCGGGACGAAGCCGACGACACCTCCAACTATCTGCACTACCTGAAATACATCGACGGTTGCCCGGAGCGTTTTGAAAAGTTGCGCCGGAACATGAAAGCATACAATTGGAAGCGCGGCAAGGTGCTGTACGGCCTCGGCAAATCCCACTTCCGCGCGGGGCGCATGCATGAGGCGGAGAAAACCATCCGCGAGGCCCTAAAATACAGGTGGCAACCGGACGTCGCTTTCTTCCTGATAAAACACAAGAGAAAACTGAGGAGCGGATGATAGCCGACGAGAGCGCCCTCGCATGGAGTTTCGTCGTCCCGAACTATAACGGCGAGGCCGTGATTGCCGCGTGCGTGGACGCAATGCTCGCCGCCGCCGCCCGTTCCCGCTTCCCCGGCGAAATCATCATTGTCGATGACGCAAGCTCCGACCGCAGCGCGGATATAATCGCTCAGTATTCGGATCGCGCCAAACTCATCAGGCTGGAAAAGAACTGCGGGTTTTCAACCGCATGCAACGCGGGCATTTCCGCCGCGCGCGGCAGCGCCGTTATCCTCATAAACAACGACGTCAGCGTATATCCGGACATCATCGACATAGCGCTTGCGAGCCTTCAACCCCCCGACGTTTTCGCCGTAAGCTTCAGGGCGTTGGACGAAAACGGCAACCTGCGGATTGGCCGGACGCTGCCGTCTTTCAAAAAGGGATTCCTCAAAGGAGCGCCCGACGAGCGCGAGACCATGCCGGACGCGGACACTAGACCTGCGTTCTTTGCCTCCGGCGGCGGAGCCGCATTCGGCGCAGATAAACTTCGCGCCCTCGGCGGCTTCGACGAAAACATGAATCCTTTCTACTGGGAGGACGTCGATCTTTCGTTCCGCGCGCTCAGGCGCGGATGGAATATTGTCTACGACCCGGCCTGCGTCGTTCTTCATCCTTCTCACGGCGTAATATCATCCTCGCGCCGCGCACGCGAGGTGAACGTAATATCCCGCAGGAACCAACTTATATTTTTCTGGAAGAACGCGGATTGCCCAAGGATGTGGGCGGGACATATTTTCTTCGTTGCGCTGAAAGCCCTCTCCGGATGCCTGACCTTCAGGTTCGACTATCTCAAATCATTGGCGGGAGCCGCGCGCCTTGCCGGCCCTATCGCAGCGTTCAGGCGCAAAGAGAAGAAACTGTCCGTCCGCTCCTCGCGCGATATTATTCAACTTTTCCGTTAGAAGTTTTTCTAAGCACGATAATCATTTCCTGTCCGTTCGCGCCGAAATGCTCCACGTCAAATGGGAATTTCAGTTCGACGTTCAGCTTGTGAAGAAGCCCCATCATGTCCACGGGCCTCCAGCAGTGGAAATGGAAGTGGACTCCGTGCTCGTTGTCCATCAGTTCCCGGGCGCGCCTTCGGATTTCTTCATCGCCGGACACGCCCTCGACCCTCTCTACGAAATCCAGAAAATGAGCTTCGACGTCAGCCGCGTCCCCGGCGGCGAAATCGCTTGCTAGATGCTCCGCGGGCGTCGGCGTCCGTCGGCTGTCGAACGTTTTCCTCATGTCAGGAACGGCGCAGAACAATATGCCGCCCGGTTTCAAAACCCTCAGCATGTTTTCGAGCGCCCCGATCGGGTTGACCGTGTGTTCGATAAAATGGTTTGCTATCACGAAATCCTGAGTTCCGTCGCCGATTGTCCTCAGCTTTTCGCCGTCGTCCACTATGTCGATATTTGCCAGTTCGACGTCTTTCATTTCCGGGTACAGCGCCCGCAATTCCGGCAAAGTCATCCTGTCCACATATTTCACATTCGCAAGCCCGTATGTCTCCAGCGGGTTCGCGAACGGCCCTATCTCTATCCCGTCCCCCTTGACGTACAGGCAGGCGATTATTTCCCGCCTCAGCGATCTGTGCTTCAGCAGCGTCGAGACCATTTTATATTTCGGCATAATCCCGGCGGAACTGAGGATTCTTCCGGTTATTTTTCTTATTGTTTTTTTCATTGTTCAGCCGCCGTCCGGCCCCGCGCTCTTGGGGCTTTCGATTATTATCGTCACCGGCCCGTGGTTCATCGCCTCTATCTCCATCATCGCCCCGAACACGCCGCAGGCTACTTGGAGATGTTCCGCCGCTTTCTTCTTGAAAAGCTCGTACAGCTTTTCGGCTTCTTCCGGCGGCGCCGCCCCGGTGAAATTCGGCCTGTTCCCCTTCCGGCAGTCGCCTAGCAGCGTGAACTGTGAGATAGCCAGCAGCCCATAGTTCAAATCCAGAGCGGACAAATTCATCTTGCCCGCTTCGTCCTCGAACACGCGCAGGTTCACTATTTTGCGAACCATGAAATCGACATCCGCCTCGGTGTCTCCGTGGCTGACTCCGAGAAAAACCACCAACCCCGGCCCGATCCGCCCGGTTTCCACTCCATCAACGGACACCGACGCGCTCTTCACTCTCTGCGCGACCGCTTTCATATCTTCTTCCGCCTTCAGGGTTTTGACATATTCAACAGCGCCTCGACTCCGGGGTTCAGCGGCGGAGAGAAAGCGTCGCTCGCCCTGTATGGGTCTGTCGCCTCCGGCGTCACAATCATCATATCCGTCGCCGCGCTCTCCGGGTCGGCGTATACGTAGTACATGTCTTTCAGTCCGGTTTCCATGATTATGTTCACCGCGTAGCCGTACTCCTGAAGTTCTCTGCCGAGTTCCGCGGCTTCGCTCTGCCTGTCGAACATGCCCACCAGCACGCCTTCCGGCCCTTTGAAACTTTCGTCTTCGAGATAAACGTCCATGCCTTCCGCGCGCATGGACCACGCTATCTTGCGCAGTTTTTCGGAGACCGGTTCGGGGGATGGCGTGCGGGATATCCTAGAATCCGCCGTCGCCGCGCGCGGGCCTGAGCGCGCAAGGGCCGGGCTGTCATCCGCGCCGCGCGCGGAGCTTCCGCGCGGTATAGCCGCAGCCGCAAAGGACGGCTCAGCCGCCCCTCCCGGCGCCGTTCCCATATCTCCGGGTTTTATCATCCGTCGAACAACGATTTTTTCCACGCCGTCGGCGGACGTTTTAACCGCAACCGAGCCTGTCTTAGGCCCTGCCGCCTGCGCCAAAAGAAGACTCAAAGAATCCTCTGCGGAACCCGACGAAAGAACCGCACGCGCTCGCCCGGCTCCCGGAAATATATGCTCCATCTCATCCAGTAGCCCGCCTGTGGCAGACCGAGTAGACTGTGTGCCGACAACATAGAAGTCCGAATCTATTTGCTTGATTCTCATCAGCAGATCCGTTGCCGCCGTCATCTCGGAGAACGTTCCCATTTCGATGGTGAAATACTTGTCTCCGTTTGACGCTGTTTCCTCGCGCTTGAAAGGATGGTATCCCTCTATGGAAAGAAGAGCCGCGCGCCGCTCGTATTCTTTGTCCGTGATAATCGGAGAAGAGCGGACGATAAACAGCTTCCGTGTCGCCGCAGCCTCGGCGGCGATTTGGGGAGCGGGGATTTCAGACGCTCCGCCGGGGACAGGCTCCTCTTCGGCAAAAGCCGCCATCGCGGATATCGCCACAGCAATCACAATCGCCGCCGCGCGCCGCGCGCTTCTCAATGCTGATATTCTATTCAACCTAGACATCGCTCATTTCGGCGCATGTGTAAACTTCCCGCGCCGCCGCAACATATTATAGCAGACAAAATAAAAAAGTCCGCCGCGCCGAAACAGGCGGAACAGCCACGCGCGGCTCCCGGCGCGCCGCCTTCGTTCCCGCTTGAACCCGGCGGCGGCTCCGCATACAATGTAAGGCCGTGAACTATGCGGCTTAAGGAAGGCGGACACTCGCGATGACAACATTTGCAAAAACAACGGCGGCGGCAACAAAACTCGCGGCGGCTATCGTTCTGGCCGCGCTCGCGGCGCTGTTTCCTGTCCCGGCGTCGGCTGTTGCTTTCAACGTGGTCGAGCACAGAGACATCGTGTTCGCTGAAGTCGACGGCCTGAAGCTGGCGGGAGACATCTATGTGCCGGAAGGCGAGGGGCCTTTCCCCGGCATCCTCTCCATCCACGGCGGCGGGTTCGTCGGCGGCTCCAAAAACTGGTCGAGCCTGCCTCCCTTCATGAGATTCTACGCTTCGCTAGGCTATGTTGTGTTCAACGTGGATTACAGGCTGCTGGGCGAAGGCGGAATTTTCCCAAACAACATCAAAGACGTCAAATGCGCGCTGGCGTGGATGCGCGCCCACGCAGCCGATTACAACATCGACCCGGCTAGAATCGCCGCGCTAGGCGAGTCCGCCGGAGCTTATCTTGCCGCAATGGTCGCCCTCACCGCAAACATGCCGGAATTCCAGCCTTACATCCCCGAATACGCGGACGCCGACACTTCCGTCGTCGCCGCCGTCCTGTACTACGCGCCTCTGAATTTCGTAAACTTCGAGAACCCGTTTTCGCGTCTGCTCGAAGCCGAGATGCAGCGGTTGGCGAAAATCAAATCAAAGAAAGAACTGATGGTATTCAAGAGAAAATATTCGCCGATAAACTACGTGAAGAACGCGCCCCCGCTGTTCATCAGCTACAGCGACCCCGACCGCACAGTTCCGCCCGACCAGTCGCGGGAGATGGCCGCCGCGCTAAAAGCCGCCGGAAAAATTGTCGATGTCCTCGAAGTCACCGGAGAAGGCATGGACCACGGCTTCGTCATCATGTCGCCAGACAGCGAACAAGCCGCCGAAGCCCGCTCCCGCTCCGCCGCCTTCTTGGAAAAATATCTGGCAAAAAAGGATTGATGGAATCCCGCGAACGGCTCTAAGCCCGGTAAACGATGCGGCCGGAGATGATGGTTGCGGCGCAGTTGAATGCTTCGTCGAAGACTGCGATATCCGCCGCTTTGCCGGGTTCGAGGGAGCCGAGCGCGCCTGCTCGCCCGATTATGCGCGCGGGTGTCTGGGACGCCATGCGGAATGCTTCTTCGGGCGTCGCGCCGAGCAGTTCAACGGCGTTTTTCACCGCCACATCCAGCGTCAGCACGCTGCCCGCCATCGTTCCGTTCGGGATGGCACAAACGCCGTCTTTCACATTCACTTTGAATCCCCAGACGTCGTATTCCCCGTCAGGCATGCCTGCGGCGTGAATGGAGTCGGTGACGAGGGCCATGCGGTCTGCGGATTTAAGGGCGAACGCTATTTTCGCCGCATCGATGTGGACGTGTTTGCCGTCGAGTATCAGTTCGACAGTCATTGCCGGGTCGGCGAGAGCGGCGAACGCGCAGCCGGGTTCGCGCTGGTGGAACGCGCGGACGGCGTTGAATAGGTGCGTGAAATGGGTCGCGCCGCGCCGGGCGGCCTCGTGGGTTTGCTCTGCGGTGGCGTCGCTGTGGCCGACTACGGGGAGGACTCCTGCGGCGACAAGCTTGTCTATCAGTTCCATTCCGCCGGCAATCTCCGGGGCGAGAGTCATCATCAGAAGCGCCGGGCCGGCCTCGCTCAATATCTCTTCCACTTCCTTTGCGGGGGCAGTCCGGATGGCGCTGGGGATATGCGCGCCGCCTTTTGCCGGGTTGATGTAAGGGCCTTCGATATTGACGCCGAGGACGCGCGCTCCGGCGGGCGCTTCCGGCGCGTTTTCCGCCTGACTTGCCATCGCGCTTTTGACCGCTTTGACCGCGCCGAGCACTGCGGGGTGGGGCAGGGACACGGTGGTCGGAACGAATGCGGTCACTCCCCGCGCTGGCAGCGCGCGCGCCATGTCCAGCAGTTCGCTCGCCTTAAAGAACCCCCAGTGTCCGCCGAACCCATGCGTGTGTATATCGACGAGACCGGGCGCTATCCAGCCGCCGCGCGCGTCTATTATTTCCGCTCCGGGCGTCTCCGGCGGCGCTCCTGTCCCGACCTTCTCAATTATCCCGTCCGCCGCCGCGACATATCCCGTCTCCGGCGCGGTTCCGGGAGCTATCACCCTGCCGTTGTAAACTATAGTTTTCAAGTTGTCTCTCCAGTGTCAGAGCGTTTTTGTCACCTTCTTGAGGAACCTCGGATTATCGGGGTCAAGCCCTCTTGCGACCGAAAGGAAGTTTGCGAAAAACTGGAAGGGAACGATATAGAGAATGGGGCTGACAAGCTCGCCGCAGTCGACGGGCATGCGAATCGCTTTCGAGGCGAGTTTGAGAGTGGCCGGGTTGCTCGACGCAATGACAGTTTCGAGTTGTTTGTCCCGCAGTTCGCCGCAGAGTTTGCGGATGGGAGCGGCCATGCGGCCGGACGGCGCGCAGACGAACGCCGGGAACCCTGCTCCCGTCATCGCAATCGGGCCGTGCATAAAGTCGGCGGTGGAGAACGGCTGAGCCACCACGTAGCTGGTCTCCATCAGTTTCAGAGCCGCCTCTTTCACAGTGGCGTAGTTGAAGCCGCGCCCGATGATGACACACCGCTCCATGTATCTGTA
>Ga0209311_1000730_pt1 | contig 28553 bp, 27 predicted proteins | sample AD_UKC045_MetaG_FD_184417 | JGI IMG/M metagenome (GOLD analysis project Ga0209311, IMG submission 184417) | Active sludge microbial communities of municipal wastewater-treating anaerobic digesters from USA - AD_UKC045_MetaG (SPAdes) (version 2) | ecosystem: Engineered > Bioreactor > Anaerobic >... | reverse complement strand
TGCCGTCCTTGTGATGAACCGTAAGGAGCTGGCGGTTGGCTCCGGAAAATTCCCGGCCGCAGTGGGCGCATACCAGGCCATGGATGGCCAGGGAACGCTCCCGGTAATCCTCGCCCGGGGGCTTCTGTTGGACGGCTTTCATCTCCCGGACCACTTCTTCCAGCGGCCGGGTGGACCCGGCGGCGGGTTTCCGTACGATCGCCTGGACGCGCCCGCCTTTGCTGCCGAAGGTCATTTTAGCCATGCCCCGGAACCCCCTATCCTTTTATCTGCCGCCGGGGAGAGGAATAGGCGTTCAGAAAGACCCGGACGCCCTTCATGACAGCACCGGCATTCCTGAGGAAAACGAAAAAGGGCAGGCGGAGCCCCAGCCGGAGCACCGACTCCACTTCCATGAGCACCTCGGCCACTGCCTGCACCCTCTTCACGACGCCCGCGGCCACGGCTACCTGATCGTTGACGGTATGGACCGTCAACTTCATCTGCTCCGCTGCCTCGTCGAGGTTTTTCAGGATGTCGGGCAGGCGCCGCTGGAGCATCTCCTGGGAGACTTGCAGGCCTTTCACCAATTTTCGCACCTGATAGAGCAAGGGGGCGGTAAACGCCGCCATGAGAAAAACGGCCATGCTGAGCAATAACAGGCTGAGCTCTACATACATTTCAATCCTCGCATCTGGATTTTATTGCCTTTGTCGATGATGACGGATCGCCGGGGCCGGGGAAATCCTCCGCGGCTCTTAAGGATCTCGTAAAAACTAAAAAATCACCTTTTTGTCATTCCTTGCTCGACACGGAATCCTATAATTACATTTACTTCTGAATTCGAGCTTTCGGCGGAATGACATGCTCTCCGACTTCTTACGAGTTCGTCATTCTTAGGCCGATTTTTCCTCTTTGTAAGCCTCCACCCCGGCGTCGATCGCCCTTTTCAGCCGGCTCTTGTTGTCTTCCAGGCTTTCCTTCCCCTTTTCCACCATGGTTCCCGCTTTGGCTTCCAGCTCTCCCACCTTCTCCCGAGCCGTTTCCTCGATTTTCTTCAGGCGGCTGACCGCGGTTTCATAGGTCTTCCGGCTCTTTTCCAGGGCCTGCTCGTATTCTTCCTTGGCTTTGGCGACCAGCTCCTCCGCCTTGCGGCCGATGTCTTCCCTGGTCTCCCGGCCGCTCTTCGGGGCGTAAAGTATCCCCACCACCGCGCCGATTACCCCACCGATGAGCACTCCCTTCAAGAAATCTCCCGCACGGTCCGACATAGTTCACCTCCTATTTTTTTCTTTTTATTAAGCAATTGCCGGAAAGCTGTCAAGGCCTTTTGAGACATAAAAAAACCGGACCTTCGCAAAGCGACGATCCGGTTTTCCGTTTGATCTGTTGATTTTATACTACTTTGCCGCCGGAGCTGCGGGAGCCGGGGCCGCCGGGGCCGCGCCGGGTGCCGCCGGAGCCGCACCAGGAGCCGCCGGAGCCGCACCAGGAGCCGCCGGAGCCGCACCAGGAGCCGCCGGAGCGGGAGCGGGGGCTGCCGTCTTGGCCGGTTCAGCCGGTTTCTGCTCTTCCGCCTTCTTGCAACCAACTACCGCAAACGAAAACGTCACAACCAAAAGCAGCGAAAGAATAATGGCGAATACCTTCTTCATTAAAGCGTCACCTCCTTTCCAATGATTTCATTGCCATACGATGACTCTAATCACCTTGAGTGATGAGAGACCATACGCCTTTTTTTTACCTTGTCAAGATAAATTTAACATTATATAAGGCATGGCAAATTCGAGGCCGCAAACCGGAGGAATCATGATTTTAGGCATTGACGTAGGCGGAACGCATACGGATGCGGTTCTGATCGAAGGATTCAAAATCAGAAAAAAGGCCAAGATTCCGACGGACGCAGCCCATCTCCTCAACTCCCTGCTCCGGGTGGCAACGGAGATCCTCACCGGGGAAGATCCAAAGAAGCTGCAACGGGTAGTCCTCAGCACCACCCTCTCCACCAACGCTATTGTCCAGGGCAAGGTGGAACGGGTGGGAATGGTGGTCGCCGGCGGTCCCGGCCTGTCTCCAGCGCTCCTTCCCCGGATTCCCCACACCTTTCATATCACCGGTTACGTCAACCACCGGGGAGTGATCGCCGCCGATATTGACCAGGAAGAGATAAAGGCGGTGGGGGAAAAGCTCCGGCGGGAGGGGATCAAGCACCTGGGCGTCGTGGGCAAATTCTCCACCCGCAACCCCGCCCAGGAGCTGCGGACGGCCGCTCTCCTGTCGGATAATTTCCGCCACGTGTCCTTGGGGCACCGCATGTCGGGGCACCTGAATTTCCGGCGCCGCATTGATACCACCTACCTCAACAGCGCCGTCTGGGAGAGCTACCAGCGCTTTGTAAACGACGTCCTTCAGTTCGTGCGGAGCCAGGGCATCGAAGTCCCGATCTATATCCTCAAGGCCGACGGGGGAACGTTCGACGTGGCCAAATCCGCCGATTCTCCCGTCCAGACCATCCTCTCCGGGCCGGCGGCCAGTATCATGGGCATCCTCAGCATGGCCAAATGCGACGAAGACGCCGTGGCGCTGGACATCGGCGGCACCACCACGGATATCGCCGTCTTTGCCGACGGCGTGCCCCTGTTGGAAAACCTCGGCGTTACCATTGAAGGTCACAAGACGCTGATCCGGGGATTGCGGACCAGGTCCATAGGCCTGGGCGGCGACAGCGCGGTCAGTTACGAGGAGGGACGGCTGCACGTGGGTCCCCGGCGGGAAGGACCGGCGGCGGCCCTGGGCGGGCCCTGCCCTACCGTCACGGACGCCATGATCGTCCTGAAGCGGACCGCGATCGGGGATGGGGACCTGGCCGTTGCCTCCCTGACGCCCCTGGCAAAGCAGATGGGCCGCTCCGTCGCCGCGACGGCGGAGATCATCTTCACCGAGGCCTGCGGAAAGATTGTCGCGGCGGTACGTTCTTTCATCGATGAAATCAACAACGAACCCGTTTATACCATCCACGAAATGTTGGCGGGAAAGATCGTCGCGCCGAAAACCCTCCACGTCATGGGAGGACCGGCGGCGGCCATGGCGGATGCCTTGGGCGAAATGCTCGCCTACCGTCCCGTCATCCCCCAGCACTCCGAGGTAGCCAACGCCGTGGGTGCCGCTTTGGCCCGCACTACGGCGGAAATCACCATCCTTGCCGACACGGAGCGTCGGCTCCTCACCATCGGCGAAGAGGGGGTGCAGATGGAAATCCCTTCGCGTTATACGGCGGCGCAGGCCATCGCGGTGGGCGCGGAGAAACTGCGGGAAAAGGCCCTCGCCATGGGCGCCCATCCGGAGGATCTGGAAATCGAAGTCGTGGAGAATCAGGAATTCAACATGGTCCGGGATATGTACATGGCGGGAAAGAATATCCGGGTCAAGGTTCAACTCAAGCCGGGGCTGATCTCCGGCTTCACCCGGGGACAGTCCCTGTGAGGAAAAAATAATGGCATCTACGGACAACAAACGGCGCCGCACCGGGCTGATCTTTTTCCCCGCCTTCGACTGGGCCATCTCACCCACCCATCCGGAGCGGGAGGAAAGGCTCCTCTATACCCAGGACCAGGTCTTTGAAGAGGGCCTCCTCGATTTCGACAACATCAGCGAATTCAAGCCCGGCCTGGCCACGGTGGCGGACATCGACCGGATCCACATCTGCGTCCCCGAGGCAAAGAGCGTCATCACGGAATCCCACCTCATCTCGGCGGGGGGGGCCATCACGGCGGCGGAAAAGGTCCTTTCCGGGGAAGTGGACAACGCCTTCGCCCTGGTCCGGCCGCCGGGACATCATGCCATGCGGGTCGTCCACGGCGCCCGGGGCTTCTGCAACGTCAACATCGAGGCGATCATGGTGGAATACATCCGGAAGCATTACGGACCCAAACGGATCGCTATCGTCGATACGGACTGCCATCACGGCGACGGGACCCAGGAGATCTACTGGCATGATCCCAACACGCTGTGCATCTCCATTCATCAGGACGGTCGGACCCTCTATCCGGGATCGGGATTCACCGATGAGTTCGGGGGACCCAACGCCCTGGGGATGACGATCAACATCCCCCTGCCGCCCCGGACCTCCGACGAAGGATTCCTCTACGTCCTGGAAAAGGTGATCATGCCCATCCTCGCGGAATACAAGCCGGATCTCGTCATCAACTCCGCGGGGCAGGACAATCACTACACGGACCCCATCACCAACATGCGCTTTTCCGCCCAGGGCTACGCCCGGCTCAACGAGATCCTGGCGCCGGACATCGCGGTCCTGGAAGGGGGATATTCCATCGAGAAGGCCCTCCCCTACGTAAACGTGGGGATCATCCTGGCCATGGCGGGTCTGGATTACAGCGCTGTCCGGGAGCCGGACTATCACGCCGAGGCCCTGCGGCAGAGCGACCAGATCACCCGGCACATCGAGCGCACCGCCGCGGAGGTCATGCAACTCTGGAAGAAACGCCGGGAGATGAAAAAACCTCTGGTCGGCAGCGCCGGCTATGTGAAACGGAACAAACACATCTACTACGACACGGACGGCATCTCGGAACAGCAGGAAGAAACGGTCCGGGTCTGTGACGACTGCGGCGGCCTGGTGATGATCGACTCCTTCGCCGACACGGGCCGGCGCGTCTTTGCCATCATCGTTCCCGGCCAAAGCTGCCCCGTCTGCCGGCAGGAGGGGGAGGCCTTCTTTGCCCGCATGGAAAAGGGTCGGCACCGCCACATCTATTTTCAGGACCGGGACCGCGACATCTATATCGCCAAATAAGCGCAGTAAAAAACTATAAAACGAGAGAGGAGCAGTTTTATTATGTCCGACGAGATCGTTAAAAGAACCCAGGAAACGGCCAAAACCCTATTCGGAAAAGGGGTCAAGATGGACCCCCCCTATTTGATGTGGCGGGAGTTCGACAAGGATCTGGCCAACGAATTTTCGAAATTCATCACCGGGAATCTCTATTCCCGGAAGGTGTTGACCCTGCCGGAGCGGCAGTACGCGGCCTGCGCCATCCTGGCGGCCACACGGGCGACGGAGGAACTGAAACTCCACGTCAACGCGGCCCTGAACGTGGGTTGCGACCCCAAGAAGCTGGCGGAGATCTTTTTTCAGGTGGCGACCTACGCCGGGATGCCGGCGGTCAACGAGGCCCTGGAGGTCTATCGCGAGGTCCTGAAGGAACGTGGGGAATGGCCGATCAAATAAACAAATAATAAAAAACGCCGAACCGGCATAACCGCTAAGGATATGCCGATTCGGCGTTGTCTTTTTTTTCGCGCTGCTGTCTTCTTCAGTAACTATTCGAGGACCAGGAGGACCTGATTGGTGTCAACTTTGTCCTTCTCATCCACTTTAATCTCTGTCACTTTCCCACTTTTCGGGGCAACAATGGGATTTTCCATTTTCATGGCCTCGAGAATGATAAGTTCTTCATCGGCTTGCACTTCATCACCGACCGAAACCAGGATCTCCGCAATGGTTCCCGGCATGGGGGCTACGACGTCTACTGCCATTTGCTTAACCTCCTTGATTATTTTAATATCTGCACGGTTTTTTCCCGCGCCTCAGCATCTCTTGTCAGTGAGCGGGAGAAGCAGCCGCTCCTCCCGCCCCTGTTATTGATAACAATTACTTTTTCCAGATCGGATCCGCGGGGCCCCAGAACTCCGGCAGCACCGCTTCCGCGGTCCAGTCCGGGGGAATCCGCTGCCCGGGCTGCTCGCCTTGTTTTTCGACGAGCTTCTTCAGACCCGGACGGGCAAACTTCATATGCCCTTCCTTCTGGGTCCGGCCGTTGATGATGGCCTCGGAACGGAGGCGCCTGCCCGCCGTCTTCTCCATCTTCCGACCCAGCCAGAGGACGCGGTCCACGTCATAGCCGTGCTCGATGCCCAACTCGTCGATCTGCACCAGAAGGTCTTCCATGGTAACCAGACCAACGTAACGGGGATCGTCGTAGTAGTACTCGCCGGTACCCCGGATGGGACAGTCATCGAGGAAGTTCGCCGGCTGGCCGCCTAAACCGCCCAGGGTGGCCTCGAAGCGGCTGATACCCGCCTGGAGGGCCGCCAAAATTGACGAAGAAGCAATGCGCTTCGTCTCGTGGAGATGGCAGAGATGGGCCTCCGGATTCGGCATGGCATCGAGAACCATGGAGAAATAACGATACACGTCAGCGGCGTTGGCGGAACCGTCGTGGTCCGCGTGCTCGATATCATGGGCGCCGATCTGGAACCAGCGTTTCGTGAACTCCACGGCGTCCTCCAGTTTCGTGGCGCCGCTGATGGGGCTGCCCCAGATGGTGCTCACCGTGCCGACCATCTTCATACCGGCGTCTCTCGCCTTTTTGATGCACCGCTCGGCTTCACGCCAGTACTGGGTAAGGGTGGTGCCGGAATTGGCAAAGTGATGCTCCGGGTCCGTGGAGACCATCATGAGGATCCGGTCGGGACCGTACCCTTCCTGACGCCATTTGATAGCGAGATCTACCGATGGTTCCCGGATCGTGACGGCGGTAAGACAGACATCCTTGAAGACATCGATCCCCTGCCGAGCGGCGCGTTTTGCGAATGCGTCACTCCGCATGGCCTTCATGACCTCAGCGCCGTCCACAAACTGGGGGGTCGTCCCGGCGGCCATATTGGTCACCTCGAGCTCCCGGCAGCCGGCGAGGATCATCTCCTGGCCGTAAAAGATCTTGGCCTTGGTGGAAATGAACTTCTCTTCATGCTGGAAACCGTCCCGGATTGTGATGTCACCGATGGAAACCTTCTTCGGCATCCGCGGGAAAATCTTCCAATAATCATACTCTGTCGCCATAAAACAATATCCTCCTTCATCTAATGTAATGCTTCGTTGAGATTAAATTCCCCTCCTCCGGCGGCAGGATGGAGGAGGGGAAATAGTTAATCCGTTGATCACTCTCCCTTGAAAACGGGTTTCCGCTTTTCCGCGAAGGCCGCCAGGGCTTCCAGGCGATCCTTCGTGGGAATCGTCACTTCATAGGCCTTGGACTCCAGCGGCAGGGCCACGCCCAGACTCGCCTCGGTGCCGTAGTTCAGAACGAATTTCGCCTGGGCCACGCCGATGGGACCGTTCTTGGCAATTTCCCGCGCCAGTTCCAGGGCGGCGTCCATGAGTTTGTCCGGCTCAACGACTTTGCTGACCAGACCGATTTCCAGGGCCGTCTGGGCATTGAAACGACGGGCCGTATAGATCAGTTCCTTGGCCTTGGCTACACCGACAATCCGCGGCAGGCGCTGGGTGCCGCCGGCGCCGGGGATGATGGCCAGGGACGTTTCCGTGAGACCCATGAGGACATTGGACGAGGCGATGCGAATATCGCATGCCAGGGACAATTCCGTGCCGCCGCCGAAGGCGAAGCCGTTGATGGCGGCAATCACGGGCACCCGCACCTGCTCGACAGCCGTGAAGGTGTTCCGGATGGTGAAGATGAAACGGCGAACCTGATCCTGCGACAGGGTTCTTCTTTCCTTCAGGTCCGCTCCCGTGGAGAAGGACCACTTCTTGGGTTCGTCACCGGCTTTGGAACCGGTGATGATGATACAGCGGAGATCCATATCGAAATTGGCTTCCCGGATCGTGTCCGCGAGGACCGCCAGGAGGTCAAAATTGAAACAATTCATGGCATCGGGACGATTCAGGGTAAGAATCAGGATGCCGTCTTCGGTTCTCTCCTTAAGTAGAATATCAGCCATCTTTTTCCTCCTCTTTAACGTTTAAAACTCAGACCTTCAGATCGCCCCAATCGGAGTGCTGAACCGGGACGCGCAGAGAGATTTCAAAAGCCCGGGCAATCTTGTCGCGGGCCTCGCTGAAGGCAACGACGCCGTCATGGAACAGGAGGGAACCGGTATAGAAGGGATGTCCTTCCGCATCGTAACGGTCGCGCATCATCTGACGGAATTTGGCCATTTCTTCTTCGTTCACCGGCTGGCCCTTGGCCTCGATGTTTTTCCGGCGCACCGTCTCGACAATGAAGCCCGCCGTCTCACCGGACATAACGGTGGTGCGGCCGCGCATGTTTGTGAAGGCGAAGCGGGGCTTGAAGGCCCGGCCGTTCATGCCGTAGTTGGCGGCGCCGTGGTCGGGTCCGATAACGTAGGTAACTTTGGGTGACATGAGACAACTGCAGGCCCGGACCATGTCGGAGCCGTACTTGCCGATGCCGCCCCACTCTTCCGCCTTGCCTACCATGTATCCGGGGGAACCCTGGAGGAACAGGACGGGGAGGTTGGAATTGCCGCAGCGGATCATCCACTCCGTGGCCTTGCGGGCCGCGTCGATATAGATGACGCCACTGGCGTTGGAGGCCACGACACCGACAGGGATACCCTTCATCCACATCTTGCCGCAGACGACGGAGTCGCCGCGTCCGGGTCCGTAAGTCGGTTTGTACTCATGGAAATAACTGTCGTCGGCCAGACATTTGATCGTGTCCTTGATGTTGATGTACTGATAGGTATCTACGGGGCTGGCGCGCATCATTTCTTTGAAATCGAATCTGGGTTCCCGGTTCTCGCGCCGGTCGATGTAAAGTTTCTGGGCAGGTTCGAATTCCATCATGTCGCGGATCTTCAGGATGCCCTCATCCTGGGTGCGGACGAAGTGATCGCAGCCGCCGGAGTGCTGGGTGTGGACGTAGGCGCCGCCCAGGTCTTCGGGGGATACGGTCTCGCCTATGGCGGATTTGACCATGGGGGGACCAGCCAGGAAGGCGAAGGACATCTTCTCGATCATGATGGATTCCGTGGCCAGATACACAATGTAGGCGCCGCCCGCCGTGTTGCCGCCCGTGGACAGGGTGAACTGCTTGATGCCCATGGCGGACATGCGGCACATGTTGTAGAACATGCTGCCGAAGTGGCCGTCGTCGGCGAAGCAGCCGACCTGTAGGGGCAGGTTTATGCCGCCGGAGTCGGCGATGTAAATGCAGGGGAGCCGGGAGGCCTCGGCAATAGCCTGGGCCCGCATGTGCTTCTTCAGGGTGATGGGGAAATAGGTCCCCGCCGCATAGCGGTTCTCGTTGGCAAAGATCATGCAGTCCTTGCCGTGGACAACGCCTACGCCGGTAACCATGCCGCCGCCGGGGATGTGACCGCGTTTTTCCGATTCGTAGATCTCGCCGCCGTACAGGCGTTTCTTGCCGATGTCGTAACCGGCATCCAGACCTACCTCGAAGAACTCCGTACCCGGATCGATGAGTTGGGAAATGAGCTGACGCATTGGTTTCTTGTTCTGTTTGGCCAGACGCTCCACCTGAGCATCACCGCCGATGTTCATCGCCTCTTCCCGGTGCTTGAAGAGGATCTCATCCTGCGCCAGCCAGTGCTGAAGGTTCTTCTCCCGTTCTCTCTCCAGTCTTTCGGCCCTTGTCAACCTTGGTTTTTTCTCTTCTTCTGCCATACCTACCTCCTCCTATTTTTTGGATTACGCATCCATGTTCATGATATTACACCTCTCCCACTTCATCCAAGCCTATTTACAGAAATCACCACCATTGCGTTGATCCTTATGGGGAAGGAATCAGCCTGCTTCCTGTAGTTGCTTATTGATGTGGTAAATTGACGACCTGTAAAATCCGGATTTACGTATATGAAACGGCTGGTAGTGTCAAGCATTTTGTAAAAATCGGCGCCGCCTCATTGTCAAGGATATGAGGATGTGTTAGGGAGTCGCCAAAAGGAGATGAAAATGAAATATTTCCTCTGCGTCCTGGGCATGGTTTTCATCATCGAGGGTCTGCCCTATTTCGCGTTCCCGGAAAAACTCAAGATCTACCTCGCCAAGATGAGCGAGGTTCCGGACACCACCCTGCGCCTCATGGGTCTGGCCGCCATCATCGCGGGGCTGGCACTCGTCTATTTCGGAACCGTGGCATGAAGCTGGAGGAATTCTCTTACCACCTGCCGCCATCGTTCATCGCCCAGGCCCCCCTGCCCCACCGCGATCGCTCCCGGATGCTGGTCCTGGAAGCGGCTACGGGGCAGGTCCGCCACCGCATCTTCAGGGACATCCCCGAATATCTGCGGGAAGGAGACGTTTTGGTGGTCAATGATTCCCGGGTCATTCCGGCCCGGCTCGTCGGGCGGAAGGAAAGCGGCGCCGTTATCGAGATCCTCCTGCTGTCGAAAATCCCGGCGACAGGCGAAGGAGAGCTCTGGGAAGCCATGCTGAAACCGGCCAAAAGGGTCCGGGTCGGCACCGTTATCCAGTTACCCGGCGCGGGCCGGGCCGAGGTGAAGGAGCGTCGTTCGGAGAAAATATGGCGGCTCCGCTTCTTTTCCCCCGAGCCCTTCGCCGCGTATCTGAACCGCCACGGCCGGCCCCCCCTGCCCCCGTATATCAAGAGGACGCCGGAGGACGATCGTTCCGCGGGGGACCGGGATCGCTATCAGACGATTTACGCCCGCGCGCCCGGTTCCGTCGCCGCCCCCACGGCAGGTTTTCATTTTTCCGCCGCCGTGCTGGAGTCCATCCGTAAACGGGGGATCGGGATCGCCGCCGTTACCCTCCACGTCGGCTACGGGACCTTCCTGCCCATCACCGCGACGGACATCGAGGATCACCGGATGGAAGCGGAATACTTCGAAATCGGTGCGGAAGCCGCCGCCGCCATCAACGGTGCCGCCCGGGTCGTTGCCGTGGGGACGACGGCCACCCGGGCCTTGGAAACGGTCGCCGACGAAGGCGGGACGGTGCATCCCACGGCCGGGTGGACGTCTCTGTACATCTACCCCGGTTATCGTTTCAAGAGGGTCCGGGCCCTGCTGACGAATTTTCACCTCCCCCGATCGTCCCTCTATCTTTTGACCTGCGCCTTCGGGGGCAAGCAGGCCGTGGCCGCCGCCTATGCGGAGGCCATCGGCCGGGACTACCGCTTTTACAGTTATGGAGACTGCATGTTGATAATCTGACGGGATGGAGGGAAATGAATTTCGACTTTGAACTGATAAAAAAGGACGAACACAGCGGCGCCCGTCTGGCAAGGATGCGTACGGCGCACGGAGTCATTTATACCCCGGCCTTCATGCCCGTGGGGACCCAGGGAGCGGTGAAGGCCCTGACGCCGGACATGGTCCGGGAACTGGGGGCGCAGATAATCCTGAGCAACACCTATCACCTGTACCTCCGGCCGGGGCACGGAATCGTCGCGGCGGCGGGAGGGCTCCACAAGTTCATGAACTGGTCCGGGCCGATACTGACGGACAGCGGCGGCTATCAGGTCTTCAGCCTCGGGGCGCTGCGGAAGATCACCGAAGAGGGCGTCCTGTTTCAGTCCCACATCGACGGCTCCCGGCATCTCCTCACCCCGGAGGCGGCCGTGGACATCCAGCTTGCCCTGGGCGCCGACATCATGATGTGCCTCGACGAATGCACCCCCTATCCGGCCACATTTCGGGAGGCGGAACTTTCCCTGGACCGAACCGTCCGGTGGGCCCGGCGCTGCCATCATCGCCGGGGGGACGCCGCCGCCCTCTTCGGCATCGTCCAGGGCGGGATGCACATGGAACTCCGCCGGCGATCTCTGGAAGCACTGCTGGAAATGCCCTTCGAGGGCTTGGCCCTGGGGGGGCTCAGCGTCGGGGAACCTAAGGAGGAGATGATGGCCGTGGTGGGGGAAACCACCCCGCAACTTCCGGAAGAACGGCCCCGTTATATCATGGGCGTCGGCACACCAGAGGATATCGTCGCCTGCGTCGCCCGCGGCGCCGACATGTTCGACTGCGTAATGCCGACCCGGAGCGCCCGCCACGGATTGTTATTTACAAGCGAGGGAAAGATTGTTATAAAGCACGCCCGCTACCGGGAGGACCAAGCGCCCATTGATGAGCTATGTGACTGTTATACTTGCAGGAACTATTCCCGGGCCTACTTGAGGCACCTGTTTGTAAGCGGGGAGATTTTAGGGCTGATCCTGAACACGATCCACAACCTCCGCCATTATCTGCGGCTCATGGAGAGGATCCGGGAGGCGATCGCCGCCGGTCGCTTCCCGGGAAATATATGAGATTCTTGGGAACTTTACGGAAAGCGAAGCTTAATGTTCACAAAGCGAAGCTTATTGTTCATAAAAGAATCATTGGGAACCTGATAACGTCGATATAAAAGGAGGTTTTGAGAAGTGATCGCTACTGCCTACGCAATGGGAAGCGCCGGAGGAGGAAAGATGGGAGGAGGGGGAGACTGGAGTTTCATCGTGGTGATGGTCATCCTCTTCGCCATATTCTATTTTCTCCTCATCAGGCCGCAGCAGCAAAAACAGAAGGAATTGAAGACCATGATCGACAACCTGGCCCATGGTGACACGGTGCTTACCTCCGGAGGAATCCACGGCAAGGTCGTCGGGCTTACCGACGCCATCGTCACCCTCGAAATCGCCGACAAGGTCAAGATCAAGGTATCGCGAAGCTTCATCAGCGCCGTGCTCCAAAAAGCAGGGAAAGAATAACAACCAAGCGAGGTAAGGCATGATTAAAAGTATCGGCATAAGGGCGCTCATCGTTTTGGCGGTTTGTCTCGTCGCCCTTTTTTATCTCACTCCCTCCGTCATGACGGACCGGTTGCCGCCATTCTGGAAAAACAACCTGCCGGCGGACAAGATTCATCTCGGCCTGGATCTTCAGGGCGGCATGCATCTCGTCCTGGAGGTGCAGACGGACAAGGCCCTGGAGGGAACCATCGAACGGATGGCCAACGACATCAAAGAGACGATGATGGAAAAGAAGATCCGCTTCCGCGGCATCGCCAGGACGCAAAAGGACTCGATAACCGTTGAATTTCCCGATCATCCGGCGCGGGAGGCCTTCGAAAAGATCCTCAAGGACAACTATCCGGATTTCGAGCCGGCGTCAGCGAGCCAGCGGGACGGCAAGGAAATCGTCCAGATAAAGCTCAAGGCGAAACGGGCCCAGGACATCAAGAAGCTGGCCATGGAACAGGGCCTGGAAACCATCCGGAACCGCGTGGACCAATTCGGCATCACCGAGCCGGAGATCATCCCCCAGGGCGAGGACCGGATCATCGTCCAACTCCCCGGCATCAGGGATCCGGGCCGGGCCAAGAACCTCATCGGCAAGACGGCCCTCCTGGAGTTCAAGCTCTTAGATGAGGAACACAGCCTGGAAGAGGCTATGAGGGGAAACATCCCCGAAGGGAGCATCATCGCGTACGGAACCCATTTAGACCGGGAATCGGGACGGCGGACCCAGGTCCCCTATCTCGTCAAGAACAAGACCCTCATGACCGGCGCCTCCCTGGAAACGGCCAAGGTGTCCATCGCCGACCGGTTCGGGGAACCCTACGTCTCCCTGAAGTTCAACGCCCAGGGGGCCCAGGATTTTGACCGGATCACGGCGGAAAACGTCAAGAAACGCCTGGCCATCGTCCTTGACGGGGTCATCCATTCCGCGCCGGTGATCCAGGAACGGATCTCCGGCGGCAACGCCCAGATCACCGGCACCTTCACCATGGACGAGGCCAAGGATCTCGCCATCGTCCTCCGGGCCGGCGCCCTGCCCGCCCCGGTCACCATCCTGGAGGAAAGAACCGTCGGACCGTCCCTGGGACAGGACTCCATTGACAAGGGGATCTGGTCAACCATCGCCGGCCTGATGCTCGTCATCCTGTTCATGATGATCTACTACAAGATTTCCGGGCTGGTGGCCAATTTAGCCCTGATCCTCAACATCATCATAATCTTCGGCACCCTGGCGGCCTTCCGGGCCACCCTGACCCTGCCCGGCATCGCCGGCATCGTCCTGGGCATAGGTATGGCCGTCGATGCCAACATCCTGATTTTAGAGAGGATTCGTGAAGAGATAAGGGGCGGTAAATCGCCACGGGCATCGGTTGAAGCCGGCTACACCAAGGCCTTTCTCGCCATTTTTGACTCCAATCTAACCACTCTCATCGCTGCTCTCTTTCTCTTCGGATTCGGCACCGGACCCGTGAAGGGGTTTGCCGTCACCCTGACCATCGGCCTGATCGCCAATATGTTCACTGCCGTCTTCGTGACCCGGATTATTTATGACTATTTCATCTGGAATCGCAAGATCCAGACGATCAGCGTGTAAGGAGTTCATTCATGGCATTCGTGGAATTTATCAAACCGGACATCAACATCGACTTTGTCGGTAAAATGAAACTGGCCTTCAGCATCTCCATGGCCATGATCATCATCACCTTTGCCTCTATTGCCTGGCATGGGGGACTCAATTACGGCATCGACTTCGCCGGGGGCACCCTCATCCAGGTCAAATTCAACGTCCCCTTCACCATCGACAAGATAAGAGAGGCCTTCCAGCCCCTCGGCATAGAAAACAGCATCATCCAGCAGTTCGGTCCCCAGGAGATCGTCGTCCGCGTAGGGGAAGGCACTACGGATCTCAAGAGCCTGTCGGGAAAAGTGGAAGAAAAGCTGAATAATACCTTCGGACAGAACGCCGTCGAGATGCGGCGGGTGGAAATGGTGGGGCCCAAGGTGGGCAAGGATCTGACGAAAAAGGCCCTCCTGGCCATCTTTTTCTCCTGGATCGGCATCCTCATCTATGTCGGTTTCCGTTTCGAGTTCCGTTATGCCGCCGGGGGGATCCTGGCCCTGATCCATGACACGATCATCACCATCGGCGCCTTTTCCTTACTGAACAAGGAATTCGATCTAACCATCGTTGCCGCCCTCCTGACCATCATCGGTTATTCCATCAACGACACCGTCGTCATCTTCGACCGGATTCGGGAAAATGCCCGGAAGAATATCAAGAAACCCCTGGCGGAAACAATCAACGACAGCATCAACCAAACCCTGAGCCGGACGATTCTGACCGCCTTTACCGTCTTCTTAGTCCTCCTGTCCCTCTTTTTCTTCGGCGGCCCGGTAATCCATGACTTTGCCTTTGCCCTGATTGTCGGGGTAATCGTTGGTGCCTATTCCACCGTTTTTATCGCCAGTCCCTTTGTTCTGGTCTGGGATAAATGGATGCCCTCCAAGTTCAGAAGGAAGAAATAACTTGCCGACTCTGGAAATTATCGGTCTGTCCCTCTTTGTGATCTTTTTACTGCTGGGGCTCTTCTCCATTATCTTCGGCCTACCGGGAGCCGTGATCATCGCGGTGGTCGTACTTGCTTACGCGGCCGTCACGGGGTTTACCGTCATCGGCTGGAAACTGCTCCTGGTCATCGTTGCCCTCGCGGTCCTGGCGGAAACACTGGAATTCATCATCGGCATGCATGTGGCATCACAGTTCGGACTTTCCATGAAGGGATTCTGGGCTTCACTGATCGGAAGCATGATCGGGGCCGCGGCCCTGACCCCTTTTTTCCTCGGCTTCGGGGCGATTGCCGGGATTTTCCTCGGTGGCATGGCCGGACTGTTGATGATGGAGATGGTGCACAGGAAGCGCCTGAAAATGGCCTTTCGGGCCAGCCTCGGCATGGTGCTGGGGCGTGTCGCTGGTATCTGTGTAAAGGGCTGTCTCGCCTTTGTCATGGTGATCCTGGCCCTGAATGCCGTATATTCTTGATAAAGGACCTGTAGCCTACATGACGAAAAAACCGAAATCAAAAGTTCAGGAGTACGCCGAGGCGATCATCATCGCCATTCTCATCGCCTTTTTTATCCGCACCTTCGTGGTCCAGGCCTTCAAGATCCCCTCCGGATCCATGAAGCCCACACTGTTGATCGGTGATCATATCCTGGTGAGTAAATTCATCTATGGGGTGAAGATCCCCTATTTCCGCAAGACCCTGATCCCCGTCCGAGATCCCAAACGGGGCGAGATCATCGTGTTCATCTATCCCGAGGACCGCTCCAAGGATTTCATCAAACGGGTGATCGGCGTCGGTGGCGACACAATCGAGATCAGAAACAAAAAGATCTTTCTCAACGGCATGCCCTACGAGGACAAGTACGGCGTCTATGTGGACGGGTTCGTCATTCCGGGCGCCATCCAGCCCCGGGACAATTTCGGCCCCGTCACCGTTCCCAAGGGGTCGGTCTTTACCATGGGTGACAACCGCGACCAGAGCTATGACAGCCGTTTCTGGGGCTTCGTCGATCTCAAGGACGTCATGGGGAAGGCCTATGTCATCTACTGGTCCTGGGACAAAGAGGAAAGATCGTTGCGCTGGAACCGCCTGGGCAGTCTGATCCGTTAGCCGACCAGACCCTTCCTGGTTTATGGCGTTTAAAGGCTGGTACGGCCCCTCCGGGGAGGGAAGGCCCTCCCCAACCATTACCGGAGAGGGCCTTTAAGGAGTGCTCGTCTATAAACTGCCGCCCGGAAACTTATTTCGGCCTATGACGTCTTTCAGGATGGGAAGGACTCGATGGCCATTTCTATGGCTGTCTTGTCCCCCGCCTTGATCGCTTCACATTTGGCCTTGACCGAGGCCAGAACTTCCAGGGCGAAGAACTTGGCCGAGGCGATCTTGCCCTCGTAGAAGGCCACATCCGGATCGGTATGGACCAGGGCCCGCTTCTTCCCGATGCTGTCGGCGCCCTTGGCCGCGAAGATCCCGTCGAGCTTTTCCCGGGCGATGGACGCGCCCTGGAAGAGAAAATGGCCAAGGAGGACATCGCCGAAAAGATCGAGATACGGCGAGGCGTAGAGGATGGGGATAAGGAAGCTGGAGCTCTTCCCCAGGGCCGCGAAGGTCATGGTGAGATCCACAAGGGCGTTGTAGGCCTCTTCGAGCTTGGCGGCGTACTTGGCTAATTCTTCGCTACCCTTTGCCTTTTTGATCGTGGCGTCGATCTCCACCATCATGTTCATGACGTTCATGCCCTTGTTCATCCCAAGCTTCCGGCCCACGAGGTCCAGGGACTGGATGCCGTTGGTCCCCTCGTACAGGCAGGCGATCTTGCAGTCCCGCAGGTACTGCTCCACCGGATATTCCTGGCAGTAGCCGTAGCCGCCGTACACGTCGATGGCCTTGGAGGTGACCAGGCAGGCCATGTCGGATGAGTAGGCCTTGCATACCGGGGTGAGGAGTTCTACGAAGCCCTGATACTTGGCCCGCTCTTCGGGGGTCTCCCCCACCCTGGACATGTCGATACAATAAGCCGTAAACAGGTTCAAGGCCCGGATCCCTTCCACATAGGCCTTCATCCACAGGAGGTCCCGGCGTACGTCGGGGTGCATGATGATGGGCACCGCCTTGGCGTCGGGATTCTTCATCTCCCAGACCGGGGTGCTCTGGATCCGCTCCTTGGCGTACTGCACGGCGTGCTCCAGGGCCGCGGAGGCATGGCCCAGGGACTGCATGCCAACTTCGAGACGGGCCTCGTTCATCATGTGGAACATGATCCGCATTCCTTCCCGCTCCTTGCCCAACAGTTCGCCGATGCACTTGCCCTCATCGCCGAAGTTCAGGGTGCAGGTGGCGGAACCCTTGATCCCCATTTTGTGCTCCACGTTCCCGGTCTTCACGTCGTTGGGCTCACCGAGGCTGCCGTCGTCGTTGACCCGGATCTTGGGGACGATGAAGATGGAGATGCCGCCCGTCCCCGGAGGATCGCCTTCGATCCGTGCCAGGACGGGATGGATGATGTTCGGGGTCAGATCATGGTCGCCGGAGGAGATGAAGCACTTCGTTCCGGTAATGAGAAATTTGCCGTCGGGGAGGCGTTTCGCCGTAGTCTTCAAGGCACCCACGTCGCTCCCCGCGCCCGGTTCGGTCAGGCACATGGTCCCGCCCCATTCCCCGGCGTACATCTTGTACATATACTTGTTTTTCAGCTCTTCCGTACCGAAACGTTCGATAAGGCCGCCGGCGCCCAGGGTGAGCCCCGGATACATGATAAAGGCAAAGTTGGCCGCCGAGAACAGCTCACTGCAGGCGTTGGCCACAACCATCGGGGTACCCTGACCGCCCACTTCGGGGGACTTGACCGGGGCCACCCAACCGCCCTCGCAAAACTTCTTGTAGGCGTCATGGAAGCATTTGGGGACTCGCACCTGGCCGTTCTTGTCTATGTAGCATGCCTCTTTGTCGCCTTCCGCATAGGTGGGGACGATGACGTTGAGCGCCATCTTTTCCGCTTCGTTGCGCATCATCTCGACGACGTCCTCCGAGTAATCGGCGAATTGCTCCTTCTCAAACAGCTTTTGAATCCCGATCTGCTCGTAGAGGACAAACGACTGATCCCTCATGTTCACCAATCCGTTACTCATAGCAACCTCCTGTTTTTCTTTACGCCTTTTCCGAACCGATAAATCTTTTGCACATCGGGAAGCACCTCAGAAAAGGCCTGGGGGGAAAGGCGTGCTTCCCGTGCGTGTTGTCCGTTTGTCGTCCGTTGCCTGTCAGGTGCATACCTCCCGTCATACGCCTTTGCCCGAGGGCGTCCGCATACCGCGCAGAAAGGTATTAACCCCCGTCTTGATGGTGGCGAGGATCCGCTCCTCCCGCTTTTCCTCCGAACCGGTGAACAGGTGCAGCGAGATGGTGCCGTTGAGGAGCCCCCAGATGGCGTTCCGCTTCTGTCGCAAATCGATGTAAGGGGGGAATTCCCCGGACTCGATCCCCATGTGGAAAATCTCTTCAATAATATTCGCGGTTTTATTGGTGGCGGTGACGATTTGACGGTCTATCTCTTCCGGAAGGTTCATGTGATTGATATTGAGCATGTAATTCATCATGATGCGGAACAGCTCTCGGTCGTTGATGAAAAAGCCGGCGTATGTATTGGCCAGGGACATCAGTTTATCCGACGCATTGAGCCCCTCCTCCAGCAGACCGGCGACGGTCTTGTGGAACTTGTCGATGTCGCTCAAAAGGATGTGGGTGTAGATCTCTTCCTTGCTCTTGAAGTAGAGATAAACGGAGCCTTTGCTCAACTCCGCCTTTCTGGCTATGCTCTCGACGGTAACATGCTTGAAGCCCTTGTCGAAGAAAAGCTTGCGGGCGGCCTTCAGGATCGCGTTCTTGCGGTTTTCCTTTTCCCTTTTCCGACGTTCTTCGAGTCCCACAGGAATTACCTCCGCAGCCTGACTTTTAACCATAAATTGAACTGTGGTCAATTACTGACCAACGGTCATGTCCGGTGTATAGAAGTTTTTCATCCTTGTCAAGCATTTTTTTCTCCATAAATAAATTTGTTGTGATGTTGAAAAATTGATGAACTTTTAAAAAGTCACAAATGACCTTCCCCTTCAAGGGGAAGGCTGGGTGGGGATGGGTTTTGTTACGTAAAATGATTACCCCATCCCCCTCCTAACCTCCCCCTTGTAAGGGGGAGGAATGAAATGACTTACTATCCCCTCTTCCGGACGCTTAGTGGTGAAAAACGTAGTTAACAAGTTGCAATAATTAAGAAAACGTTTTTAAGTAGAGCTTAATCGTAGTCCATAAATTATGTTTGTAAACGTCATAAGCATCCTTGACAATTGCACTTATTCTATGATACACGTGGCCCATAAATATTTTTTGGACTGCCCTATGCACTTGAGCTACAAAACCGCAAAGTACAAGGACACCATCTACAAGTCCTATTTTCTTGCCGAATCCTACCGGGAGGGCAAGAAAGTCAGGAAGCGGGTGATCTGGCCCATCGGCAGATTGACAGATGTGCAGGTATCTCAAATCAATATGATTTGCAGAACCATGACCGATCCGGACCATGTGCTGACCTCACTGGATCAGGTAGCCGTTGAGGAGAGCAAGCCCTTTCTGGATCTGACAGTGGCGGGGGCATTGTGGGACGAGTGGGATTTTTCCAAAGCATTCCGCAGCGATTCCACCCAGAGCACTCTGCCTACGCCCTTGGTGGCAAAGATTCTCACCATAAATAAATGCGTGGCCCCCTGTTCCCATTACAGTGTTCCTCAATGGGCTCTCCAGAGTTCACTGTCCGAAGTGGTGGGGCATTCTCTGGTTAACCTCAACGATGACAAGATCTACTATGAACTGGACCAGATAGACCAGAATCATGAGGCTTTGGAAGATCATCTGTTCCGCGTCACTTACAAGAAGGACAAAGAGAGCTACAATCGCATTAACTATGATCTATCCTCTTCCTATTTTGTCGGCATCAAGTGTCCACTGTCTCGCTGTGGCCATAGCAAGGACGACAAACCCCATAACAAGCAGGTTATTCTGTCTATCATGGTCAATGACCGGGGCTACCCTTTCAAGTGGGATGTCTTTCCGGGCAACACGGCGGAGGTCAAGACCCTGATCGGCAATGTTGAAGCCTGCCGGCGGAGATTCGGGCTGAAGAACGTCACCCTGGTGTTTGATCGGGGCATCGTCTCCGATGAGAACCTCGATGAGATCGACGAACAGGGCCTCAAATATGTCTCAGCCTTGGACAAGGATCAGATTGCCGGCATCGGCGCCATTGACTGGAATGATCTGAAGGGCGTCTCCTGGGACAATTTCAAAGAGCGTTTGCATACTTGGAACTGTTATGACGAGTCCCTTTACTTCAAAGACTTAGGTCTCTATGAGGGTCGCCGGTATATCTTGGGATTCAATCCGCAACTCTGCCGGGATGAAAGGACGTATCGACAAGAGAAGATAGTCGTCTTCGAGAAATTTCTGCTTGCCAAAAACCAGGAACTCTCTGAAGCCATCCGCAGCCGGAAATACGACAAAACGAAACAATCTGTCATCCAAGAACTCAAACGCCTGAAGATCAAAAAGTATTTCCATGACCCTGACTTGACCGAAATCACCTGGGAAAGAAACAACAAACAAGGCAAGGTCATATCTGTTCAATCATTCCAGGTCTCTGTCCAAAAGAAATCAGAGCAGCTTGCCCTGGCCGAACGACTGGACGGCCTGTGCGTCTTTGTTTCCAACCATATTGATGCCCATGATGGAATCTTTGGGTTTCCTGGTCAGCAGATAATCTGCGCTTACTCGGACAAGACCAAGATCGAGGACGCGTTCAAGCATATCAAATCTTTCCTGAAAATCCGGCCGTTTTACGTCTATCGGGAGGCCCATGTCAGAGCTGTTTACAGCATCTGCGTCTTGGCCTACTTTCTTAACATAGACTTGGCCGAGCGCAGAAAAAAGATCGATGGCATTGACTACCTCAACTCCAAAAACCTCTATGAACCTTTCCGGAACGGAGATATGGTTACTCTTAAAGACCGTCCTTCCGGAAAGACCGTGCAAAAACCAGTTGAACTGAACCTCAAGTTAAAAGGATTGCTGAACAACTTGGCGATCAAAATGCCGAAAATGAAAATGTAGTCCATAAAAATTAATATGCTACCCGAATTATATCAACTAGTTCCACCATAGTTTCCGGAAGGTGGGTTACTATGAAAATGCCATTTTCATGCTTCGTGGTTCTCCACGGGGCAGGAGAGTTTTTACGATGTCGTCAAAATTATGCTGTTCCTGTTTTGTTTACGGCGGGATCAGGGGAAAAGGTCCGACCTGGCGAAGCTCAGCTTCGCCAGGCGGAAAAGAAGGGCGGTATGCAGGCAGCCGAAGCCGTAGCGGATGCTCCGCTGGAGATTAATGGACGAGGCCGCCTCAAAATACTTCGTCGGGCAGCTTACCTCGGCGATAGTGTAGCCCAGCCAGATGATCTGGGCCAGCATCTGATTGTCGAAGACGAAATCATCGGAGTTCCGCTCCAGGGGCAGCCGCAAAAGCAGCTCCCGGGAAAAGGCCCGGTAGCCCGTATGATATTCTGAGAGCTTCGCCCCCATGAGGAGGTTTTCCACCAGAGTGAGAACGCGGTTGGCAACGTATTTCCAGACGGGCATCCCGCCTCGGAGGGCGTGGCCGCCGAGGATCCGGGAGCCGAGGACGCAGTGATACAGGCCGTTGGCGATCATCGTCGCCATGGCCGGGATGAGCTTGGGGGTGTACTGATAATCGGGATGGACCATGATGACGATGTCCGCCCCGGCGGCCAGGGCCACGCGGTAGCAGGTCTTCTGGTTGGCCCCGTAGCCCCGGTTCCGTTCGTGGACGTGCACCTCGGTCCGGGGCAGCGAGGCCGCAATGGTCACCGTGTCGTCGCCGCTGGCGTCATCCACCAGGATGACCAGATCGACGATCCCCTGCTCCATGACCTCTTCGTAAGTCTTCCGCAGGGTCCGCGCCGCGTTGTAGGCGGGCATGACCACCACTATTTTTTTGTCCGGGTCCCCTTTTATCATTGCAATTCGGCACTATTATCTATAATGTCGATTTTATCAAGCGCAAATGCCGTTTTGGATCAACCTGAAACCAATATTATCCCGAAAGGATCGCCGCCCATGAAGATAGATCTGACCAAAGAGGAATACCGGAACCTGATCGACATGCTCTATATCGCCGATTGGGTCATCACTTCGCAACAATCTGAAACCGATCCGGAGCTGGACAAGTATCAGCAGCTCCGGAACAAATTGTACGCCCTCGCCGAAAAGGCGGGCCTGGCCAATCTCATCGAATTCGACGCCGAGTTGAAAAACTATTACGAAACGGCGGAATTCGAGGATGAATCCTTCTGCCACCAGATCATCGACGAGTACGACAACGGCACCTTCTGGGACCGCCTCATAGAGGAGTTGACGATGCGGGATCTCAATGGGGAGTTCAGCGGGAAGAAATCCAAGGATAAGGACGCCGACGCCTACTTCGCCCGCTATTCCGATATCGAGGCCAAATACATGAAGGAATTCGAGAAGAACGGCTTGAAAAACATCACGATCAAAAGCGGCAAGGCCGCCCGGGCGGATTGACGGATAAAGCCCCCGGCATCTCGCTTTGACGGCCCTGCCAGAATCCTGGCCGGCAGCGCGTTTTTCTTATTAATTTTCATGTTAATCCAACACCCACGAACGATGAAAAATGTCTGAGGGAGATCGCACGGATGTATTTTCATATAAAACGCGCCTGTAAGGGCGCAAAGTGGTTCGGGATGCTTATAAACGACGCCTTATATTCATAATCGCAAGGAAATCTTGCTTCCCATCTTTTGTAGTTTTTCGCCCGTGGCGGCAAGGAAAGTCTTCCCGCTCCTTCCTCAAGGCTCCTTGGTGATTCTCCGCTTACCTGCCGCGATTTCCAAATTTTGGAGGGCCTCCAGGTAATCCGGGCGGATTCGGAGGGCCGCCAAAAAATGATGTCTCGCCGCCGGGAGATCACCCGTTTCGGCATAGGCAATGGCAATGTTGTTGTGAGCGGCGGCGAGATTGAAGCGGGCCTCGTCATAATCGGGACGCAGCCGCAGGGCCGCCTCGAAATGCGGCTCCGCCTCGGCATGACGCCCCTGCCGGGAAAGGGCCGCCCCAAGGTTGTTGGCGGCCAGCCAGTTTTCCCCCGTCACCGCCATTGCCCGGCGGAACAGCGTCTCTGCGTCCCGCCACCATCCCACCTGCTGGGCGGAAACCAGGGCGAGTAGTAAAAGCACCGCCAGCCCCATCCCGATCACCGCCATGGGCGACACCATCGGATCTCCCGGCTTTACCGAAGCGGCAACACACCGACCGATGCCCATCATCTCCCATTCGGCCAGGGGAACCGCCACCGGGCGACGGGATTATGGGAAGTCGACGGCTTGAAGACTCGGAACATTTTCGGATTCGGTTTCCGGCCGCAAGTGAGGTTCCGCTTCGCTATTGCCGGGCTTGGTCATGTCATCGAAAGCCGTGGCCTCCTGGGGACCGATGACATTCCCCCGGCTCCCCCCCCGCCGGTGCGATAAGGAGCCGCGATTTCCGGGCGTCCTGGAGCCTCGGCTTGTTTATCCTCCACGATCCGCGCTTTTCCCCTCTCGGCCACCCATTCCCCCACCCCCCAGACCACGGCGATGAAGACGCCGATCAAGGGGATATAGGTGTAACGATCCGCGAAGGCATGGCTGCCGATCTGCAGGAGACCGATCACGAGCAGGAGGCTGATGAGATACCAAAGCCATCCCATCAGATAAAACAGCCGGGATTTATATCTTTTCACCGCCAGGAAGGTGACCGTGGCCAGAACAGCCAGCGAAAGTACAACCATCCCCCCAGGCCAGTGTCCTGGATGGGGGTAATGGACGGCAAGGCCGGCCGGCCACACCGTTTTGTAAAGATAGAAACCATAGGCGACCACGGCATTGGCCAGCTGGGAGGAAAGCGGAAATTCCCCAAAGGTCTTCAATGCCCCGATCTGCTGCTCCGCCAGCACTGTCACCGCCCCCACCACGGCCCCGAGGAGCAGGAGCGGACATAAAGAAAAATAGTCAACATCCAGAAGCAGCCGCTCAGGACGTCCTTCCGTTCGGCGATCCAGGCGACGGATTCCACGTGGAGGGGATGGAGGGCGAAGAGGAGCAGCGTCGCCGTCAGGTGCAGCAGGACATTGGTGAGATGATAGCCGCCAGGATTGAACCCCCAAAGCTCATGGTCGATCATCAGTGAGATCCAGGTCAGGGGATGCCAGAAGCCGGCGTCCGTGGCCGTCAGGGCCCACCACGCCGACGCCGGTGTCAATCCGGCCAACACCTGGGCCTTTTCTATCACATAGATATGATCGTCGAAAAAGACGCGAAGGCGGCCAGACGTCCGAACACCGCCAGGACGGCCAGGACCAGCCCCAGGAAGATCAGATGCTCAAAGACGGGGGAACGGTCGAACTCAGGCTCCGGGGAAATGCTAATTTTCAAGACCTGACCCCATTATGTGCCAATCATTTGGTCTGATTTTTGAGTTTCAGTCCTTCAATGCGTTCGCCTGGCTTCAAGGACAGGGCCCTGTCCCCACGGGAGGGTCAAGAAAGAATCTCCCGGATCTTTTGGGAAAGCTCCTCGGCGTGAAAGGGCTTCTGGAGAAAGCCCCGGCACCCCATTTCCATGAGCTGTTCCACCTGACTGTTGTTGCTGTAGCCACTGGACAGAAGGACGGGCAGACCGGGATTGATTTCCCGGAGGAGTTCCCACGTCTCACCTCCCGATATCCCCGGCATGATCATATCCAGGATCACAAGGTCGATCTTTTCCCGCTTTTCCAGATAAACGGCCACCGCTTCCTGTCCGCTGCTGGCCCTGTAAACCTTGTAGCCCATGATCTCCAAAAGATCTCCGGTCACTTCGAGATTGACCATTTCATCGTCAACCAAAAGAATGGTTTCTGTGCCGGGCAACATCTCCGCGGCATTTTCCGGTGTCTGTTCTATCGGTCGTTCCGTCGCCGGCAGATAGATATCGAAAGTCGTGCCGCGGCCGGGCTCACTGGTGACGTCGATCACCCCGTTGTGACCTTTGACGATCCCATAGACATTGGTCAGCCCCAGGCCGGTCCCTCCTTCCCTCTCCTTGGTGGTGAAAAAAGGATCGAATATCCGCTCCCGCGTCGCCCTGTCCATACCGATGCCATTGTCGATCACCGATATCTTCACGTAACGTCCCGGCGCGACGATGCCGGGCAGCGCCGGTTGCTCGGTAAAAAAGACATTCTTAGTTTCCAGGACAATCTCGCCTGGCAGGGGCATGGCCTGCCAGGCGTTGACTAAGAGATTCATTATCACTTGCTCCATCTGACCCTGGTCAATCTCGACGGCCCAAAGATCTTCGGCGCAATGCCGCCAGATGGAGAGCTCCTTTCTGGTCCGGCCGAACATCATCATGGTCCGTTCGATCACCTCATTCATGTCGGCCGATCGCACCTCCCGCTGCTGCTCTCGGGAAAAGCCAAGCAACTGGCCGGTCAATTTCGCCCCGCTGTCCACAATCTCACCGATCCTCTTGAGTCGTTCATAATTGGGATGGGTGCGATCGCTGTGGAGCAGGCACATCGTCACATGGCCCTGAATGCCGGCCAGGAGGTTGTTGAAATCGTGGGCGACGCCGCCGGATAGGGCGCCGATGGCCTCCATCTTTTGCGCCAGTTGCAGCTTCGCCTCCAGTCCGGCCCGCTCCTTTTCCGTCCGCCTCTTTTCCGTGACATCGCGAATATTGGCCACAAAGCTGGCAATAGCCGGATTTTGTAGGAGGTTTTTGCAGACCCCTTCCATGACAAGGATCGCACCGTTTTTATGGCGGATGCGGAAGCTGCTCGGAAGCGCCACATCACGGCTGATAATTGCCCGGGCAAATTCACTGAAGGCAGCGGGCAGGTCCTCGGATACGGACAGATCCAAAAAGCAAGTGCCTATGAGCTCGTCGGTCCGGTATCCAGTGATACGTTCCACGGAAGGACTCACATAGGTGATCATCCCTTTTTCGTCCATGGTAACGATAATGTCCGATATGTTCTCCACGAGTTCCCGGAAATACTCCTCTCGCTTCCGCAGTGCTTCCTCCATCCGTTTCCGCTCGGTCACGTCCTGGTAGATCACCTGATACTGCCATTTGCCGTTCCAGAGGATCCGTTTCCGGAAAACGTCGAGATGTCGCACCTCCCCGTCTTTCCTGACGATGCTTATATCATACCGGGAATATCCCTCCTCCCCCCGTTTTCTACGTTCCTTCCGTTGTTCATACTTGGCAAAGCTCTCCGGCGTATAGCGCCTCCTTGCCGGGGTATCCCGGAGCTCGTCGATATCCTGGTAGCCGTAAATGTCCAGAATCCGGCGGTTGGCGTAAAGCGTGTCGCCGTCCCCGCTCACGATGCGCACTCCCAGGGGTGATTCGTCCAGGGTGCGGCGGAAGTTGTCCCGGGCCTGTTGCAGTTCCTCCTCCGCCCGCTGGCGCTTTGTGATGTCCCGGGACACCCCGTAGATGCCGATCAGGACACCATCATTGTTACGGATACCGCCGAGGATGAATTCCAGCCACCGCGTGGAGCCGTCCTTGTGATACATCTCCACCGTTAGGGTGGTCATCCGCTCTGGGTCTCCCGATCCCAGGCGCTCGATCTCCATTTCTTTTTTCAGGGCGTCGAGAGCAACCTTCATCGACTCCGGTGTTATCTGTTTGTCCAGATCGAGGGCCAGATGCTCCTTCGGGGTGAAACCCAGGACCCTCTCAATCGCTGGGCTGATGTACAGGGTCCGCAAATCCCTGTCCATGATCCAAACCATGTCGGCAAGCTTTTCTATGAAACGTCCATTATAGACTTCCCGGTTGCATTGCGCCTCCTCGTTGCGTTCCATTGCCGCCAGCCATGTTTCAAGTTGCCATACTTTCTCCATTAACTCCCTGTTTTCGCATCCCAGCTCTTGATATGTTCGGCTTTCGTGATTCACATAACCCTCCTTGGTTATTGGCGTGACGAACTCAAGCAAAAGACTTATCATTTGGAATGGCATGATTGTATTGAGACCTTTGAAAAACTCCTTTCCCGCCTCAATGTTGTCATTCCCGCGAAAGCGGGAATCCAGTGTTTTCAGCTATTTTCTGGATGCCGGGTCAAGCCCGGCATGACATATGAGGCAGTTTTTCAGAGGTCTCGTATTGGTTTTACAGCGAAGAACCGCTATCCGATATGGGCTGTTTTGTCAAGGCGGAAATAGTTCGTCGCAGACCGCTATTGCGCACACAAGAGACATGTGGCCCCGGCTTTCCGAGGTTTCCCTGGCCCTGACAACATAGACTGGGGCAGGAATTTCAATTGGCAGAGCGTCGGCGGATGTCCAATATCGCCGGGAAGATTCTCGGGATGATTGGCGCCATGTCCGGGTCGAACTGGCTGCCGCTCTGGTCTTGAATCAGATTTACGGCCTATTCGACCGGCCATGCCTCCTTGTAGGTCTCTTGCTTGTCAAGGCGTCGAATAGGTCTCTGGTGGGGCGTTTTCGTTAAGATAGTTCCCTATGAATTCCCAGTCATCCTCAAGAATCAATCTTGACCGGAACGGCAAATCGTCTTCCATGGCCGCCGCCAAGGCGAGTTTGTGGAGATAGCTCACCGGAGCACGAAGATATCCCTCCCCGTCCCTGAGATAGAAAAACCGATCAACATCGGTACGCATGCCAGTGGCAGCGTCCTCCTTGTCCGCCAGGAGATCCCGCTGTAGAAGTCTTTCCGTCCCCGGGAAAAGAAGCTTAACACTGATTTTCGCGGAGCTATTTGACATAAGATTTTCGTTGGCCGCTTATGGAGCCAATCGCAGATAACGCAATAATAGAAGATAGTTACGGTTGTTCATAGTTTCCACGGTTTGAAAATTCCTTATATCAAGTGACAGTATGCTAAGGATATTTCCGTTGTTAAAATTGACTATCCCAGGCAGCGCAACATCAAGAAATTGCCCTTTATGACCACTCAAATTCTTATAATCACAGACAAATATCGCTTTATTCCTCAACTGGCTGCAATCGGGAAATCTTATAAGCTATTCATGCACGATGCCAACTATATTATCAACCCGATCCACGAATGGCAAAAGCGATACGAAGCCCTCCGGGCCCCCTTCGTGGATCGCCTGCCGACGCAAGCCGTGGCACAGCGTTTTGGATATACCATTGCGTATATTCACCTGTTGAGGTATCAATTCAAATCCGGCAAGATCGACTTCTCCGAGGCGGTCAAGTTTTTCAACCTTAACGCCCTGTCTTCCCCTATCCTGGTGAAGGTGCACTTTGACGTTTTGATGACCATGATCGCCGACACCCTCTACAGTATGCTGGCCAAAAA